>Ga0307278_10000001_pt1 | contig 290216 bp, 307 predicted proteins | sample ER_DNA_117_FD_194482 | JGI IMG/M metagenome (GOLD analysis project Ga0307278, IMG submission 194482) | Bulk soil microbial communities from the East River watershed near Crested Butte, Colorado, United States - ER_DNA_117 | ecosystem: Environmental > Terrestrial > Soil > Floodplain | place... | reverse complement strand
CAACGTCTCGTCGTACCTCTCGGCTGTCATGCCTGGCGCTCCTGTAAAGCGGACAAGGATGCTCATGCTGTTCCTCCATCGTTGGGTGGCGCTCAACCCTACTCCCGGCCACAGCCTCTCCAAACCGAACCTCGCGCGACGCGCACGAATCCGACGAGATCCTGAGCCGGCCCGTTGGATCCCCCACGGCTTCCGGGCAACGAGTGGTCATCAGCCACATCCACCAACTCCGCTCTCTGAGAACAAGTAACGCAGCAATGGTATGAGGTGGCCGACCTCCTGTATCGATGTCGCCTTTCCGCCAAAACGCGACAACCACGCATCTCGACACGACTCGACCGAACATGCTTCACGATTTCCGCGCCTCTTCGGCCCGCGCGAGGTAGTCTCGTCCGTCCTCGGTGATCATGTAGGCCCGAGCGAGGGCGGGTGGCGCTGCCCAATGTTTCGAGACGAGCCCTGCGCTGATGAGCGGCTGAAGTCTCGCCGCCACAGACTGGACTGCCTCACCAAGCTCTGTTGCGAGCTCTCGTGGCCGGACAGGTGTTCGCTCCGGGAATTGAGCTAACGCCTTCAAGACGTCGTGGTCGAGGCTGCTGCGGTCGACGCCGCCTATGTAACGCAAAGGGATCTCCTCTCCCGCAGTTGGTCAGCGCCAGGCAACGTGAGGCGCCAAATGGGAGAAGACTTCCGAGCAAGGCGGAACCTGCGCGCCCGCAAGGTTCGGCTGTGCCCGGAGCGCGAGGCTGCCGGACCGCTACCCACCTACGCGGCCGTCGGTGTCAGCGTCTCGTTGCTGTCAGCGGGCGCGTCCGGCACGGCGATGTCAGGATGCACCGCGAGCGCAAGCGCGAGCGTGGGGGGAAACCCGGCAGAAACGAATTGCCGGAAACGCGTCGCGATCCAAAGCTCTGCTTGAAGCTCGTCCAGTTCCTCGAATTCAGCCGCAGTCATTTTTCCTCTCGTTGCTGTAGCTGCTCCGGCCCCCAAGGTGGTCCGAAGCGGGGGCCGCCGCCAGCCCCGCTCCTTTGTTGATCTACTCGCTCCGAATGGCCCCTCGCCGCATAGGGGCCCGGCTCTCGGCTCGCACTCCGACTATCGCCGGTCGAGGAGCTGTTCATCTATCGCTCGAAGTGGGTTGACCAAGTCGCTTCACCCCGCAGCGGCAGCCGCGTGAACGCCGGCCGTGCGCCCTCCCGTGCGCATGTCGGCTTTTGTTGGAACTGCGACACGCTGACTCGCCTGAGCGCAGCCGGCCTCGTGCGCGCGTCCTGGAGCATCTTCAGGTGCTTGCCGCCGAGTACGCGACCCCCCGCAACGCTGCCGGGCAAGCGTGACGGGTCTCTACTTGCCGCGCGAGGTCTTCTTCGGCCGCTTGGGCTTCGCTGGCGCCTTCGTCCCGGTCTGCGCAGGCGACTTCGGCCGCTTCTTTCCCGCCACGTCTGGCTCCCTCCGGTTGATGTGCTCCCGCTGAGACACTAGCGACCTCGGCTACCCGTCCGATGCGGTTTGGGATGACCTGGTCGACGATGCCGTACTGATTCGCTTGCTCTGAGGTCATGAAGTAGTCGCGCTCATTGTCGATCAAGCCCTGTGGGTGCCTCTCTGCAACGTGCGCTAACCGCCGTCTCCGCCCGCGTCGGCAACTATGCAGCGGCTCATCCGTTCGCGCAGAACGGTTGACCTGCACTCCGTCGCAGTTCCAACAAATCGCGACAACCAGTGGTTGCACGCGCAGCGAGTAGCGAACGCAACCAACTGTGGCGACAATGTCACCGGTTGTTGGCGGCACCAACGGCATGTTGTGCGCCAGAGCCGTGCGCTGCGGCGGCCACGTTAACCCGATACGGCAAAGGGCTGCTCACCGATCCAGACGATCGTCTGGGTGATCCGCTCTTCGGCGAGCCAGCGGCGGACTTCGGCGAGGAGCTCAGCAGCCGGCCCGGGCGTCGGCGGCCGACTGAATTCGAGGTACCAGCTGTCGTCGCTCTGCTGGCCGATGCGGCAGCGGTCGCGCCCCAACCGGTCGGCGAGCAGGACAGCGCTCAGCTCGTCCGGTGCGCCGACCCGCATCCGGCATCAGTTTGATGCGTCGCATCCATCCTCGCGGCCCTTGTCGCGTTTCCGCCAAGTGGCGACAACTGAAAGTTTGAAGCGGCGTGTTTCGCAGACAGCTTTCCGCTCGGCATCCGGACTTCCGAGAGCCGGCGATCCGTATCACCTAGGTGCTGGACGAGCTCGACCGGAACGGCTACGTCGTTATCGAAGGGGCGCTCGACGGTCCGCGACTTGCGCGGCTGAGTTCAGTCGTCGACGCGGTGTGGCGTAGCGAGTGTCCGGGCGGCTGCGAACTGCACCGTCTCGCCTTCGTCGGCCTGGACACCGCCTTCGTCGAGCTTGTCGACCATCCGCTCACGTTGCCGCTGGTGACGGCGGCGCTCGGCTGGAACATTTACCTGTATCACTGTCACCTCGACATTCATCCGCCCGGTCCGGTCGTGATCCCGCCCGTGTGGCGCTGGCATCAGGACGGCGGCAGACAGAACGTCGAGTTGCCCTCGCCGCGGCCGCGCTTATCAGTGAAGATTGGCTACTTCCTGACCGATGTGAGCGACGCCGACTGCGGCGCGATGTGGCTGATTCCGGGAAGTCACTTCCAGGACACACTCGCGCGTCCCCGGGACGGCGGTGTGCGCCCTTCGGGCGCGCTACCGCTGCTCGTCCGCGCAGGCACCGCAGTCGTGCTCGACCGACGCCTCTGGCACGCACGCGGCGAGAACGTCTCACAGATGACTCGGAAGGCGCTCTTCTACGCCTACACGCATCGCTGGATCCAGCCCCGTGACGACCTGGAGTTGGACGAGTCGTTCCTCGATGGCCTCGACCCCGTTCGACGACAGCTCCTGGGAGCCGCGACCGGCGCGATCGGTCGCTGGATCCCCACGCAGGCCGACGTTCCGCTCCGGACGCGCGCCACGCACTGACGCGTTCGGTGCCCCACCGACCGCTCTCCAGACGTCGCCGCTGACGTCGTCGAGTGACCAAGGGTCGAACGCCCGCTTCATCGACTGACGGTCGCCTCCCGAAAGACTCGTCGACGTTTGGCGGTGACTGGTTTTCGTGGGGTCTGCGCGCGCATCGCTTTTTGGCGGAAAGGCGACGGTTCCCTTGGTACCTGCGTGGCAACCCGACGCCGAACGGGCCGCGGGACGCCCCCCAGGTGCCGCTAGCCGTGAAAGTTTCCGTTTCCAGGAGATCGAATGCGTTCGGCGACGGCGGAAAGGGCGCGAAAGCACTTCGAACGCACCGAAAGGAGAAGGCATGGAGATCAGACTCGATGGAAGACGGCGCACTTCCACTGCTTACTTCTCCCGACGCGCAGGCGAATCGAACTTCCGACTTCACGAACCTACGAAACTACAGACGTTGGCTGAGTTTCTGAACCCCACGCCGCAACCGTCTTGGTTCGGGCGAGATTGAAGGCGCTGTTGATGAGCGCGATGTGGGAGAACGCCGGGAAGATGCCGAGCAGGCGCTCGGTGCTGGGGTCGTACTCCTCGGCGAGGAGACCGACGTCGTTACGCACGCCCCGCAGACGTTCGAACAGTTCCACCGCTTCGTCGTGGCGGCCGTCTAGCGCAAGGGCGTCGAGGAGTCAGAGCGAGCAGGGCAGGAAGGTGCCCTCGCCGACCGGCAGAGCGTCGATCGCCTCCTTGCTGCAGTAGCGGAGCAGGAAGCCGTCCGAAGAGAGCTGTGTCTGCACGGCTGCGAGCGTGCCGCGGACGCGGGGGATCCGGGGTTGAGCCAACGGGCTGAAACTGCGACGATGGCTGGCAGGGAGGCCACGCGTATGCGCAGAGCTCGCATCCAGATCGCTGCGGCGGGTTCCGGCATTGCCGTTTTGGCTATCTGTGCCCAGGGAGTCTCTCATTCGGCCGCGAGCGCCGCTCCGTCGACTTCTTCGCTCGGCGGCGATGTCCACGCGAGCGCGCCCGCGCGTGTCGCCACGAAGAAGCCGACCGAGCTCCAGCGGATCGTCCGTTCGCTCGTCGCCGCACACGTACCCGGCGCAGTTGTCTTCGTGCGCACCCCGAAGGGTGTCCGAAGCGCGGCCGCCGGCCTCGCGAGCCTGCAGCCTCGCGTTGCGATGCACGCGACCGATCGCTACCGGATCGCGAGCGTCACCAAGACCTTCGTCGCCACTGTCGTCCTCCAACTCGCCGCCGAGGGGAAGCTGAGTCTCAACGATCCGGTCGAACGCTGGCTGCCGCGAATGGTTCCGAACGGAGCGTCGATAACCCTCCGCGAGCTCCTCAATCACAGCAGCGGGCTCTTCGACTACGACCAGGATCAGGCGTGGGTCAGCGCAAGGATCGCGGACCCGGGGCGAGAGTGGTCGCCGCACGAGCTCGTGGCGATCGCGACCTCTCATCCACCGCTCTTCTCGCCCGGTGCGGACTGGTCGTATTCGAATACGAACTACATCCTCCTGGGACTGGTAGTCGACGCCGCTACCGGCGAAACCCTTGCCGAGGAACTCCACGACCGGATCTTCGAACCGCTTGGGCTCGGCTCGACCTCGTACCCAACCGGGACCGCAATTCCGAGCCCATTTGCGCACGGCTACTTCGTCGGCCGTCCGCCGCTGCCAGTCCCAGCCGGAACGCTGATCGACGTCAGTACGATCCTGAGCCCCTCTGCGTGGGGCGCAGGCCAGATCGTCTCAAACACGCGCGACCTCACGACCTTCTTGGCCGCGCTGCTCAAAGGTCGGCTGCTCCCAGCGAGGTTCCTCGCGCAAATGAAAGCCGGCTCGCCAGTCTCCCTAAACTACGGCCTCGGTTTGCGCAATACCTTCACCCCTTGCGGGAAGGCCTTCGGCCACGACGGAGACATCCCCGGCTATCGCAATGTCGTCTGGGCGACAGCGAACGGTCGGCGGGTCGCCTCAATCATGGTCAATATCGACGAGACACGCGTCTCTTGGAGCAAGCTCCACGCTGTAGCGGTGTCGGCCCTGTGCGTCGGGTGAGGTCCAGCGCCACCTCCCGCCGTCTCGCCTGACGTCCCGCCGTCTCGCCTGTGCTGTTCGTTTTCTCCGAGGACGCCGCGCACGCGATTGAGCGCCGAGGTCGTGAAGCCCGGTAGTCGGGTGCTCCCGGCTGAGCCGCCGATGCTTGAGCCTCCGAGACCCGGGACCGACAGGCAGAAATGCGTTTGATCCGCACTCAGGCGGCGGCCGGTACTTTCGGGTTCTACCGTGAAGCATCTCGCTCTCGCAGTCGCCGATCAGGAGCGGTCACGCCGCTTTTACGAGACTTACTTCGGCTTCGACGCGCAACCTTCGCGCTGGTACGACGGTGGCGTTCTTATGCTGTACAACGCCGAGGGCTTCTCTCTCGCCCTCGGGCCAACGGACGAGGCGATCAAGCTGCCGGGCTTCCTCCACTTCGGAATCGGCCTTCCAAGCCGCGACGCAGTTCTCGCGTTTCGTGACCGCCTCGCCGCGGACGGCGTCCGCATCGTCGAGGAGTGGGACGAGCGGGACTATGTCGGCGTGAAGTGCTTCGATCCAGATGGCTACGTCGTGGAAGCTGCATGGGAGTGGCCCCGCCGGTAGCGGGCCATCGGATTCGCTCGGCATGTGTTCTCCGCCTGTATCTCAATCCGCTTGGTCAGCAGCTCGGGATACGTTCCGGCAAATCAACGCTGGTCAACGTCAGTTAACGATCCTTTGTTGTTGCTTATATAGGCAACAGTGAGGAACAGCTAAGCGGCTTACGCAAGCGCTTCTTGTGAGTTTCGCTCGACGGTTTGACTCGCCGCCGCGGTCTCTGCGCAGGTAATTTTCGAGACGTCTCCGCGACCTGGGCTTGGTGCGTTGGCGGTGCTCACGGTTGCGGGGGTCGAGCGTCGCTCAATCCCCAAGACTTCTGCGCATCTCGGAGCATGTCCCTTTCGCACCGATCTGGGAGCTAGTCGTCGCGAAACGTTGAAACGTAGTCCGGGCCAGACAAGCAACTGTCAGACCGACTACGTGCTGAGCCTCGCCGTTGCGCTCGACCACCCGGGGACGATTCAGCCGCTCGGCCGCGTGATTTCCGTAATTCAAAGCGACGACCCCGTTTGCGGGGTCGCCCGCGCACTCCATGAGTGTGTGGCCTGAATTTAGCGCCACCATTACGCGCCGAGCGAAAGGTCCTCCGTTGTGACGCTCGCGGTCCAGCATGTCCCGTGACCCCATCCCCAACACGGCCAGCCCCCGCCGTTGCACATCGGGCAGTGCGCCCGCACGAGCCGCTCATGGATGCAGATCACGCACCGGCACCGGGGGAGCGGCGGAGGCCCATAGACGCCCTCGTAATGCCGGACGTGTAGGCGCGGACTCTTTGCGTCTGCCGGAATCACGCTGCCACCGCCCCGGCTGCGATCTCCGTGGCCTACACGCCCTCGACCGGAGTAGCGGCTGTGCTCAGTGCGACGCGATCCTCGAATGCCGTCCAGCGCGTGCCCGGCAGAATGTGCGCGCGGTAGAAGTCACCGATGAACGAACGCGCGGCGTCGGCGTCCTCTGCGATGCGGTCACGAACCCGCGCCGTCGGTACCGACCTCCAGCTGGGTGCGGTTGGTTGAGCTCCTCACTCGAGGATGCGCCGACCAGTCGCCGATGAATTCAACTTTGGGTGCCGCGGCGACGCGCTCGACGATCGCCGTGTCCGGCTCGTCGTGCCCAACCCACGTGATTGAAAGGCGGGCGGAGATCGGCCCTGCTGCCTTGCCACGCTTCCCCGACCGCCGCAGCTCAACCCGCTGGATGAACTGTCGGCACAGCTGGCGCTGCCGTTCAATCGGCTCCTCCTCGTTCCACCCGTAAGCCCACATCTTCGCCGAGGGCACGACCGCCTCGCCTGGTTTCGGTGTCTCTCGTAGCTGCTCCCTCGCCGCTTCATAGGCAGCCTTAAGCGGCTCTGCCATCTGAGCGAGGCGCTCCGGGCCGAGCGTCCGCAGCAGGTCAGGATTGGCGAGGGCATCGAGGTCGGTTTGGGTATTCGCAACGGCTTGTCGCGCCTGGTCGTAGCGGAGCACCTGGTCGAGTGATGTGTCCAGGATTCCGTCCACCAGCGCCAGCACCACAACCTCGCGCACGAACCCGTCCACGATCTCAGCCCGGGCGGCCGCCGGCGCCGGGCAGATGCCGGAGGCGTAGCGGCCCCGGCACATGTACGAGGCTGTGCGTCTCCCGTCGCGGTTGGTAGTGCCGCTGTAGGTGAGGTTGTGGCCGCAGCCGGCGCACTTGATCAAGCCGGCCAGCATGACCTGCGCCGCGATCGAGCCGTCGTGCCGGTACGGGTACGGCTTCACATCTTGGGCCGCCTCGAACTCCTCGGTGGTGACCAGCGCCTCGTGCGCGTGGTCGTTGATCATCGGCTGCTCTCCTTCCTTCCCTTTCCAACCGCGGGCCTGTCCGATGTAGACCTTGTTTCGAAGCAGCGCCCGGACGCCCTGCCGGCTCCAGTGCGGGTTGCCCGTCGGCGGGGTCACGCCCTTCTCCTCGAAGTAGCGGGCGATCTTCTCGCAGCTCGCGCGGCTGGCGCGCATTCGAAATGCCTCGCGAACCACGGGTGCGGCCACAGGGTCCGGCACCAGCTTGGAGCGCTTACCGTTCCGCTTGTAGCCCGTCGGGACGAGCCCGGTCACGTGCACGCCATCAGCAACAGCGCGGCCAATCGCGGTCTCCCAATTGCTCCTGATCCGCTCCCACTCCAACTCCGCAAGCAAAAGGAGGATGCCCCTGGCGAAGCGCCCCATCGCAGTCGAGTCGTCAAAGCCGTCCTCAACGGAGACCAGCCGGGCGCCGGTTTTCTCCAGCCTCTTGATCGATTCCAAGGCGTCGACCGCCGAGCGGGCAAAGCGATCGAGCTTGGCGACTACGATGCCACCGGTCTCGCCTCGCTCACATCGGGCGAGCGCCTCCTGGAACTTCGGCCGCTCGCGCTTCGCGCCGGACTCGTCTAGCTCCTGGTGCCACTCAATGATCTGGGCGTCGTGCAGCTTCGCCCACGCCTCGATCTTCTCCCGCTGCGCCTCCGGCGAGATGAAGCTCTCACCCAGGCGCCCCCCAACGCGGGAGACCCGGATGTAGCCGTCCAGCCTTGCGCCTGCCCTGACCATGCCCCCAATATACATCAATGGTAAATATCTAGCCAGTCTCTGCGCCGAGCAGCTGCATTGCGCACCCGGATCCCCTCGTGCTCCACACGGACAGAGGTTCATCGTCCCGACGAGCTGGAACCGAGCGGGAAAGCGGACGCTGCCAGCCGCACGGGCGACGACGAGCTCGCCGTCCTCGAGCGGCTGGCGCAGCGCCTCGAGCGCCGGGCGCTGGAACTCCGCCAGCTCGTCGAGCAGCAACACGCCTCGATGCGCAAGGCTCGCCTCGCCCGGCCTCAACCTCGGCCCGCCCCCGACGATCGCAGCCGTCGAGGCGCTGTGATGCGGCGCGCGAAACGGCGCGTACCCGATCAACGGATGGTCCGGGTCGACGAGACCGGCGACCGAATGGATTCGCGTCACCTCGAGCGCCTGCTCCTCTTCGAGCGGCGGCAGGATCCCTGGCAGCCTGCGGGCGAGCATCGTCTTGCCCGTGCCGGGCGGGCCTCCGAGCAGCAGGTTGTGACGGCCGGCAGCCGCCAACTCGAGCGCGCGTCGTCCGCGTTCCTGCCCCCGAACATCCGCGAGATCGAGTGGACGCCGACGCGGCTTGCCGTTGCCGACGACGTACTCCGGCGGCTCGAGCTCTCCGCGGAGGTAAGCAACCGCATCCGCAAGATGGCGCATTCCGACGGGCTCGACGCCTGCCAAGGCAGCCTCGGCACACGCTTCGTATGGACAGATGATCCGATCCAGCTCGGCACGACGCGCGCCCTCGGCGACGGCAAGGACGCCGCCCACGCGACGCAGGCGCCCGTCGAGCGCGAGCTCACCGCACGAGGCATGCTCCGCGAGGCGGTCGCGTGGAAGCTGATGTGACGCCGCCAGTAACGCCAGGGCGATCGGCAGGTCGAATCCGGAGCCTTCCTTCTTCAGTTCAGCCGGTGCGAGGTTGACCGTGACGTGACCCCCCGGAAAGTCCAGCTCCGCTGAGAGGATCCCGCTACGTACCCGCTGCCTCGCCTCCTGGCAGGCACGGTCGGCAAGCCCGACGATCGTCAGCGAAGGCGTGCCGCCCTGAAGATGCGCCTCCACCTCCACCCGCCGCGGCTCGAGGCCGACGAGGGCAAAGGTGACCGCGCGCGCGAGCACATACAGAGGCTACGGGGACAACTGTGACGTCTGTGTATCGGTTCAGCGCGCGATCAGCACGTCTTCGAAGTACTCGCCCGCGCGTCGTCCGGTCCGGCGATTCACGTGACGGCGCAGACGTTCTTCGAGCCGAAGGCCTGCGCGTTCCAGGATCTCCGGGTAGAGCTCGCGGCGGTCGTTGACGACGATCACGATCGGTGCGCCCCGTCGCAGCACGGACTTCGTGTTGAGCAACACCTCGACGATCCCGTCGGAGTAGGCAGCCAGAGCCGCGCGCGAATTCCCCGCGGCAGCCGCCCCGACCTCGAGCTCACGGCGATCGTCAAGACCGAGCAGCTCGTACGCGTAGCGATGTTGCTCGTGGTAGTCGATCAGGCCCGGGTACGGAGGTGAGGTGAGCACGCCGTCATAGCGGCCCAGCAACTGCTCTTCGCGCACATCGCCGTGAACGACCGAGGCACCGCGGCCGCGTGCACGGACCCGCGAGAACTCTTTCAGCCGCGCCAGCGTGTCCAGCGTGTAGCGGCGCAGGAACTGCGACGCCGTCTCGACTGGCCGGCACTCCCGTCGATGCTTGTGACACCAGTAGGGCTCGAGCTGCGGCTCACGCGGAAATTCGAGATCGAAGTGCGTCGTGCGGCGCGCGGATCTGGCCGCGCGAGCGAGGACTACGCGGAGCACGTCTGCATGCTCGTAATCGTCGATGAGCGCACGGAAGCCGAGCAGCTCGCGTGCTGCCTGCGGCGCGTACCAGCGGCGAACGTAGGCGGACGGACGTTCGGTGCAAGTTTCTCCGACGCGTCCGTGTACCGCTCGCAGCTCCTGCTCCAGGACGAATGGGTTGTACGTACGAGTCTTGACGTCCATGAGGAGGCAGTTGAACGCCGCGACGTCCACGCCCGTGGCGTCGAGACCGCTCTCGAGCGCCTGCACGAGCGTCGTTCCCGAACCGGCGAACGGATCGAGCACGTGCTGGCTCGGCCGAAAATATCTCCCCAGCAGGATCTCCACCAGCTGCGGGATGAACTTGCCCAGATACGGATGAAGCCGGTGAACGTGCTTCGTCCGCTCACGTTCGGGCAGGTCGCGCTCGGACCAGGAGAGGGCCAGATCGAGCTCGGCGTAGAGGGCGTCCTGCGTCGGGGCCACCCGCGCCAGTTCGACGCCTGGGTCAGAAAGCCTCGCCCACCCGCTCCAATTGGCCGCTGCGGACGGCGATCACGTCGAAGGAGACCTTCAGCCCGCTCGTTTCCGGATGGCGTGCGAGCCAGCCGTCGGTCGCCAGTCGGAGGCGACGCTGCTTCTCGTCATCGACCATCTCGAGGGGGTCGCCGAACCGCTCGCCCAGCTTCTCCTTCACCTCGCAGAAGATCAGCCGCCGGCCCCGGCGGACGATGATGTCGAGCTCGTAGCCGGCGACCCAGGTGTTAGTCGCCAGGATTCTGTACCCGCGCAGGCGGTACCACCAGACGGCACGCTGTTCGGCGCGCTTGCCGGGACGCGCAGACACAACACGAGGCTACGCGGCGCGGCTGCGCATGTCTGTCACGGATCTCGAACGGCACTCACCACGTGCAGACTGCTTTGATCGACCACCGCCAACGTGCGGCCACGAGGGCCTCGCACGACCAGGCGACCGTCACCGGCGCGGCGGATCCGGAAATCGAAGAGGCGTTTCGGTTGGCTCGTCCACGGGAGGTCGATACAGACGGCGCCCGCGTGCATGGTGTCGAGCGCATGGATGAACGTCTTGTCCGGGCCGCCGTACAGCGTGTAAGCCCAGGTTCCGTCCTGCGACGTCACGCGCGAGATCGGCGAGCCCTGCATCGCCGTTTCCGACTCGCGTTTGTCGGTAACGGGCCGCGCGAGCAGCCGTCCCGCATGCAGGTCATATGCGCGCACGCGATAGCGATTGAAGTCCTCCGCAGAGACGTACTCGATGAAGTAGAGGTAGCGCCCATCCGGCGAGAGCGCGTCGAAGACCTGGTGCCCTGGCAGCCGCAGCTTCCGCACCATCTTCATCTTCTTCACGTCGACCAGCACGAAGGTGCTCTGCTTCCGGAGCGCCGGCCCCGTAGTCGGCTCGCCGAGCAGCAGTGTGCGGCCGTCTCTCATCAAACCGTCAGCGGTGCCGTCGAACGCCACGACGGGGATTCCCCAGGTGCCTTTGAGCGCCATGAACTTCAGCACGCGCCCGTCCTGACGGCGAATCACTTCAAGAGCCGTCGAGCCGGCGGCGGGCACCGCGACGTACCGGACCGCCCCGTTGGCCAGCCCGTCCCAACCCTGCTGGACACCGGCACCGGGCCCCGCTCCACCTGCGTTCGCCGCCGTCGCGGCACAGCCGATGCAGATTGCTGCCGTCGCAAGCAAGCGTCTTGGCATCTTCGGCCTCCCGTCGTCGCTCAATGACGTGATACGCCTTGGGCCGGTCTTTGGGTCCGTTAGGCCTGGTTCGTCAGAAGCGCATGGATCTCACGGGTCAACCCAGCGACTTGCTCGGTCAGCTCCTTGTCCTGCCTGGTCAGATCCGTGTTCGCCTCGAGCAGCGCCTCGAGCTTGTCCGTCTCCGTCTTCAGTCGCGCAACGCGTTGCTCGGCGTTGTGCTCGGTCTTTTCGCGGTGCGTTTCGAGCTTTTCGCCCATCGCCTTGTCACGCGAAGCCTGTCTCGTCTGGGCCAGCAGGATCAGCGGCGCGGCATACGCGGCCTGGGTCGAGAAGGCAAGGTTCAGGAGAATGAACGGGTAGGGATCCCAGCGCGCCATGAGCGCGACCGAGTTGAGCGCGATCCAGGCGATGACGATGAGCGTCTGCCCGATGATGTATCGCGGCGTTCCGAAGAAGCGCGCAGCACGTTCTGCCGCACGGCCGAAAGGATCGTCGCCGAAGGCACTGTGCTCGGACACGACAACGAGAGTAGGTCGTCAGGCGGACAGTGCCGCCAGCTCCTCCTCTTTCAGGTAGCACATCGCCTGGAAGGAACGGCGGTGAATGCGTGATGGACCCCGCTCGCGCACGATCCTCGAATGGCCGGGCGTGATGTACCCGACGTGCGACGAGAAGCCGTAATGCGGGAAAAGCGCGTCCATCCGCCGCATCAGACGGTCACGCGTCACCTTCGCGACGATCGAGGCCGCGGCGATCGCGGCGCTCTTCTCGTCACCGTCGACGATCGCCCTGTGAGGAGGCGCCGTCGGGCCGAGGCGGAAGCCGTCGACGAGGCACGCGTCGGCCGGCGGCGACAGCGCGTGCAGAATCTCACGCATCGCCGCGAGATTCGACTTGTGCAGGCCGTTGCGATCGATCGCGCCGTGCGGAATCACCCGCACCACAACCTGCTCCGCGCACCCCAGCACCGCGTGGAACAGCTCTTCGCGACGCTCCGGCGAGCACTGCTTCGAATCGTTGAGATACCCAAGCGGTCGCACCTTGTGGTCGCGCAGGCAGCCGTAGTCGAGCAGCACGCCGGCCACCACCAGCGGCCCCGCCAGGCAGCCGCGACCGGCCTCGTCGGTTCCCGCGACGAGCCGGGCCCCGAGCTGCCGGTCGAACTTCAGGAGCTTCTGTCCGGTGCGAGGCGCCACGGCGCCGAGGATAGCCGTCTACTCGGCGGGCTCTGCCGGGGCCTCGGCGGAAACGTCGCTCTCAGCGACTTCCACAGCCGGAGCGCCCTTGGGCGCGCGGACGTCCTGGCGCAACTCGCGGATGCGGGCCTTCTTGCCGACCTTCCCGCGGAGGTAGTAGAGCTTCGCGCGGTTGACGTCGCCGACCGCTGCGACCTCGATCTTCTCGATCTTCGGCGTGTGGAGCGGGAACGTGCGCTCGACGCCGACGCCGAAGGACTGCTTGCGGACGGTGAACGTCTCGCGGGCGCCGGCGCCCTGGCGCTTGATCACGATGCCCTCGAAGACCTGGATGCGCTGCCTCTGGCCCTCGATCACCTTGAAATGGACGCGGACCGTGTCCCCCGCCTTGAACTTCGGGATGTCACCGCGCAACTGGGCGCGCTCAAGTGCTTCGATCACCTTGCTCATAAGAAGATCGGCCCGAAGGCCGGGGCGGAATCCTAGCGAAAGAACGACCTAGTGGCTCAGAGCCACTAAGTGCCTAGTGGAAGGAGATCCGGCCCGGCGGCCAGTACGTGGCGAAGACCTTGCCGATCAGGTTCTTGCGTGGCACCAGGCCCCAGCGGCGCGAGTCGCAGGAGGAGCTCCGGTTGTCGCCCATCATCAGGTAGTAGTCCTTGGGGATCCGGGTGTAGGTGTTCCTGGGCGGGATGTCCCGCAGGCTCAGGGTCTGGGTGTCGCGGCGGTCGGCCTTGACGTACGGCTCGTTCAGCTTCTTCCCATCGATGTAGACGTAACCCGCTCGCTCCTGCCAGACGTCGCCGGGCAGCCCGATCAGCCGCTTGACGAACGTTCCTTCGGAGCCGCACTCCTGTTTCGCCAGGCTCGGCGTCGTGAACACGACGATCTCGCCCCGCTTCGGGTTGCGGAAGTGGTAGATGAAGCGGTTCGCCAGCACCCGGTCCGAGGTGGCCGCCTCGCAGCCCTGGGCCGGCCGCGCGCAGTGCAGCGTCGGCTCCATCGACGACGACGGGATGCGATACGGATTCACGATCCACGCCTTGATCGCGAGGACGATCGCGATGGCGCCCGCGATCGTCACGACCCAGTCGATCCCGACGCGCCAGCCGTGGGGAAGATTCGGGAAGAAGCGGTCGATCGGGTTGTGCGACGTCTTCTGCGGAGCCGCCGGCGGGGGGCCGAATCCGTCCCGCTCGGCGTCGTATCTCGCGCGCTCTTCCGGATCACGCAAGACGTCGTACGCATCTCTCAGCTCACGCCAGGCACCGTCCTGGTAGCCGAGCTCGAGCGCGCCACGACGATAGGCCGACTCGATCTCCTGCGGCGACGCGTCGGGTCGCACCCCGAGCAGCGCGTAGTGATCGCTCACGTGACGGTCCGCCGCCGGCTCTGTTCCCGTCGCCATTCCTCGATCTTTCCGTGGTCGCCAGAAAGCAGAACCTCCGGAACGTGCCAGCCGCGAAACTCGGAGGGACGCGTGTAGTGGGGATACTCCAGACCACCGTCGAGCTCGGAGGAGAAGCTCTCGAACGCACCCGATTCCTCCTTGATCGCTCCGGGCAGCCTGCGCGCGATCGCGTCGACGAGGACCATCGCGGGCAGGTCGCCGTTCGACAGCACGTACGGCCCGATCGAGATCGCGTCCGACGCGAGATGCTGCACGACGCGCTCGTCGAATCCCTCGAAGCGGGCGGACAGCAGAGTGAGCCGCTCCTCCTCCGCGAGTTCCTCCACGACGTCCTGCGTCAACTGACGACCTTGCGGCGTCAATGCGATGACACGCCGATCGGGCACGCCGCCGTAGACGGTGTCGAGCGCGGCTGCGACGACATCGACCCGCAGGACCATGCCTGCGCCGCCGCCGTAAGGCTCGTCGTCCACCTGCGCGGCGCGAAGCGGCGTGGTGTCGCGGTACGAGAAGAGCCGCAGGTCGAGCTCGGTGCCGAGGACGGTGGCGACCGGGCGTTGCTCGGTCAGCCAGGCGAAGGCATGCGGAACCAGAGTGAAGACGTCGAGCTGCACGGGCGAGCGACCCAGGTTAGCTAGCACTCTGTGAGAACCCGGGGGCAACCAGGATCCGCCCGGCGGCAAGATCGACGACGCGCACGCAGTCCTCCACCATCGGCAGGGCGATCCCGGAGTCGAGCTCGAGCACGTCGTTCGCCACGCCCGGCACCACGTCAGTGACGGTCCCGAGCTCGTCTCCGCCGTCCTCCTGGACGCGCAGGCCGACCAGCTGGAACACGTAGTACTCGTCCTCGCCTACCGGCGCGAGCGCTTCCCGTGGAACCTCGAGCTGGGCTCCTCGGGGCACGCGCCGGTCGAGGCGGATCACCGGACGTCCACGCGCATGTCTGCGCGCGACGACCTTGGCGGGCTCGCCATCGACGACCAGCTCGCCCCCCACCTCGAAGCGTTCCGGCGCGTCGCTCGCGTTCTCGACGACGAACGAGCCGTCGAGACCGTGCGACTTGCCGACACGTCCGACGACGACGGTCTCAGACGCGTTCACGGGACCGCCGCTCGTCTAGTCGACGATCTCGAGCTGCACGCGGCGATGCTCGCGCACGCTGCCCGCACGGACGATCGTGCGCAACGCGCGCGCAATGCGTCCCTGCCGGCCGATCACCTTGCCGAGATCGTCTTGCGCCACGTGCAGGCGAAGCACGATCGCGTCGGCCTCCTCGACTCGCTCGACGCGCACGGCATCCGGCTCGTCGACAAGCTGTCGTGCCAGGTACTCGAGCAGCTCCGCCACAGCTAGCTGGTCAGGTTCCTGATCTTGAGCAGCTTGCTCACTGCTTCCGACGGCAAGGCACCCTTGCCGAGCCAGTCCTTCACCCGCTCCTCGTCGAACTCGATCAGGGACGGATCGTGCTGCGGGTTGTAGCGCCCGACGATCTCGATGAACTTGCCGTCACGCGGCGAGCGCGAGTCGGCGACGACGACGCGATACACCGGATTCTTCTTCGATCCGACTCGCGTCAACCTCATGCGTACGGCCAACCGATTACCTCCTGGATTTCTGTCGCTTCTTGCGTTTGTTGGATTTTGTCGCTTTTCGCTGCCCAGGCTGTGGGACGGCCGCAGGAGCCTGTCCGGTTAGCGCGCCGAGATCCGGCAGCTTGCCTTTGCTCATGCCCTTCATGAGCTTCTCCATCTGCTTGCGCGCGTCCAGCAGACGGTTCACTTCCTCCACGGTCGTTCCCGATCCGTTCGCGATGCGCAAGCGCCGCGAGCCGTCGATCACCTTCGGCAGCCCTCGCTCCTGCGGGGTCATCGACAGGATGATCGCCTCGACGCGACCCATTTGCTTCTCGTCGACCTCGTCCATTCCCTCGAGCTGCTTGCCGAGGCCCGGGATCATCTTCAGCACGCCCTGGATCGGTCCCATGCGGCGCAGCATCTTGTAGCTCTTCAGAAAATCGTCGAAGGTGAACTGGCCCTTCATCATCCGGGCCTCGAGGTCCTTCTGTTCGTCCTCCTCGACCGCTTCCTCGGCGCGCTCGATGAGCGTCAGGACGTCGCCCATGCCGAGGATGCGCGACGCCATCCGGTCGGGATGGAAGTACTCGAGCTGGTCGAGCTTCTCGCCGACGGAGATGAGCTTGATCGGACGGCCGGTGACGGCCTTCACGGAGAGCGCCGCGCCGCCGCGCGCATCGCCGTCGAGCTTCGTCATCACGACGCCGTCGAACGCGATCCGCTCCTGGAACGCGAGTGCGACGTTCACGGCCTCCTGCCCCGTCATCGCGTCGACGACGAGCAGCACGTTGGCGGGCTTCGCCTCGTCGCGGACGCGCTCCAGCTCCTGCATCAGGTCCTCGTCCACGTGCAGGCGTCCCGCCGTGTCGAGGATGATCGTGTCGACACCGTCGGCAGAGAGCTGCCGGAGGCCGTCACGCACGACGGCGACCGGATCGGTGCCTTCGCCGCGATAGACCGGAACCTGGATCTGCTTGCCGAGCTGTTCGAGCTGGTCGATCGCCGCGGGCCGCTGCAGGTCGGCGGCGACGAGCCCCGGGCTGCGGCCTTCCTTTCGCAGCATGAGCGCGAGCTTGGCCGCGGCCGTCGTCTTGCCCGATCCCTGCAGACCGGCGAGCAGGATCACGGTGGGCGGCCGGCCTGTGAATGCGAGTTGTGAGCTGCCGGAGCCCATGAGGGCAGTCAGCTCGTCGTGGACGACCTTTACGACCTGCTGACCCGGCTGCAGGCTCTTCAGGACCTCCTGGCCGAGCGCGCGCTCCCGCACCTGCGCGACGAACTGCTTGACGACCTCGAAGTTGACGTCGGCCTCGAGGAGCGCGAGACGGATCTCGCGCATCGCACGCGAGATCGCCTCATCGTCGAGCTTTCCGCGCCCGCGCAGGTCGCCGAGAGCGCCCTGGAGCCTGTCTGAAAGGGTGTCGAACACGGCCGGGAAGTGTACTTGCGGGTGTTTCTGGGCCAGACTTGGGCCGTGCCCGACCATTCCGAGCGCAAGCTCGCCACGGTCCTGTTCGCGGATCTCGTCGACTCGACTGCGGCCGCAGGGGAGCAGGATCCCGAGCGGACCCGCGCCCGGCTGGAGCGCTTCTACGACGCGATGAGCGCGGAGATCGAGGGAGCGGGAGGAACCATCGAGAAGTTCGCCGGGGACGCGGTGATGGCCGCGTTCGGGGCGCCGGAGGCGCTCGAGGACCCGCCGAGCGCGCCTTGCACACTGCTTTGGCGATGCAGCGACGGCTGGAAGCGGTCTTCGAAGGCGCGCTGTCGCTCCGGATCGGCGTCAACACGGGCGAGGTCGTCGCTGGACGGCCACGCGAGGGGAGCTCGTTCGTCAGCGGGGACGCGGTCAACGTCGCCGCGCGCCTCGAGCAGGCTGCCGAGCCCGGAGAGATCCTCGCCGGAGAGCGGACGGTCTCGGCCGTGCGGGGGCGTTCGAATTCGACGACCCGAAGACGGTCGAGGCGAAAGGCAAAGCCGGCGGCGTCGCGTGCCGGCCGTTGGTGCGCGCGCTTTCGCTGATGCGCACGCGAGGAGTGGGCGGACTCGCACGCGCGTTCGTCGGACGGGACGAGCAGCTCAACCTACTTAGGGCGGCCTACCGCCGTGCCGTGGCTGAATCGCACCCCGTCCTCGTCACGATCGTCGGTGACGCCGGCGTCGGCAAGACACGCCTCGTGCGCGAGCTGTGGGAGCAGCTTGCAGACGACCGGCCCGAGCCTCTTCGCCGAACGGGACGGTGTCTGGCGTACGGCCAGGGCATCACGTACTGGCCCCTGGGCGAAGTCCTGAGAGAGCACCTCGAGATCCTCGAGAGCGATCCGCCCGAGACGGTGCGCCGCCGTTTGGACGAACGCGAGATCCTTGGCCTGACTCTCGGGTTGGATGTCGTGGGCGACCTTCATCCGCTTGCGGCTCAGGACAGGTTGCACGCGGCCTGGATCGCCTTCATCTCCGAACTGACAGCGAAACGCCCGCTCGTTCTGCTGATCGAGGACGTGCACTGGGCCGAGCAGCCGCTGCTCGACCTGATCGAGCGGATTGGCCGTGACGCTGCCGGCCCACTGCTGCTGCTGACAACGGCTCGCCCCGACTTCGTCGCCGGGCGAACGGGTTGGGGCGCTCGCATCGACAGCGAGACGCTCTGGCTCGAGCCGCTGCCGGCAGAGGCGGCCGGAGCGCTTGTCGACTCCTTGCTGGCGGCCGTGCTTCCCGAACAGGTGCGTAAGCTGATCGTGGAACGGGCCGAGGGCAACCCGTTCTTCGTGGAAGAGGTCCTGGAGAGCCTCATCGACGCCGGAGTCCTCGAACGCGACAACGGCGGCTGGCGCGCGAACGACCTGCCGCCCGGCTTCGAGATCCCGGACTCCGTGCAGGCCGTGCTCGCTGCACGCATCGACCTGCTCGAGGAAGCGGAGAAGGCGGCCCTGCAGGCGGCTGCGGTGATCGGGCGCGTCTTCTGGACCGGCCCGGTCTACGAACTGGTCGAAGACCTGGCGCCCGACCTTCACCTCCTCGAGACCCGCGACTTCATCCGGCAACGTCCCGCGTCCTCTCTTGCGGGAGAAGTCGAGTACGCCTTCAAGCACGCTCTCACGCGGGAGGTGGCGTACGGAACCCTCACGAAGGCGAGACGCGCGCAGCTCCACACGCAATTCGCCGAGTGGCTCGAGCGCCTCGGAGAGGGACGTGACGAGCACGCCCCTCTGCTCGCGCACCATTACGCGGAAGCAGTCAGACCGGAGGACGTCGACGTCGCGTGGCCCGAGCGAGGTCCCGAGCTCGAGCGCGCGCGGGCGAAAGCTGTCCTCTGGCTCGATCGCGCAGCCGAATCGGCGATGTCCAGATACGAGCTCGACGACGCAGTTGACCTTCTCCACCGTGCGCTGGCACTCGTGTCCGAACGCCGCGAGACAGCGCTGCTCTGGCTGAGGATCGGCCGGGCACATGCGCTCAAGTACGACGGCGATGGGTTCATGGAGACGATGCAGAAGGCGCTCGAGCTCACCGACGACCCGGTCGAGCGTGCGGAGGCCTACGCGGAGCTTGCTTTCCAGAGCGCGACCCGGTCCGGGATGTGGCGACGCAGGCCCGAGCGCGACGTCATGGAGGACTGGACGTCGCGAGCGCTCGCGGGCGTGCAGGAGGGCGGCGCAGCCCACGTGAAGGCACTCCTCGCTCGCGTCTACTTCGGGCTTCCGGACGCGGACGAATCGACGCTCCTTGCCACTGAGCTGGCGGATCACCTCGGCGACGTTGCTCTGCGCTCCTCTGCCTTTGACGGGCGGGGGTGGACGGCGTTTCGCCACGGCGACTTCGCGGCCGCGCACGAATGGGAGATGCGCCGGTTCGACTTCATCGACCAACTCACAGATCCCGATTTCATCCACGATCTGTACCTGTCGACGATTCCGGTGGCGATGGCGCTCGGCAGGACGAGTGAAGCACGCCGCCTGGCAGCCGAGAACGACGAGCTCGTCGCACGGTTAACGCCGCATCATCGACTCCATGCTGTCGCGTGCACGCTGGAGATCGAGGAGCTCGTCGGCAACTGGGACGCGATCGCCGCACTCGAGCATCGGACCGAAGAGGTCGTCGAGGCCAACCGCGACACGCCGTGTATCCGTAACGCGCGCTCGCTGCTGCTCTGCGCGCTGGCCAGCGAATTGCTCGGCCACCACGACCGGAGCATCGAGCTCGAGGCTCACGCCGCCGAGCTACAGAACGAGGGCTACGGCGCCACCCTCGCAACGCCGCGCGCCCGCCTTGCACTGGCCCGGGGCGAATTCGACCAGCTGCACGAACTGCTCCGCGACGAGCGCTGGCTCCAGCGGCAGATGTGGTTCACGCTCCCCGCGGGGGCAGCCCGCCTCGACGCGCTCGCCGTCGTCGGTGCTTCCGCCGAAGTCGAGGCTGCGGCCGCGCAGATCGGAACCGCCGGGTCGTACCTCGAGCCATTCGCGCTCCGGGCACTTGGAATCGTGCAAGAAGACGAAACGCTGCTCATACAGGCCAACGAACGCTTCCGCGCGTTGGGGCTCGCCTGGCATGGCGACCAGACCGACAGTCTCATCCGCTTCCGGAACACCGCAGCCGGGTAGCAACCGCTTGTTCCAGCGGATGCCTACCGCGTTCGGCTAGTCACTCCAAGAACCGAGTCCTACACTCAGGCCATGGCCGTAAGCCGAAGAACGGTCACCGTCCTCTTCGCAGACGTGGCCGATTCGACGCCGCTCGGAGAGCGGCTCGACCCGGAGACGCTCCGACAGGTCATGTCGCGCTGGTTCGACCGCATGTCCGAGGTGCTCGAGCGCCACGGCGGCACAGTGGAGAAGTTCATCGGCGACGCCGTGATGGCCGTCTTCGGCATCCCGGATCTGCACGAGGACGACGGCCTACGCGCCGTCCGAGCCGCGACCGAACTGCGAACGGCGCTCGCTCGGCTCAACGAGGAGCTCGAGCGCGAGCTCGGCGTGCACATCGGCATCCGCGTCGGCGTCAACACGGGCGAGGTGGTCGCGGGCGACGGCACGGGCGGCCAGATGCTGGTGACCGGCGATCCGGTCAACGTGGCGAAGCGACTCGAGGAAGCAGCGAGGACCGGCGAGATCCTGATCGGCGACGCGACGCGCCGCATCGTCGAGAACGCGGCCCTGCTCGAGCCGCGAGACGAGCTGACAGTGAAGGGCAAGACCGGGCCCGTCGTCGCGTGGAACGTGCTGGGTGTGATCGAGGGCGCACCCGCGTATGCGCGTCGCCTCGACGCGCGCCTCGTAGGCCGCACCGAGGAGCTGCGGACGCTGCGCGACACGTTTGCGAGCGCGGTCGCCGAGCGCACGTGCCGGATCGTCACCGTCATCGGTCCTGCGGGAATCGGCAAGTCGCGACTCGCGTCCGAGCTCAGCCACGGCGTCCGCGACGAAGCTCAGACCCTTACAGGCCGCTGTCTCCCCTACGGCGACGGCATCACCTTCTGGCCGCTCGTGCAGATCGTCGGGGCGCTCGGCAGCGACGAGGGGATTCGGGAGCTGCTGGCCGGAACCGAGGACGGAGAGCTGGTCGCGGAGCGAGTGCTGAGCGCAGTCGGCCCTACCCGCTCGTCAGCGGCAGGCGGCGAAATGTTCTGGGCCGTGCGGCGGCTCCTCGAGGAGGCAGCTCGCGAACGGCCGCTGGTCGTGGTGGTCGAGGACATCCACTGGGCCGCGCCGACGTTCCTCGATCTACTCGAGTACCTCGCCGGCTGGACGCACGACGCACCCATGCTCCTGCTCTGTCTGTCGCGTCCCGATCTACTGGAAGAACGTCAAGGCTGGCTGACCGCGCCCAACGCCACCGGCATCTCCCTCGCCCCCCTCACCGATGCCGAGTCGGACGCCCTGCTCGACGAGCTCGGCCAGGAATGGCCGCTCGACGAGACGGCGCGACGTCAGATCAAGGAAGCGGCCGAGGGCAATCCGCTCTACGTCGAGCAGATGGCGGCAATGCTGGCCGAAGGCGGGCCTGCCGATGCGATCCCGCCGTCGATTCACGCTCTGCTTGCCGCGCGGCTCGACCGGCTCCCGCCGGAAGAGCGCGCCATCCTCGAGCGTGCCGCAGTCGCGGGCAAGGAGTTCGTCCGGAGTGCGGTCCTTCACCTCTCCGACGACGCGCAGCGCGAGGAAGTCGATGCGGGCCTGCTCACCCTGGCGCGGAAAGATCTGCTCGCGGCCAAGCCCGGGCGGGAGGACGCGTACCGGTTCCGTCACGCCTTGATTCGCGACGCGGCGTACGCGGGGATCGCGAAGGAGTCGCGGGCACAACTGCACGAGCGCTTCGGCGGTTGGGCGCTCGGCACGAATGCGGGGCGCGCGGGCGAGCTCGACGAGATCGTCGGCTACCACTTCGAGCAGGCCTTCCGTTACCGGGAGCAGCTCGGACCGCTCGACGATGCATCACGACGGCTCGCCGGCAGAGCCGGCGATCTCCTTGGAGGAGCCGGCCGCCGGGCGTACGCGCGAGACGACATGCCTGCCGCGCTCACGCTCCTCGACCGGGCTGTCGCATTGATCACCGAGCAGGATCCCGCGCGCCTCGAGCTGGTGCGCGAGCTGAGCATGGCGCTTTGGTGGGCCGGTGAGGTCGCGAGAGCCGAGCTCCTGCTCAACGGGCTGATCGAAGCGGCTGCGGCGTCCGGCGATCGGCAGCAGGAGTGGTCCGGTCTGATCGAGCGCGCAGCGCGCAAGAACGTGTCCGGTGGAGACACCGGCGCGGATGAGCTTCTGGAAGTCTCCCGTGAGGCGATCGAGGTCTTCGAGGAGCTCGGCGACGAAGCAGGGCTGGCGCGCGCCTGGCGCCGGATCGCGTACGCCCATCAGATGCGCTCGCAATTCGGGCCGGCGGAGTCGGCCAGCGAGCAGGCCCTCATTCATGCGCGTCAGGCCGAAGACAGCCACGAGGAAGCGCGCATCATCGATGGACTTTGCACGAGCCTGCTCTGGGGCCCCGCGTCGGTACCGGAGGCAATCCAACGCTGCGAAGAGATGCTTGCCTGGTCACGGGGCAGCCGAGTGATGGAGGCGAACATCGGCATTTCGCTGGCCGGCCTCAAGGGCATGCGCGGCGACTTCGACGAGGCGCGGGCGCTGGCGGCTGCGGCCCGGCAGACCTACCGCGAGCTCGGGCTACGGCTTGCGGTCGCGGGCCTGACCCAGGTCTCCGGCCCGCTGGAGGCCCTTGCCGGCGACCTCGAAGCCGCGGAGCAGGAGCTACGAGAAGGGCTCGAGATCATGGAACCGGTTGGTTCGATCGGTTACCAGGCCGCCCTGCTCGCCGACGTGCTCCTGCGCCGAGGCGCGACGGACGAGGCCGAGAGGTTCGCGTCGATCGCACAGGCCGAGGCAGCGGACGACAACATCGCTGCGCAGGTCATCTGGCGAGGGGTCAAGGCGCGCCTCGACACGAACCCCGGCCTGGCGGAGGAGGCAGTCGGGATCGCGGGCCTCACGGATGACCTGAACCTGCGCGCCGAAGCGACTGTGAATCTTGCAGAGTCATTGCGCCTGGCTGATGCGCACGATCACGCCGTGGATGCATTGCAACGAGCCGTGCAGCTCTACGAGCAAAAGGGAAACGTCGTCGGAGCGCTCAGAGCATCGAAGCTCGCCTCGACGGCCGTGCGCTAGGCGCAGCGCCCCGGACCGGGTTATCGTCCAGCTGTTTCCGAGACAGGAGGAACGATGCCCAACGTCAGCGGCAGGCAAGATGTGAAGAAGGTCACGGCCTCGCATGCCCAGGGCTGGGACCAGGCACTGGATCGTGCGCTCGCGAGTGCGAGCCGCCTTGGCAGGAGAGGCACGTTCGACGTGAACGTCGAGTTCAGTGCGACCATCCGGGTCACGAATCCAGGGCAGATCCAGCGTTACATCGTCACGCTTTCGCCAAAGGGCTAAGCGTCAACGCATCCGACGACAAGGAGCTGAAATGGCCAACGTTGCCAAGGTAGTGACGATCATCGGTTCGTCACCGGAGAGCTTCGCGAAAGCCGCAGACGTGGCGGTTCAGGAAGCGGCGAAGACACTGCGTGGGATCACCGGCGCGCAGGTCGTCTCGATGAGCGCAGAAGTCGAGGGCGACCGGATCAGCATGTATCGGACGACCGTGAACGTCGCTTTCGGGATCGAGCGGAGTTAACCGGAAACCAGCGCCCGGGCGAAATCGCCCGCATCGAACGGCCGCAAGTCCTCAAGACTCTCGCCGACGCCGATCAGCTTGACCGGCAAACCGAGCTCGTGCGCGATTGCGACGGCGATGCCGCCTTTTGCGCTGCCGTCGAGCTTCGTGAGCGCGACGCCCGTGACCCCGACCGCCTCGCCGAAGAGGCGCGCCTGCTGCACGCCGTTCTGCCCGGTCGTCGCGTCGACGACTAGCAGCGTCTCGTGTGGCGCTCCTTCGAGCTTGCCTTCGATCACGCGACGCACCTTGGCGAGCTCCTGCATCAGGTTCGACTGCGTGTGCAGGCGGCCGGCGGTATCGACGATCACGATGTCCCGGCCGTTGCGCGTCGCGGTCTCGATCGCGTCGTAGGCGACCGACGCCGGATCTGCTCCGCGCTCCGCCCCGACGAAGTCCGCGCTGGCGCGGTCGGCCCAGATCTCCAGCTGCTCCTCGGCCGCCGCGCGGAACGTGTCGGCCGCGCCGAGCACGACGGAGTGGCCGTGCTGGCGCAGGCGTTCCGCCAGCTTTCCGATCGTCGTGGTCTTGCCGGTGCCGTTGACGCCGACGACGAGCAGGACGCTCGGGCTTGCGCGGACGTTGAGAGTCGGGGGGTCGCCAAGCAGCTTCGCGATCTCCTCGGCCAGGGCTGCGTTGAGATCGGTCAGGTCCTGGCGCGCCTCCAGCCGCTGCACGAGCTCAGCCGTCGCGGGGACACCGACGTCGGCGCGGATCAGTGCTTCTTCCAGCCGTTCCCACGCTTCGGCGTCGCCGGGATCGAATGTCGCCGAGGCCAACTCGGCGGTGAGCGCCTGACGGCTCTTCGAGAGCGAGTCGCGCAGCCGCGAGAAGAGTCCCGCCCGTTCGGCCTCGGGCTCGGGCTGCGCGTTCTCTTCGCCTAAGAGCTCTCCCCAGCTACGAGGCAATCGCGGCGGCCTGCTCGCGTGGCAGGCGCCGGGAAACGATCTGCGAGACCCCGTCGGCGCCCATCGTCACGCCGTAGAGGATATCCGCGGCTTCCATCGTCCTCTTCTGATGCGTGATGACGATGAACTGCGCGCGATCCGAGTAGCGGCGCAGCAACTCGACGAAGCGGCCGATGTTCGTGTCGTCGAGGGCGGCCTCGACCTCGTCGAGCAAGTAGAACGGGCACGGCCGAGCGAGGAAGAGCGCGAACAGGAACGAGATCGCGCCGAGGGCCTTCTCGCCTCCCGAGAGCAGCGACAGCCGAGTCACCTTCTTACCGGCCGGCCGCAGCTCGACCTCGATGCCCGGCTGCTCGTCTTCGTCCTCGGGCTCGGTGAGACGAAGTCGACCTTCGCCACCCGGGAAGAGCGTTGCGGCGACTTCGGTGAAATTCTCCTGCACGGACGCGAACGTTTCTGCGAACCGTTGCTCGACCGTGCGCGTGAGGTCGTCGCGCAGCTTCTCGAGCTCCTTCAGGCTCTCCTCGAGGTCGGCGCGCTGCGTGGAGAGCTCGACGAGACGCTCCTTCTCCTCGTCGTACTCCTGCTTCGCGAGCGGGTTGACCTGACCCAGCGACTCCCGGCGTCGCTCGAGGCGCTCGATGCGCTCGGCGAGCTCGTCGCGGTCATCTCCTTCTGCAGGATCGGCGTCGGCGGCCTCGAGTCGGCGCCGTGCTTCGTCGGCCTCGGCTTCGATTCGGGCGCGCTCGACATCGACCGCGCTCAGGCGCTCGCCTGCCTCGGCTGCGGCCCGGCGTGCATCGACCTCTTCGGCGCCGAGTCTGCGCAGCTCTTCCGCGAGGGCTCCCGTGCGGGATGCGCCTGCATCGGCGCGCGCACGCAGCGGCGCCTCGAAGCGATCATCCCCGATTCCTTCAAGTGTCTCGACGAGTTGCGCGGTGAGTCGCGCCAGCGTCACCGTCAACGGATCGCGTGTCGCCGAATATGCGTCCTGGGGAATCGGAGCGTCGACCCAAGCCTCCAGCTCGTCCACCTCGGCGGCGAGGGCGCGGCGGCGTGCCTCGAGCTCGAGCCAGACGGCTTCGGCCGTCTCGCCTGCGAACCAGATCTCTCCACGCTCGGGGTCGTAGCCGAAGCCCTCCGGTGTCACCGCCGGAAACCTCGAGTGGAGCAGCTCCTCTTTCGACACGACAGGCAGCTCGCCGACGAGCTCGCGCGGGTCGCGCGTCAGCACGACGACGCTGCCGAGGCCCGCGGCCCTCGCGCGCTCCGCCAGCGCGAGCGCGGCACGTGCGTCTGCGGCCATGAGCGCAGGAGCGCGGTGGCCGAGCGCCGCTGCGACCGCTCGCTCGCGTCCCGGCTCGACGTCGAGGAGCGAGAGCGCAAGCCGCTCACCCTCCTCTGCGAGCGCACGCGCCGCGGGCGGCAATCCTTCGCGTTCGGCAAGGGCCCGCTCGAGTGTCTGCAGACGGTCGCGCGCAACTTTTGCCTGTTCCCTGAGCGCCTCGCGTTCGGCGCGCACGCGCGCGTCGAGGACGCGCCGCGGCCGCGAGAGCTCTGCGCGTAGTCGTTCGAGCAGCGCCTCGGCGCTTTCGCGGCGAAGCTCCATTCGCTCGCGTGCGCTGCGCAGGCGGTAGAGCGTGGCGGTCGCCTCCTCGCGTCGGCCGGCCGCGTCTGCAAGTTCCTCCTCCGCGCGGCGCCGATCCTCGAGGAGCGAGTCGAGCCGCTCGTCGGCGTGCTTGCGGGCGAGAACAGCTGCCGTGCGTCGACCCTCGCCGTCCTCGAGTCGCTCGCGTAGGTCCGCGAGATCGAGCTCTGCGACTCGCGCCCGCAACGACGCGAGATCGCCGAGCAGCTTCTGGGCGCGCTCGGCGGCGGTCGCCTGAAGCGCCAGCGGGCGCAACCGCTTCTTCACCTCTGCCTCGACGTCGCGCGCGCGCTCCACCTGGATCGCGACCCGCGTGAGCTTGAGCTCGGCGCGGTGCTTGCGCCGCTTGAATCGCCCAAGCCCTGCGGCTTCCTCGAGGAGCTCGCGCCGCTCCTCGGGCTTCGAGCCGAGGATCTCCTCCACCCGGCCCTGGCCGATGATCGAGTGCATTCCGCCGCCGAGCCCGAGGTCGGCGAGCAGCTCGACGAGATCGATGCGGCGCACGGCCGTGCGGTTCAGTAGGTACTGCCCCTCGCCGCCGCGGTGGAGCCTGCGGGCGACGGAGAGCTCGGAGTACGGCAGGGGCCCTTCGCCGTCCGGGTTGTCGAAGAGTAGTTCCACCTCGCAGAAGTCCTCGGCGGAACGGCCGCTGCCCCCGGCGAAGAGAACGTCGTCCGGCTTCTCGGCCCGAAGCTCGGAAGGAGCCATCGAACCGGCTGCCCAGACGATAGCGTCCGAGACGTTGGACTTCCCTGAGCCGTTGGGGCCGACGACCACGGCGACGCCCGGCTCGAGGCGAATCTCGACCGGTTCAGGGAACGACTTGAAGCCGCGCAGCTTGATGGCGCGTAGGTTCACGCGAGAGGAAAACTAGCGGGGAGCGCGGATGGCGCTCCCCGCCAACCTCCTGGGTCAGGCGGCGTGCGCCATCTCCATGATTTTGTCACGTGTCATCGTCCCGACCATGTCGGGGTGGTCGGCCTGAACATGCGCCTCGACGGCCGCGACGAGCTCGTCGTCCGTTTCGCCGCGCAGCGTCTCGCCGCACGGGCAATCGACTTCCTTGGCCATGGTCCTCCTTCGGTCCGGCCGGAGTCTACGCGGCGGAGACTTCGACGCCGAGCTTCGCGAGAGCCTCTTTGGCGGCCTCCTGCTCGGCCGCTTTCTTCGACTCGCCGCTGCCGACGCCGAACTGCTCTCCCTCGATCACCGCGGCAGAGGTGAAACGCCGGTCGTGTGGAGGCCCTTCGACCTCGAGCACGGAGTAGCTCACCGACTGGGCGCGCCGTGCGAGTGTCTCCTGGAGCTCGGTCTTGTAGTCGACGTGGCTCGTCAACGCGTAGTCGATCCGACCCGAGAACGCCTGGACGATCGGCTGCTCGATCTTCTCGAAGCCGTGTTCGAGGAAGAGCGCGGCGAGTGCGGCCTCGAGGAGGGCCGCAAGGACGTTCCGGTTTCGAGACAGACGCTCGAGCTCGTCCGTGGCGATGTCGACGCCGCGTTCCGCCAGCTCCATCCCCAGCTCGAGCTGGCGTGCGACGACTGCGCAGCTCGCCCGGGACACGACGTGCGAGCGGATCTTGGCGAGCCGGCCCTCCGAGAAGTCCGGATAGCGCTCGTAGAGCTCGCGCGCCATCGCGAGCTCCAGCACGCTGTCGCCGAGGAACTCGAGCCTCTCGTAGGAGTCGGAGCGCACGTTCGCCCACGACGCGTGCGTGTAGACCTGCTCGGCTCGAGCCGCCGGCAGCCCTTCGATCAGCTTTCGGAGCGGGGCAACGTCCCCCGTCGCGGCGCTACTGGTGCGACGAGACGTAATCGACGGCCTGGCCCACGGTCTGGATCTTCTGGGCGTCCTCGTCGGAGATCTTGATTCCGAACTGATCCTCGAGCTCCATGATCAGCTCCACGAGGTCGAGCGAGTCAGCATCGAGATCCTCCTGGAAGGAGGCCTCTTCGGTGATGTCGCCTTCCTCGACGCCTAGCTGCTCGGTCAGAACTTCCTTGACTCGCTCGAAGACTTCATCGCGCGACGCTGCCATGTCACCTCACGTTGGGGGTCGGGGTCGTAGAGGGGCGAGATGCTAACACGCTCTCGCCCAGATTCTGAGTCAGCCTGGCCACGATGTCGTTCTCGACCCCGCGGGCGGCGAGGCGGATCGCGTTCGTGATGGCCCGCCGGGAGGAGTTCCCGTGCGCGATCACGGCCAGCCCGCGGAGACCGAGCAGGTACGCGCCGCCGTAGGCGTCCGGGTCGAGCCGGTCACGCAACCGGCGCGCCGCCGGCCTGATCAGGAGGCCGCCGAGCTTTCCGCGCGGCGTCGCGGTGATCTCCCCGCGGAGGCCGTCCAGCAGGCTTTTGATCGTGCCTTCGGTCACCTTGAGCGCGACGTTTCCCGTGAAGCCGTCCGTGACCACGACGTCGGCCGCACCGCTGAGCAGGTCGTGTCCCTCGGCGTTCCCCGCGAAGTTGAGGTCCGTGGACGAGGCGAGCAACTGATGCGCGTCGAGCGTGAGCTGGTTCCCCTTCTCGGCCTCCTCGCCGATCGAGAGCAGCCGGATCTCCGGATTCGCGACGCCGAGAATCTCCTCCGCGAAGACGGCGCCCATGTGCGCGAACTGGACGAGATCCTCCGGCCGTGCGTCGGCGTTCGCGCCCGAGTCTAGGAGGACGGAGGGGCCGCGCCGCGCAGGGATCGTCACGGCGATCGCCGGCCGCCGCACGCCCGGGATCCGGCGGATTTCGAGCAGCGAGGCGGCGAGCATCGCACCGGTGTTGCCTGCGGAGACGACGGCGTCCGCTCTGCCCTCGCCGACCGCCCGGCAGGCCGCGACGAGTGAGCTGTTCGGCTTGGCGCGCACCGCGTCCGTCGGCTTCTCGTCCATCGCGATCAGGTCCGGTGCCTCGATCAGCTCGAGCCCCTGGGTCTCGACGTCCCGGGGACCGACGATGACGGGCTGGACGGTGTCGGAGACCGCGTCGACGGCGCCCGCGACGACCTCTGCGGGCCCGCGGTCGCCCCCCATGGCGTCCACCGCCACACGGACCATTGGACTACGGAGCGGGAGTGCGGAACGGCTCGACGTCGCGGCCGCGATAGGTGTGGCACGTCGGGCAGACCCGGTGCGGGCGCTTGGGCCGGCCGCACTGCGGGCAGACGTTCAGCCGCGGCGACTCGATCTTGTGCTGCGCGCGCCGCTTGTCGCGGCGGGCCTTCGAAGTTTTCTTCTTTGGGACGGCCATTTGAACGGGGCAGTGTAACCGAATGCCAAAGGAGTCACCCTTTCGTGACAGCGACGTCTTCCTTTCGGGTCTGACCCCAAAAGGGGCGCCGGTCAGGTCCGCGCAGGACGGTTTTGCACGATTCGGTGCGCAGTCGGCACCTTTGCGTGACAAAGGGCGGGGCCTGTTCGGCCTACAGCTGTTCGCGCAGGCTTTCGAGCGCCGACCAGCGGGAGTCCGACCGCTCCTCTTCGTGCTCGTGCGGGTCCTCGTTCAGGTTCTTCCCGCACATCGGGCAAAGGCCGGCGCAGTCCGCACGGCAGAGGATCTTGTCGGGGAGAGCGAGGGCGACAGCGTCGCGGGACCACGCGGTCAGGTCGAGGTTGTCGTCCGTCAGGTACGGCGTGCGGAGCTCCTCCTCGCCCTCGGGATTGTTCGCCTGATACTCGCGCGCCGAAATCGGCACCTCCAGCACCGCATCGTCCAGGCACCGGTAACACGGACCGTGCAGGCGGGCGGTGAAGCCGAGCTCCAGGACCGTGCCGGTGCTCGCCTTCGTGATCGCGAGCTCGGCGGGCACCTTGTCGGGCACGGGGAGATAGCGCTCGCCGCCGAGCTCGAACGGCTCCAGCTCGAGCTCGATCTCGTCCCGATATTCCTCGCCCGAACGGAGCTTGATCTGTCGCAGATTGAGGCTCCTCATGGAACCTCAGGGTACCCGGGCTGTTGGGCCTCAGGCCGCCGCTTTGAGCGGCTCGGAGACCCGGCCGGACACCGGCTGCTTCGGCGCGCGCGCGGTCACGATCAGCACGACGGCGACGACGATCGCCGCGCCGGCCGCGATGGTCGACCAGCCAATCGTCTCGTTGAGAAACACGGTTCCGAGCGCCACCGCGATGACCGGATTGACGAACGCATAGGTCGAGACGACCGAAACCCGAACGTTCTTCAACAGCCAGGCGTACGCAGAGAATGCAAGCAGCGAGCCGACCAGCACGAGATAGACGAAAGCGATCACCGGCTTGGTCGAGAACGTGTCCGCGTGGATCGCCCGAGTCTCTCCTTTCGCCACCCCCGCGACGGCGAGGAAGGCGCTCGCGGCCAGCATCTGCATCGAGGCAGACAGCAGCGGACTCTCGGGCAGCGCCGCCCCGCGTGCGTACAACGAGCCGCCCGCCCAGGCGGCGGTGGTGACGAGGAGGGCGAGCATCGGGAGGACGTGAGCGCCACCCCCTGGGTGCACGAGTAGCGCGACCCCTCCGAAGCCGACGACCAGGCCGGCGATCGCGGGGGTCGACAGCCGTCTTCCGAAGAACGCGCGGTCCATCACCGCGAACCAGAGCGGGATGACCGCCACGATCAACGCAGCTAGACCGGACTCGAGCCGCGTCTCCACCCACGCGACCCCACCGTTTCCGATGGTTAGCAGCGCAGCGCCCACGATGGCCGCGGCCCGCCACTGACGCAGCGTCGGACGCGCACGACCGCGCGAGGCGAACGCGTAGAGCGCTGTCCCCGCAATCAGGAAGCGCACGGAGGACATCAGCAACGGAGGCATCGTCCGGTCGGTGACCCGGATCGCGAGGTAGGTCGAGCCCCAGACGAGATAGATGGTCGCCAATGCGGCAACTACCGCAGCCGGGGAGCGGCGTGCGAATGCTGCGGTCACGGGCGGCTAGATCGAGCGGCGATCTTCGCGGTTGCGTGAATCGACGCCGAAGAGGACGGCAAGCGGGCCGATGGTCACTAGGAACACGAGAACGACAATGCCTGTCATGCCTCCATGATCGGCACCGGAGTGCCATTAGGACAAATCCAGTTATACTGTACTTCGATTATGGGAACTGATAGTTGGTTAGGAGTTGAACTGCGGCACTTCCTGGCTCTGGAAGCGGTCGGGCGGGAAGGTTCCTTCGGCAAGGCGGCGACCGCGCTCGGCTATACCCAGTCGGCGATCAGCCAGCAGATCGCCACGCTCGAGCGGATCGTCGGCCACCGCCTGATCGAGCGGCCGGGCGGTCCCAAGCCCGTGTCCCTCACCGAGGCAGGCCGGCTGCTCCTCAAGCATGCAGATGCAATTGCGGCGCGCGTGGCCGCCGCGCAGGCTGACCTCACCGCCCTCGCCGAAGGCCAGGCGGGAACGCTTCGGGTCGGCGTCTTCCAGAGCGTCGGGCAGCGGATCCTCCCTGAAGTAATGCGCCGTTTCCTCGCCGCCTGGCCGCAGGTGAACGTTGCACTGACCGAGTCCGCGGACGACGCCGAACTGCTCGGCCTCGTCGAGCGCGGCGACCTCGACCTCACGTTCGCCGACCTCCCGCTCACGGACGGTCCCTTTGACTCGGTGGAGCTGCTGCGCGACCCATATGTGCTCGTCGTACCGGCCGGCTCGCCGCTCGCCGAGCGCAATGCCGCGCCCACGTGGCGCGATCTGGCCGAGCTCGACCTGATCGGACACAAATACTGCAGGTCGCTGGCGCAACTGGAACGCGATGCGCGGCGCCCGTTGCGCTTCGTCTTCCGTTCCGATCACAACCAGACGGTGCAGGCGCTGGTGGCGTCCGGGGTCGGCTGCGCGCTCGTCCCGCGCCTGACGATGGACCCCGAGGACGAGAGCACCGAGCTGATCGAGCTGCCCAAGGTGCAGCCGCGGCTCATCGCCTTCGTCTGGCACCGGGACCGCTACCGGACTCCAGCCGCGCGCGCTTTCGTCGAGACCGCCCAGGCGGTCTGCGCGGAGCTCGAGCTAGAGCCGGTGCTCGTCTAGTTGTACGGCTGAGAGTCGTCGGAGGTGACGGCCGCCACGCCGGCGACGACGCTCTCTTGCGAACGCTCGTGCAGGCGTTCGCGCCCGCGCTTGACCGCGCTCAGGAACTTCTCGAGGTTGACCTCGAGTGTCGACAGGATCGAGTCGGCCCAGTCCTCCATCTCGAGCCTGGTTTCCCTTGCCTGTCTCCGCGCCTCGTCGACGATGTCCTGCGCCTGGCGCTCCGCGATCTTGACGATCTCCGTCTGCGACGCCTCGCGCACCGCCTGCTCGCGCGCCTCGCCGAGGAGCCGGTCGGTCTCGCGCTTGGCCTCGGCGAGCATCTCCTGCCGCTCCTTCACGATCCAGCGGGCCTGCTTGATCTCCTCGGGAATCGTGGCCCGCATCTGGTCGAGGATGTCGTAGATCTCCTCGCGGTCGATGCGGACCTGATCGGTGAGGGGCACGGCCTTCGCGTTGTGAACAAGGTCGTCAAGCTTGTCGATGAGTACGAGAACGTCCATGGGCTCCTATTCTTGCGGATTCTCCGGGGTACCCGGCCGACCGTCGGGAAACAGCTCTGCAAACCGCCTGGCTACGGCCTCCGGGACGAGCTCGTCCACTTTCCCGCCGAAGGCAGCGATCTCCTTCACGCCGCTCGACGAGACGAAGCTCACGGCCGGGCTGGCCATCACGTAGACCGTCTCCACGTCGGGCGCCAGGGTGCGGTTCAGCTGGTTCATCTGGAACTCCCATTCGAAGTCCGAGATCACTCGCAGGCCCTTCACGATCACCTTGGCGTTCCACTTGCGGGCGAAGTCGACGACGAGCTCGGAGAAGACTGCGACCTCGACGTTCGGCAGGTCGCCGAGAGCGTCGTGCAGAAACCCGACGCGCTCGTCGAGCGCGAACATCGGTGTCTTGTGCGTCGGGTTCCCCACCACCCCCACGACGACGCGGTCGAAGATCCCGGCTGCGCGGCCGATCACGTCGATGTGGCCGTTCGTGACGGGGTCGTACGAGCCCGGTGCGATCGCGGTGATCATGGGTGCTCGAACACCGTCACGCGGGTCGAGCCGTACTTGCGGGACGTGCGCACCGCAAGGCCGGGAAGGTCCGGCTCGACCTTCGCCGCCGTTTCGAAGACGAGCAGTCCGTCGTCTGCGAGTACGCCGGGCAGGTAACGCGACAGAGAGTGGTAGTCGGTCATGGTGTACGGGGGGTCCGCGAGCACGAGATCGTACTTTCTGCCCGCCCCAGACTCCTGCCCGAGCCCTGTGACCACATCGTGACGCACGACCCGCGCACCGGTGAGACCGAGCTTGTCGAGGTTGCGCTCGATCGTCCGCACGGCCTCTGGATCGCACTCCACGAAGACGGCCGCCTCGGCGCCGCGCGAGAGTGCTTCCAGCCCCATCGCGCCGGACCCGGCGTAGAGGTCGAGCACCCGTGCGCCCTCGACCCACGGCGCGACGATGTTGAACACGTTCTCACGCACTCGGTCCGAGGTGGGACGAGTGTCGAACCCCTTGGGTGCCTGGATGGTGTGACCTCTGCGCGAGCCGGCGATGATCCTCACGCCGGCTTGGCAAGAATTCGCTCGGCATCGGCGACGAGCTCGGCCACGATCTCGGCAGCCGGCTGCGTGCGTGTGACGAGGCCGACACTCTGGCCCGCCCAGTTCGGGAGCGCCTCGATGTCGCCGGTCATGGTCGCTTGTGGAGTGGCCGACGCGTAGCGCTTGACGGGAGACCCATCGGCACGAGCGGCGACCTCGTCTTCCTCGCCCGGCCGCTCGCCGGCCGGAGGTCGCCCGGCTTCCTCCCAGGCCTCGACCGTGCTGTTACGCAACACGCGGTGCGGCGCATCCGGCCAGCCTCCGTCGAAGAGGGAGGTGTAGTAGCTGTCCGCTTCAGTCGCCTCGAGCACCCGCTGCCGGTACTCGTCGTGGATCGAGGCCTCGCGCGCGCCGAGAAAGCGCGTCCCGACCCAGCCGCCTGCGGCGCCGAGCGCCAGCACCGCGGCGAGGCCACGACCATCGGCTATCCCGCCCGCGGCGACGACCGGAACGGGATCGACGGCGTCGACCACGCGCGGTACGAGCGCGAGAGTCGTGACCGTCCCGCGCACATGCCCGCCTGCCTCCCATCCCTGGGCGACGACGAGATCGGCTCCGGCGGCGGCCGCGCGAACGGCTTCAGCAACGCTGCCGACGCTGACGAAGACGACGGCGCCCCCGTCATGCGCTTGCGGCACGAGCTCGGACACGTCGCCCCAGAAAAGTGAGATGGCGGGCGCGCCCGCGTCCAGCGCAGCGGCCAGCCGCTCCCGCTGGTCCCATTCGAGAATCAGGTTGATCCCGAACGGCCGGTCGGTCAATGCGGTGATCTCGCCGACAGTGCTTTTGATCTCGTCAGGCGTGCTGTAGCTCAACGGGATGACGCCGAGGCCACCTGCGTTGGAGACGGCTGCGGCGAGCTCGGGCGTCACCGCTCCGCCCATCGGGGCGAGCACGATCGGCGCTTCGATGCCAAGCAGTTCGGTTAAGGCCGTGTGCACGACCTCATTCTCCCACCGCGGCAGTCGGGCGGGGCAGCGTCTCGCCGCCCCGCCCGTCCCATGTTTACGAGGTGAGTGGCTCGCCCGTCTCGAGCAGTGTCTTCATGCCGCTGAGGATGTACATCCAGCCGCCGGCGACGTTCTCAGCCGTCTTCGGTGCGCGCTCGAGCTGGTCGTGCACGACGGTCAGCTTCGACACGCCGCCCTCCTGAGGCTCGATCTCCCAGCTTACGCGGCTCGGCTCCTCACCCGCGGTTTCCTCGTCATAAAGGGCCCGCCACGTGTAGCTGAGCCGCCGGGGCGGATCGGAGTCGAGAACCTCGCCGTCGACCCACAGTTTCTCTCGGTCCGGAGACCAACTTCGATACGCCGTACCTGCCTCGAAGGTCGAGTCGACGAGGCTGCCATAGAAATAGCGGCTCGTGAACTCCGGCTTCGTGATCGCCTCCCAGATCTGCTCCGGGCTCGCCTTGATGAATACCGCGTAGACCTGCACGTTCGTCTGGACCATCGTGCTCATGCAGTCTCCTCCAGTTCGTGTTTGAGGTCCGCGAGCGCCGAGACCCGGCGCTCGGTGTACTTGTCGATCCAGCGGTCGTGGATCAGGCGGATCGGCACCGGGTTCAGGTAGTGCAGCTTCTCCCGGCCCGACCGCCTCGTCACGACGAGCCCTGCATCCTCCAGCACTCGCAGGTGCTTCATGACGCCGAACCTCGTCATCTCCAGGTCTGACTCGAGCTCTGTGAGCGAGCGGCCGTCGCGCTCGTAGAGCCGGTCGAGCAGGAGGCGGCGAGTCGGGTCGGCTAGCGCCTTGAAGACAGGGTCGTCGTTCATGCTTCGGAGCATAGGTGACCAAATGGTCACATGTCAAGGAAGTAGCTCGTGAAGCGCGTCGAGATAGGCGCCGTAGCCGGACGGCGTCGCCCACTCCTGGGCGCTCTCGACCGCAGTGCCCTCGGGCCACTCGTTGAACGTGAGCACCAGCTGCCAGCGCGCGTTCGACGCGACCATCGCGGCGATGTCGCTCCGCCACCGGCTCACGTCGCGCGTCAGCCGAGGCGACGCTTCGCTCCGCTCGTCGAAGCCGGGGGCGATCATGACCTTCAAGACCATGTACGCACCGGGGGTGTTCGCCTCCCGCCAACGCGCGACTGCGTCGCAGCTATCCGCAGAGTTCCCGTAGACGTAGACGACAAAGCGGCCGTCGGCCTTCAGGTAGGCCGGCTTGGCTGCATCGTGGTCGCGGATGTACTCCAGATCGGAGCGGATCTTCTCGACGCTCGGGTCGTCGTAGCCCTCGCGCTCGTAGTAGATCGTCCATCGAAACGGCGTTGTTCGTGCGGCGGCGAGATAGCGCGAAAAGCGTTCGTCGGTGTTCGGGTAGCCGTCCGGACTCCACCACGAGTAGATGCCGGCATCGAGGTGCGCGTAGAGCATCGCATCGGTGTGCTCGCGAACCACGCGCGCGTCGTAGGAGGACGAGGGCCGCTTTCACAACCCGAACCTTAGGCGCGAATCAGACGGTCATCACGAAACAGGCGTCGTGCGAGGACGGCGACACCTGCACGCGGCGGACCAGGCGTCCCTGGCGGTCGAGCACACAGAAGGACCCGCGGTCGAGGGACGGCGTCACGATCCAGCCGAAAGCTTCCTGCACGTTGTACGAGCCCAGCGGCACCTTCGTCGTGTGCACTACCCGGCCATCCTGCAAGGACAGCACGCGCAGCGTCCCGTCCTCCCCGCTCGTCACGTACGCGTGCGAGCCGGAGAACGTCACGTGCTGGGGTGGGGCATCCGCCGGCAACCTGCGCAGGACTTCGCCGGTTCGCCTGTCATAGACCGCTAGCGCGCCGCGGTCGCCCGAGCTCACCCAGACATGCCGGCCGCCGGGCGCCGTGCCGACGTCGTGCGCGAGGAACGGCGGCCGGAAGCGCCGCAAGAGCCGCGGCGCCAGCGGTCGCGACACGTCCACCACCGCGACCTCCTCTGCCTTCGAACCGAGCGAGACCCAGAGGATCCTGTAGCTCGGATCGATCGAGACATGGCGCGCCGGACCGCCCACGCCGACGCGGGCCACGGCGCGCCCGCTGAGAACGTCGACCGTGACAACTTCGTGGCTGCCGGAGTCCGTGACGAATGCGTGTCGGGCGTTCGCACCCGCGGCCGTGTAGCGCGGCTCGTCGAAGTGACCGTGCACGCGCCGGACGCGCAGACTCGGCCCGTCGACGAGCGAGACGACCCCGTGCGCGGTGTGACAGACGACGGCGAGCTTCCCCCACACGCTCTCGATGCTCCGAGGACCGGCGGTCGTGGGAATCGAGCGCAGGATCTTGCCGGTCGCAAGCTCGACGACGGCGACTCGAGACTGGGTGTCCGCCGTGACGAGCGCGACCGGCGTCCCACCCGCGAGCGCGCCGGGAGCGAAACGCAGGGCGACGGGCAACGTCACCGCGCCCACGAGGAACTCGCGGCGGTTCATGGTCGGGATACGGGCTCAGGCTGCCGAGAGGTCCCCGTCGGCGAAGGCGCGTTCGACTTCGTCCGAAAGCGGCCCGCCGGCATCGACGAGCTCGTCCGCGAGGACGCGAGCACGCTCGAGCAGCGGTCGGTCCTTACGCAGATGCGCAAACCGCAGATCGGTCAGGCCGGATTGGCGCGTTCCGAGCAGCTGGCCGCTGCCGCGGATGTCGAGGTCGACCTCCGCGAGCTCGAAGCCGTCGTTCGTGCGCACGAGCGCCTCGAGCCGTTCGACGGCAGGCTCCGTCAGATCCTCGCGCGCGCGCGAGATCAGAAGGCAGTACGACTGCTCGGCGCCGCGGCCGACGCGGCCGCGCAGCTGGTGCAACTGGGCCAGGCCGAACCGGTCCGCTTCCTGAACGATCATGATCGTCGCGTTCGGGACGTCGACGCCGACCTCGATCACCGTCGTCGCGACGAGCACGTCCAGGTCGCGCGCCTTGAAGCGCGCCATCAGCTCGCGGCGATCGGCCGGACGCAGGCGCCCATGCAGTAGGCCGACCCGGTAGCCACGCAATTCGGCGCTCTGCAGTCGCTCGGCCTCCGCTTCCGCGGCCCGGGCTTGCGTCGTTTCCGACTCTTCGATCAGCGGGCAGACCACATACGCCTGACGTCCGGCGTCGAGGTGCTTCCGCAAGCGCGAGTAGGCTGCGGCGCTCCGATCCTCGGCTACCCAGGCGGTCTTGATCGGCTTACGGTCTGCCGGCGGGCGCACGATCTCCGACACCGCGAGGTCGCCGTAAACCGTAAGCGCCAGCGTGCGCGGGATCGGTGTCGCCGTCATGTGCAAGACGTGGGGCGACCTCCCTTCCGTGAGTGCCTTGCGCTGCTCGACGCCAAAGCGATGCTGCTCGTCGACGACGGCAACGGCGAGGTCGCGGAACTGGACGCTCTCCTGGATCAGCGCGTGGGTGCCGACGACGATGTCCGCGATCGGAGCGAGCTCGCGTTCGCGCTTCGCGGAGGAGCTCGTGAGCAGTGCACACGTGACACCGAGCAGGCTGCAGGGCTCCTCGAGCGTGAGGAAGTGCTGCTCCGCGAGTGTCTCCGTGGGAGCCATCAGCGCGCCTTGTCTTCCTGCCTCGACCGCGCGCAGTAGTGCGTAGAGCGCCACGACGGTCTTGCCGGAGCCGACCTCGCCCTGCAGGAGCCGTTGCATCGGCACGCTGCGCTCGAGGTCGCCGTCAAGCTCCGCGATCGCACGCTCCTGGTGTTCGGTCAGCTGGAACGGCAGCACGCCGCGGTAGCGCCCGACCAGCTCGCCGGGCGGGCCGAGCGCCGGTGCGAGCTCCGACTCGCGCTCGCGGCGCCGGCGCGCGAGCCAGATCTGCAGGAGCAGCAGCTCGTCGAAGGCGAGCCGCCGCCGTCCCGCTTCCGCCTCGCCGAGCGAGCGGGGCCGGTGGAGGGCCCAAAGCGCGTCCACTCGCTCGGGCAGCGCCTCGCGTTGCTTCATGTCCGCCGGGAGTGGATCCGAAAGAGCACGGGGCAGCGCAGCGCCGACGAGCTCGCGCAGCTTCTTGGCGGTGATGTCCTCGCTCGCGGGATAGACCGGCGCGAAATCGGCGGTCGCTTCGCCGTCACCGATGTCGAAGCTGCGCACGTCGAAGCCGTAGCGTCCCTGCCGACCGCGTAAGCGCACCGCCGTTCCCGGCTGCAGTTGGCGCTCGAGCCACGGCTGGTTGAACCAGGTGGCGGAAACGGTGGCGGTGCCATCGCTGATGCGCGCCGTCAGCATCTGCAACCTCCCGCGCCGGCGGGTGGACGTCGAGAGCACTTCGCCCGCAATCGCTACGTCCTCGTCCGCACGGAGGTCCGCCATGCGCACCTCGGGCACGGGCTCCTCGTAGCGAAACGGCCTGTGTGCCAGCAGGTCGCCCACGGTCTCCAGTCCCAACCGCTCGAGCCTCTTTCTCACCGCAGGTCCGACGCCCGGAAGAACCTCGACCGAACGCCCGAGCTCCTCAGCTCGCGGGAACGAGCGCGGCCGCGGCCACGCGGCCGCATCCACGCCCGCGAAGCCCACCGGCAGCCGTACTAAGACGGTCGTCACTTCCTGTCATCGAACCAGAAGAAGCCGACGGTGCCGGGGCCCGCGTGTGTCCCGACGACCGCGCCGAGGGTGGTCACGATCTCCACCTCTGCGTGCGGACGCTCGGCGTGCACCATCTTCTTCAGCTGCTCCGCGCGCTCCGGCGCGTCGGCGTGCGCGATCCCGACCTTCAGCGTCACTGTGTCGTCGGTCGTCGAGGTGAACTCCGACACGAACTCCTGCATCGCTTTCTGGTTTCCGCGCACGCGCTTGAGCGGGACCACCTCACGCTTGATCGTGAGGATCGGCTTGACGTGCAACAGGTTCCCGGCCCACGCGCTCGCGCGGCCGATCCGTCCGCCACGGCGCAGGAACTCGAGCGTGTCGACGGTGAAGATCAGACCCGCGTCGGCCTTGAAGCGCCGGATCAATTCGTCGATCTCGTTGTCGGTCGTCCCTCGCTCGAGCCGACGCTGGATCGCCAAACCGAGCATGGCGATCGCCGCGGACGCACTTTCGGAATCGACGACCCGCACCTGGTCGCCGAGCTCCTGTGCTGCAGTTCTCGCGCTCTGGTAGGTACCGGAGAGCGCCGCTGAAAGGTGGAGGGAGTAGATGCGCTCGTAGCCGCTCAGCTCTTCGTACGTCTTCAGGAAGTCGCCCGGAGTCGGCTGCGACGTCGTCGGCAGGCTTTCGGAGGTGCGCAGCCGTGCGTAGAACTGCTCCGGAGCCAGGTCGACGTAGTCGCGATAGCTGGCGTCGCCGAAGAGCACGTACAGGGGTACGACGCGCCAGTTCGGGAAACGCTCTGGAGCCTCCGGGAAATCGGCGGTCGAGTCGAGGACGATCGCAGTGTTCTGCGCGGTCAGTGTCACTAGGCCGCCTGCCTGATCGCGTCGACGATCTCGTCGAGCTCCTGGTCCTTGGAGAGACAGGCAACCGCGCCCGCTTCATAGAGCGCGTCGACCTCGCGGAAGTTGGCGGACGCCGTCAGGCAGACCACGGCGACGTCAGGGTAAGCCTCGCGCACGGCCCGCGTCGCCTGCACGCCGTCGAGCCCCGGCAGGCGGTAGTCCATCAGCACGACGTCCGGCTTGTGCGTGCGCACGACCTCGGCGGCCGAGGAGCCGTCGCCCACCGAGGCCACGACCTCGATGTCGGACTGGAGCCCCAGCAGCAGCTCGAGCGCCTCGCGGAACACCTGGTTGTCTTCCACGAGGACGAGGCGAATCGGCTCGGCCATGGCGCCGAAGGTTATTCCGCTGACAGCAGGAGCGGATAGTGAGGCTGACCGCCGGCCTGGACATCCAGCTCCAGCCGGGGATGGGCCTCCTGGATCCGCCGCAGCAGCTCGTCGAGCTCGGGCTCGTCCGCGCCGGTGAGGAGCGTCATGACGTCGCGCGGCTCCTCCAGGAGGCGCTCGACGACCGCAGCGGCGACGTCGTCGAAGTCCGGGCCGCCGGCGACAGCCTCGCCGCCCGCGAGGCCGAGCCAGGCGCCTTTGCGCACCGCCAGACCGTTCAGTTCGACGTCGCGTGAGGCGAGCGTCACCTCGCCCGTCTTCACGCCGCCGACCACCTCGTTCATCGCCTCCGCGTTCTCCTTGGCCGGACGTTCCGGGTCGAACGCGAGCATCGCGGCCAACCCGGCCGGCAGCGAATCCGTCGGGACGACGGTGACCGGCTTGTCGACGAGACCGGCGGCCTGCTCCGCAGAGAGGATGACGTTGGAGTTGTTCGGCAGCAGAACGACCTCGGCGGCGGGCGTCGCTTCGATCGCCTCGACGAGCTCCGCTGTCGACGGGTTCATCGTCTGCCCGCCCTCGACGATCTTTGTCGCGCCGAGACTCTCGAAGAGCCGTCTGTTGCCGTCGCCTGCGACCACCGCGACGACTCCGGTTGTGGACGGCAAAGCATCGGGCACCGCTTCGAGCAGGCGATGTTCGCGCTGCAACGTCTGCTCGTGCATGTTCGCGATCTCGACTCGGTCGATCACGCCGACCCGAGTCCCCACCGAGAGCGCGCGGCCCGGCTCGTCGGTGTGGACGTGCACCTTCAGCGCTTCGGGATCCCCCACGACGAGCAGCGAATCGCCGAGCTGCTCGAGCTCGTGCTCGATCCCGTCGCTATCGAGATCGTCGCCCTCGATCATGAAGGTCGTGCAGTAGCGGTAAGGCGAGAGCTCCTGATGAATGGCCTCGATGTTGAGCTCCTCGCGTTCCGCAGGGGCTTCGGGCAAGGGCTCGCCCGCCGCTGTGGCAGCAAGGCCCCGCACGATCTCGAGCAGTCCCGCGCCCCCCGCGTCGACAACCCCAGCCTCGCGCAGCACCTCGAGCTGCTCCGGCGTGCGCGCGACGGCATCTTCCCCGCGCCGGACGAGCCTCGCCAAAAGCTCGGGCTTGGTCAGACCGTCGTTCTCCGCGCTCTCCCCTTCCTCGGCCATCTCGCGGATGACGGAGAGCATCGTTCCCTCGACCGGTTGGCGCACCGCGCGATACGCGGCATCGCTCGCCGAACGAAAAGCGGCGGCAAGCGTCTGCGTGTCGACCTCGCCGTTCGTGCGGAGCGTCTCGGCCGCGCCGCGGATGATCTGCGAGAGGATGACGCCGGAGTTGCCGCGCGCGCCCATCAGCGCTGCACGCGTGACCTCTTTGACGAGGCCGGCGCGATCCTCTGTCGTCGTCCGGTCGAGCTCCTCGACCACGGCTCGCGCCGTCATCGTGAGGTTCGTCCCGGTGTCGCCGTCGGGGACGGGATAGACGTTGAGGTCATCGATGCGCTGGCGGTTGCGCTCGAGCGAGGCGAGCGCGCCGTGCGCGAGCTCCTGCACTCGCTCGCGGTCTCTCACGCCGTCGACCTCTTGACGTCCTGGATGCGCACATCCACTTCGGCCACGGGCAGCCCGGTGAGACGCTCGACCTCGTACTGCACGCGGTTTCGCAGCGTCGACGCGACCTCGGCGAGGTTCAGGCCGTACTCGACGATGACATGGAGCTCGATCGTGACGCCCTCGTCGGCGCTGCCGCCGACCGTGATCCCCTGGCGTAGCCGGTCGCGCGTCAGCAGCTTCTCGCGCGGATTGCGCGCGGCCATGCCGACCACCCCGTAGGCCTCGGCCGCGACGCGGCCGACGATGTGAGCCACCGCCTCGTTGGAGATCGAGATCCGCCCCAGCGGAGACGACAGCGAAGGAGCTGCCTCCACGGCGGGATTAGACCACGACGAGCCGCTGGAAGTTGCTGCTCAGATGGCCTTTTGCACCTTGCCGCCCTTGAGGCAGCGGGTGCAGACGTATGCCCGGGTCGCCTTGCCCTTGAGGAGGACGCGGACGCGCTGGAGGTTGGGGTTGAAGCGGCGCTTGGTGGCCACCATCGAGTGGCTCCGATTGTTACCGAAGCCGGGCTTCTTCCCACAGACTGCGCAGACCTTGGACATCGGCCGGCCAGTGTAGCCAACGAGCCCAAAACGGCTGGGGTCAGACCCTTGCAGTTTGAGACGTGGCTCTGACGGGATGTGCTCCTAACGGCTGGGGTCAGACCCTTGCAGTTCGAGACGTGGCTCTGACGCGGGTCAGCGCGACGCGGAAGCCCGCAACTGCGAGAAAGCGTCGGCCATCTCCAGCGCGGTCCGCACTGCTTCCGCGCCTTTCGAGACTCGGGCTTCCGCCTGCTCGATCATGTCCACCGTCAGGACGCCGAACGCGACGGGTACGCCCGTCTCCAGAGCAGCCAACTGGAGGCCGCTCGCTGCTTCCGAGGCGATGAACTCGAAATGCGGGGTCTCGCCGCGAACGATGCAGCCCAGCGCCACCACGCACGCGAACCGGCGCGTCTTCGCGAGGGCCATCGCCGCGAGCGGTAGCTCGAAGGCCCCCGGAACCGGCATGATCGTGATCGCGTCACGACTCACGCCCGCCTCGTCGAGCTCCCCGAGCGCCGCCTCGAGCAGCTTGTTCGTGATCTCGCCGTTGTACCGCGAGGCGACGATCGCGACACCGCGTCGCGTTCCGTCCGGCTCTCCTTCGATGACATTCACGTCGTCCGGGATGTCGAGCTCGCCGTACGCATGCTGCTCGTCGGGCGCGCGCAACTGCGGCAGCTCTTCTTCGTCCGCGACCTCGGCCGCCGGAAGCTTCTCCTCGTCGACCTTGTCGTCCTCCGGTTCGTCCACCTTCGTCGATTGACCCGGCCAGCGCTCGCTCATTCGCCCTCCAGGGGCTCGTACTTCAGGTCCTGGTGATGAAGCTTGTGGCCGAGCTTGTCACGTTTCGTGGCGAGGTACTGCGCGTTCTGCGCGGTCGGCGTGGTCTCGATCGGCACCTGCTCGACCACCTCCAGCCCGAAGCCCTCGATGCCGGTGATCTTCTTCGGGTTGTTCGTGAGGATGCGGATCGTGGTCAGGCCGAGCTCGGCGAGGATCTGGTTGCCGATCCCGTAGTCGCGCATGTCCGGCTGAAACCCGAGCTCGAGGTTCGCTTCCACCGTGTCGTAGCCGTTCTCCTGGAGCTCGTAGGCGCGCAGCTTGTTGAGGAGACCGATGCCGCGACCTTCCTGCGCCATGTAGAGCAGCACGCCGCGCTCCTCGGCGGCGATCCGCTCGAGTGCCTGCTCGAGCTGCTCGCCGCAGTCGCAGCGCAACGAATGGAAGACGTCGCCCGTCAGACACTCGGAGTGCACGCGCACGAGCACGTTCTCGGCGCCTTCGACGTCGCCCTTCACGAGCGCAACGTGGTGCTTGCCGGTCAGCGTCTCGCGGAACGCGACAGCCGTGAAGTCGCCGTACGCGGTCGGCATCCCGACCGTCGTCATGCGCTCGACGAGCCGCTCGTGCCGCCGCCTGTATTCGATCAGGTCCGCGGTGGTGATCAGCTTCAACCCGTGGCGCGCGCAATACGGGATCAAATCCGGGACGCGGGCCATCGTCCCGTCCTCGTTCATGATCTCGCAGACGACGCCCGCGGGAATCAAGCCGGCAAGCCGCGCCAGGTCGACCGCCGCCTCCGTCTGGCCTGCGCGGGCGAGCACGCCGCCTTCGCGCGCACGCAACGGGAACACATGCCCGGGCTGGACGAGATCTTCCGGTTTCGCGTCGGGATCGACTGCGACCTGGATCGTCCGCGAACGATCCGGCGCTGAGATCCCGGTCGTGACTCCTTCGCGCGCCTCGACCGAAACTGTGAAAGCGGTGCCGTACGGCGTCTCGTTCCGCTCCGTCATCTGGCGGAGGCCGAGGGCGTCGCAGCGGTCCTCGGTGAGGCAGAGGCAGATGAGGCCGCGCGCCTCCTTCGTCATGAAGTTCACGGCTTCGGGCGTAGCGAACTGCGCCGCGATCGTCAGGTCACCCTCGTTCTCGCGGTCGGCCGCGTCAACAACCACGACGAACTTGCCCTGGCGGATGTCCTCGATCGCGTCCTCGATGGTGGCGAAGGCGCTCTTTTCCTCCACTTTCATTGCAAGGATGGTAGCCCCGGGAGGAGGCGCTCCACGTACTTCGCCAGGACGTCCGTCTCGAGGTTGACCTTGTCGCCGAGCGCCAGGGCGCCGAGTGTCGTCGCCGCGAGCGTGTGCTGCACGAGCGCGACCGCAAACCCGTCGGCGTCCAACTCTGCAACCGTCAGGGAGACTCCTTCGACGGTGATCGAGCCCTTCTCGACGAGGTAGCGCAGGAGCTCGGGCTCGGCGTCGATCCAGACGCGCTTGCCGTCCCCCTCCGGATCGACAGAGCGCACCGTCCCGACGCCGTCGACGTGTCCCTGGACGTAGTGGCCGCCGAGCGGGTCGCCCGCCCGCAACGCGGGCTCGAGGTTGACCTGTGCGCCGAAGAGCTTCGCCCTGCTCAGGGTCTCGACCATCACGTCGAACGCCAGGGTGCCGTTCCGCGTTTCGGTGACCGTGAGGCAGACGCCGTCGACGGCAACCGAGTCTCCGACCTCCGCTTCGATCCTGCTCTCGATGATCAGGCGTCCTCCGTCGAAGGAAGCCACGCGGCCGCGCTCCTGGACGATCCCGGTGAACATGCAGTAAAGGCTACTGGGCATGCAAAAGAAGCGGGCCCTTCCCGGGCCCGCTTCTTTGCTGTTCTTGCGCGGAGTGTCTAGGTGCTTGCCAGCCCCGTCGGGCCGGACCGGTGGCGGCGGCTCAGGACGAGAACCGTCGCCAGCATCAGCGCTGCGCCGAAGGCGACCAGGGCGCCGACGCCTGCGTCGCTCCAGTTGAAGCCGTCAGACGCCGCGGTCTGGGTCTGGATTACCGGCGCGGAGTAAGCGTCGTGCTTGGCGTTGCTCAGCGCGGCTCCCGCGGCGGTGATGCCGGGCCGATCCTGCAGCTGGGAGACCGGCGACTGAACGGAGATCTCGGAAGCGACCGGCCGTTGTGCAACGGCCTGGGAGACCGGTGCGGGCGCGTTCACGAGCGCGGCGCCGGTCAGCTTGATCGCTGTGCCGCCCAGCTGGGAGCCCGGCGACTGAACAGAGATCTCGGAAGCGATCGGCTGCTGTGCAACGGGCGTGTACGCCGGCGCGGGGTTCCCGGGGAGGATGACCTTTGCCTGCGCGGTGGGTACCACGACTGCTGCGAACGCGAGACCGAGAGCGATCTTCTTGAGCCTGAAATGCTTGCGGATCATGGTGTTTCTCCCTTCCCCACTTAGCTCATCCGATGGCGCAACGATCGCTCCTCGCGGTAACGAGAGCCTCACGGGGGACCCACAGTCGCCCATCGCCGGGTAACGGTGTAATTTCACGCAGAGTCGCGATGGACTACCGCATCCTCGGGCCGCTCGAGGCGCTCGACGGGGAGCGACAGCTCCCGCTCGGCGGCGCGAGGCAGCGCGCCGTGCTCGCACTCCTGCTCCTGCACGGCAACGAGACGCTCACGCGGGACGTGATAGTCGACGAGCTCTGGGGCGAGGACGCTCCACCGACCGCCGCGAAGGTGCTGCAGAACTGCGTGTCGGCACTGCGTAAGGAACTGCCGGCCGACACCATCCGGACCGTCGCGGGGGCCTACGGGCTCACGCTCGAGCCGGACGAGCTCGACCGCGACCGCTTCGAACGGCTGCTGGCGGAGGGCCGGGCCGCCCTCGAAACCGGAGACTACGCGGAAGCGTCGGACCAGTTCCGCCGTGCGCTCGCGCTGTGGCGAGGAGCACCGCTCTCCGACCTCTCGTACGAGCCCTTCGCACAAGACGAGATCAAGCGACTCGAGGAGCTTCACGTGGCCGCGCTGGAAGACAGGATCGAGTCGGAGCTCGCCCTCGGCCACCAAGACAAGCTCGTGCCGGAGCTGGAGGCGCTCGTCTCGAGGCACCCGTTGCGGGAACGCCTGCGCGGCCAGCTCATGCTCGCTCTCTACCGGGCGGGCCGCCAGGCCGAGGCGCTCGAGGCGTATCGGGCCGCGCGCCGAACGCTTCTGGCGGAGCTCGGGATCGAGCCGGGACGTGCGTTGCGCGAGCTCGAGCATGCGATCCTCGCGCAGGTTCCGGCGCTCGACGTCGCGCCGCGGCAGGCGCGGCCTGTCCTGCGCCCGGGCCGAGCGGCGGCGTCGCCCCTGGAAGGACGCGTGGAGGAGCTCAGCCTGCTCGAGGCCGGACTCGACGATGCACTCGCCGGCCGTGGTCGGCTGTTCGTGGTCGTCGGCGACGCGGGCACAGGCAAGACCCGGCTCGCCGACGAGCTCGCGAGCAGCGCGAAGCACCGCGGCGCACGGATCCTTTGGGGGCGCGGCTGGGCCGGCGGCGGTGCTCCTCCCTACTGGCCGTGGACGCAGGCGCTGCGAGACGCGTTGCCGGCCGCGAGCTCGGACGAGCCGGAAGGGCAGTTTCGCTTCTTCGAAGCGGTGACCCAGGCACTCCGCGAACAGACCGCCGCGCAACCAGTCCTGCTGGTGCTCGACGACCTCCAGGCAGCTGACGAAGGGTCGATCCTGCTGCTCGAGTTCGTGGCGACCGAGCTCCCTGAGATGTCGGCGCTCGTCGTGGCGCTCGGACGACCGGAGACGGCACGCCTCGACGAGCTCGAGCGCCACGCCACGCGGACCGTGCGGCTCTAGTACTTAGGGCTCGTGGATATAGCCGGTCAGCAGGAGGTCGTCACCGACTTGCTCGGCCTGCAAGCGTTTCAGCTCGACGGGTGCGGGCAACTCGGGCGCAAAGGACGGACCGTCGCCGGCGATCCTCGGCGCGACGAAGAGCAGAAGCTTGTCGACGAGATCCGCACGCAGGAACGACGCGGCAAGAGTCGGGCCGCCCTCGAGGAGGAGCGACTGCACTCCTTCCGCCGCAAGCGCCGCCAGCTCCCCCTCTAGCGCACCCGCGCGCAACTCCAACTCCGATCCGCTCGGGAGCGGCCCGGCTCCGAACGCGAGCCGCCGCGGCTGCCGGCTCGCAACCACGTCGCGCGCGCTCAGCTGCGGGTCGTCCGCCCTCACCGTGCCCATCCCGACCGCGACGGCGTCGACCTGCGCACGCAGCTCGTGCACACGTCGCCGCGACTCCTCGCCGCTGACCCAGCGCGTGTCCGGCACCGCGACCCGCCCGTCGAGAGTGAGCGCGAGCTTGAGGATGACGAACGGACGCCCGGCGGCGATCCAGACGCGCCACGCCTCGTTCTGCGCGCGCGCCGCCGCCGAGTCCGCGTGCTCCGTCTCGACGCCCGCAGCACGCAGGACCTCAAGCCCGCCGCCGGCCTCGGGATTGGGGTCGAGCGAGCCTGCAACGACCCTCGCAACTCCGGCGGCGAGCACCGCGTCCGTGCACGGCGGTGTCGAGCCGTGACTCTTGCACGGCTCCATCGTCACGAAGAGCGTCGCCCCTTTCGTGCGTTCGCCGGCAGCCTCGAGCGCGATCACTTCCGCGTGCGCTTCGCCCTTGCGCTGGTGCCAGCCCTCGCCCACCACCTCGCCGTCGCGGACGACCACCGCCCCAACGACCGGATTCGGCTGCGTCGTGCCGCGTCCGCGCTCCGCTAGCTCGAGCGCGCGTTCGAGCGGGCGTTCGAGATTCATGCCAGCTCTTGAAGCAGGCGGCGGTACGCGCGCGGTAGATCCTCCCGCGCGAAGATCGACGTCCCGGCGACGAACAGACTCGCGCCCGCGTCGCGCACCGCCTTGATGTTCTCCGGGCCGATGCCGCCGTCGACCTGGACGTGCACATCGCGCGGCAGAACCGAGCGCAGGACGCGGATCCGGTCGATCGCCTCGGGCATGAACTCCTGACCCGAGTACCCAGGTTCGATGCTCATGCAGAGGACGATGTCCATGTGCGACGAGATAGCCGCGTGCGCTGCGTACGCCGCGCTCGTCTCCGGCTTGAACGCTAGTCCGACCTGGAGGTCGTGCGTGCGCGCCGCGAGCACGACCGAGTTCAGATCGGGACAGGCCTCGTAGTGCACGGTGACGCTGTCACCGCCCGCTTTCTTGATCGCGGCGAAGTGCTTTTCGGGCGTCTCCGTCATCAGGTGACAGTCGACGAACGCGCCTGCTGCGTGGATGATCGGCGCGATCGACTGCAGGACGATCGGGCCCATCGTGATCGGCTCGATGAAGTGGCCGTCGCCGACATCGAAGTGGAAGACGCGCACGCCGGCGCGCAAGAGGATGTTGATCTGCTCGCCCAGGCGTGAGAAGTCGGCCGCGTAGAGCGACGGCTCGACCTCCACCGTCCTGACCCAATCGTTCCAGCTCATGTCGCGAGTCTAGGTTCTGAGGCGGGCGATGAAGAAGCCCGCGGTGCCGTGCAGGTGCGGTTGCGTGAGCAGGAACTCGGGACGGCGCGGGTGTCGGAACTGCGGCCACTCCTCCACGAGCGGCTCGATCGCCAGACCGGAGGCGTCGACGATCGCCTCGTTCTCCTCGGGGTTCAGCGTGCAGACGGAGTAGACGATCGTCCCGCCGGGCTGCACGCGCTCAGCCGCCACCCGCAGGAGCTCGGCCTGGAGCTCCGGCAGCGGTCGCGAGCGCCAGCGCAGGTCCGGCCGAGCGGCGAGCACTCCGAGGCCGGAGCACGGCGCGTCGACCAAGACGCGGTCGAAGCCGGTGAGCTCCGCCGGGAGCTTCGTCGCGTCGGCGTTCACGACCGTGACGTTGTCCGCGCCAAGTAGCCTGCAGTTCTCCTCGAGCTCGCGGGCACGGCCCGGATGAAGCTCGACGGCGACCACGTCGCCCTCCAACTGGGTGGCCTTGCCTCCGGGCGCAGCGCAGAGGTCGAGCGTCCTCCCCACAGGCTGCGATCCGACAACGACTCCGGCCAGCTGGGAGCCACGGCTCTGTGGCCAGATCAAGCCCGCGCGCAGGGCGTCCTCGTCGATGCGTTCGACGTGCAGCGCATCCGGCAGATCCGGATCGGGCCGGCCTTCGACCCGCCCGGGCTTCCGGCGGTTCAGGCGGACGACGCGCTCCGGCGGCTCGTTCTGCACGCGCATCAGAGCGAGCGCCCCTTCCGGGCCGAGCTCCTCCCACCACAGCTCGGCGACCCAGTCGGGATACGAGTGCTTGAGCGCGGCAGCGTGGGGATTGTCCTCCGGAAGCGCGGCGAGCAGAGGCGCGATGCCTTCGGAGAGCCTGCGCATGACCGCGTTCGTGAACGGCACCGCACGCTCGAGGCGTGCGGAGCGAACGAGCTCGACCGTCTCGTTCACCGCCGCGTGCAGCGGAACGTCGGTGTACCCGAGTTGGTAGGCGCCGAGTCGCAACGCAGCGCGCACAGGCGGGTCGAGCTTGCGCACCGGCCGCTTCCCGAGCTTGTCGATCGCGTGATCGAGCGTGCGTGCGCGTTGCACCGTCCCGAACGCGAGTCGCTGCGCGAGCGCGTGGTCGCGGCTGTCGAGATCCTTCGCAGCGCTCCGCAGCACACGGTCCGCATAGGCGTCGTCCTGGAACACGCGCAGGACGACCTGGTACGCCGCCTGTCTTGCGGTCATCGCAGGCCGCGCAGGAACTCGTCGTACGTCATGCGCCGCTTTCCGTCCGGCTGCACCTCGAGCGGCTCGAGCCTGCGGCCGGCGACCCGTGCCTTCCAGATCGTGACGGGACGACCGTGCAGCTCGGCCCGGGCCCCGATGTGCGGCGACAGCGCACGGACGCGGTTCAGCAGCTCCTCGGCCGGCTCGCCCCAGTCGAGCTCTCGGTCGGCGGCGGTGATCTTCTCCGCGTACGTCACGCCCGCCTCGTCCTGCGGCGTGAAGTCCGGTTCGGGCAGTACGGCGTCGAGGAGGTCCACCGCGATCGCGGCCGACTTCTCGTAGACGCTGCCCGCGTCGTCCTGCTCGCCGATCGGGAACGAGCGCTGTGCCGCGATCGGCCCCGCGTCCAACTCCTTGACCGTGCGGTGGATCGTTACGCCCGTCTCGGTGTCGCCCGCCATGATCATGCGCTCCACCGGTGCCGCGCCGCGCCAGCGCGGCAGCAAGGAGGGGTGCACGTTGAGCCAGAGCCCTTCCTCGAGCACGTCCTCGGGGATCAGAAGCCCATAGGCGGCCACGACGATCGTGTCCGCGCCGAGGTCGAGCCCCGGCTCGGGTCGTGCGGGCTGCAGCACACGAATGCCAAGCCGCTCGGCAGTCTGCTTCGCAGGAGGGGCGCCGGTCTTCTGTCCTCGGCCACGCGGGGCATCGGGCCGTGTCAGCACCGCCGTGATCTCGTGACGGGCGGCGAGGCGCTCGAGCACGTCCGCTCCGAAAGGCGCCGTCGCTGCGACGGCGAGTTGCATCTAACGGATGACGAGCCGGGGCCGCAGCGCCGCGAGCGCTTCGCGGCGGGCCTCCGGCGTCGTGCGGTTCAGGATCAACTTGCCGTCGAGATGGTCGAGCTCGTGTTGCACGATGCGGGCGGGAGTCCCCTCGAGGTCGTAGGCGACCTCCTCCCCGTTCTCGTCGCGTCCTTCGATTCGCACCGAGGTGGATCGCTCGACCGGCATCGTGACCCCTTGGATGGAGAGGCAGCCCTCGTCGTCCGTCTCGGCCTCGTCGCCGCGGCGGACGATCTCCGGATTGACGAGCACCGCCACCGTGTCCTCCTCCGGCACGAAGACGAACACGCGGCGAAGCACTCCGACCTGCGTGGCGGCAAGTCCGACACCGTTCGCGTCCTTCATCAGCTCCCCCATGCGCGCCACCAGGCGCTTCAGGTCGTCGTCGAACTGCTCCACGGGCGGGGCCTGCATGCGCAGGACGGGGTCGGGATACTGGCGAATCTGCGCGAGCGCAAGCTGGCGCCGCGCCTCGCGCTCGGCGTCGAGCTCCTCGTCTCGAATCTGTCCCTCAACCTCGGTCACGCGGGCACATTAGCGGCGTAGTGCAGACTTAGGCCATGGACTCCCTTGCCGGTCACTTCCTGATCGCCTCCCCGGCGATCATGGACCCGAACTTCGAGCGCGTCGTCGTGTTGATCACGGCCCACACGGACGAGGGCGCCGTCGGCGTCATCCTCAATCGTTGCTCGGCTGCGACGGTCGGCGAGGCGGTGCCGCAGCTCGCGCCCGTCATCGACGTCGACGAGCCGGTGTTCGTGGGAGGGCCCGTCAATCCCGAGGGAGTTGCGGTGCTCGCCGAGTTCGAGGACCCGGAAGAAGCGGGCATCGTGGTGCTCGACGACGTCGGCTTCGTCGCCCTCGACGAGGCGCTCGAAGTGCATGCACCGGATCTACAGCGCACGCGTGTCTTCGCAGGTGTGGCCGGCTGGGGTCCCGAGCAGCTCGAGGACGAGCTCGAGCGTGACGACTGGATCATCGAGCCTGCCGACGCAGACGCGATCTTCACCGAGGATCCGGACCGGCTCTGGAGCGAGGTCCTCCGCCGCAAAGGCGGGCGCTACGAATTGGTGGCCCGCATGCCGCTCGATCCGTCGATGAACTAGAGGCTTTGCGGGTCGACGTCGACGACGGCAGTCAAGCCGGCGCGGCGCATCGCAGGTGCGCCGGCGCTGAGCAGCCTGCTCGCCTGGGCGGCGAGGCGGCGCGGTTGCGCGGTCTTCGCAACGAGCTGCGCGCGGTAGCGGCCGCGTAGCCTGAGGAGCGGCGCAGGGCCGAGCAGGTCGCCGGTCAGTCCTTCCTTCAGCTCGAGCAAAGCCTGCAACGGCGCGTCGGGCTCCGGGCCCGCGACGACGATGCGCACGAGATGGGTGAACGGTGGATAGCCGAGCGCGCGCCGGCGTTCGAGCTCGCTGTCGAGGAAGCGGGTGACATCGTGCCGCGCTGCGAGCTCGATCGCGCGCGAGTCCGGCTGGAACGTTTGCACCAGCACGCGGCCGGGTGCATCGCGGCCGCTGCGGCCGGCGAGCTGCGTCAGCAGCTGGAAGGTTCTCTCCTCGGCGCGAAAATCGGGCATGCCAAGCCCCGTGTCCGCGTCGACGACGGCGGCAAGCGCGACACCGGAGAAGTGGTGACCCTTCGCGACCATCTGCGTGCCGACGAGGACGACGCGGTCGGCGGCGGCGAAGCGCCTGAGCGCGGCCGCCAGCGCGCCCGGTTTCTCCACCGCGTCGGCGTCGAGGCGGATGCGTTCCAACTCGGGCAGCTTCGCCTCGAGCTCGCGCTCCAGCTTCTGTGTGCCCGCGCCGAGCCGTGCGAGCTCGGTGGAACTGCAGGCGGGACACGTCTCCGGCTTCGGCTCCGTGTGGCCGCAGTGATGGCAGCGCAGAAGGCCGTCGCCGTGCAGGACGAGCGCGACATCGCAGTTGACGCAGCGCAACGTCACGCCGCAAGCACGGCAATGCAGCGCGGGCGCGACACCGCGGCGGTTCAGCAGCAGGATCGCCTTGCCGCCGTGCGCCTCGATGGCTCCGAGTTCGGCGAGCAGCGGCGCTGAGAGCGGGTAGCCCGCTTCACGACGCAGATCGACGACGCGCACCGGGGGCAGCGGCCCTGAGAGTCGCCCGCCCAGGTCGAGCCGCTCGAGCTTCCCCCAGCTCTCGGGACGCGGGGTGGCGCTGCCGAAGACCGCGACGGCGTTCTCGAGCGCCGCGCGCTTCGCCGCCACGGTGCGCGCGTCGTAACGCGGGTCCGACTCTTGCTTGTAGGAGGAGTCGTGCTCCTCGTCCACGCAGATGACGCCGAGGCGCGGCACCGGGGCGAACACTGCGGAACGCGCGCCGACGACGATCGGCGCATCACCGCTCGCGATGCGCACGCGCTCATCGCGACGTTCGGCCTCGGTCAGCGACGAATGGAGGATCGCGATCCGCTCGCCGAAGCGCGCACGAAAGCGCCCGACGGTCTGCGGCGTGAGAGCGATCTCGGGGACGAGCACGATGGCGCCGCGACCGCGCTCGAGTGCAACGGCACAGGCCTGGAGATAGACCTCTGTCTTCCCGCTCCCCGTCGCTCCGAAGAGGAGGAAGTTCGCGCTCTCCTCCGCATCGAGCGCACCGACAATACGATCGAGGGCCGCATGCTGTGTGCCGCTCAGCTCGGCCGGCTCGGCCTCGCCTGGCAGCCCGTCGCGCTCTGCCGGTTGCGGCCGCTCGCCGCGGGCCTTCCGCTGCACCGGCGCGACGAGCGCGAACGCACGCCCCGGCGTCGAGCCGTAGTACTCAGCGATCCACAGCGCCAGCTCGACGAGCGGCCGCGGCAGCTCTTCGACGACGCGTTCGATCTGTGAGGTCTCGATGCCCTTCGGCGGCGCAACGTCGAGCTTCGTGACGACACCGCGTCGCTTCGCATTGCCGAAGCGAACCTCTACGACCGCCCCCAGCCGGACGTCGTCGGCGACCTCGTACGTGAACTCACGCGCGAGCGCGCGCGCCGTTACGAGTGGATAGACCGAGGCATAGCGAGTCACCCGCCCAGCCTAGAGCGGAGGCGTGACGCTAGACGCCTGCGGCTACGAGAATGAAGTCTGTACCGAAGCCGAGGACGAGCCCGAACAGGACGCCCCACGTGACGAGGGTCTTCGAGGCGAGGACGCGCCCGACGTTGAGGAGCTCCATCACGACGTAGAGGATCGATCCAGCGGCGAGCGCGAAGAACAGGATCGACACGGGCTCGTTGACCCAGAACTGCCCGACGAGCGTGCCGAAGAAGGTCGGGGCACCGCCGATGAGGCCGAGCAGGCCGAGGAAGCCCCAGCTCGGCCGTTCCTTGTCGCCGGCGAGCGGCGCGCAGATCCCGAGCCCTTCCGTTGCGTTGTGCAGCCCGAAGCCGATGATCAGCACGATCGCGAGGCTGACCTGATCCGATGCGGCCGACTGTCCGATCGCAAGGCCTTCGGAGAAGTTGTGCAGGCCGATGCCGGTGGCGATGAAGATCGCGAGCCAGCGCGCCGGCGACATCCCCGTGAAGTGATGGTCGTGCTCGAATTCGGCAGTGGACGCAGCGCCCGGCCCGAGGAACGCGCGGCGGCGTCGGCGCTTCATCCAGGTGTCGTAGTACACCAGGCTCATCAGGCCGGTGAAGAAGCCCGCGGTGAGCAGGAACGCGAGCCACGCGAATCGTCCGCCGCGCCCTTCCTCGAGGGCGGTCTCGACGGGCCCGACGGCGCCGCTCATCACGTCCCAGAACAGGAAGATCAGGACGCCGGTCGCGGTCGCGGCGAGGAACGCCTTCGTCCCGGTGGTGACGTTCTGCATGCGGCCGATCGGCAGCCCGAGGAAGATCGTGAAGCCGGCGATCGCGCCGAGCGCCAGAGTCTGTGCGGTGCTCATGTAAGGGTCACCTTACAGGTTACGATCAGCGGAATGGCCCAGGGACATTCGGTCGACGAGTACCTCGAGACGATCTATTTCCTCGCCTTTCCGATCGGCGAGTACCGGCCGCTCGGCAGTGGTTCGCCCACGCTCGCATCGAGAGTCGCGGAGATGCTCGGGGTCTCGCGTGCGTCGGCCGGCGAAATGCTGAAGCGACTCGAGGGCGAAGGGCTGATCGAGCGGGGCGAGCACAAAGAAGCATTGCTGACGGCGAAGGGCCGCAAGCGCGCAGAGCGCGTCGTCCGCAAGCACCGGATCATCGAGCGGCTGCTCACGGACTTCATGGGCTACACGGCCGCCGAGGCGCACGTGCAGGCCGATCTGCTCGGAGACACGTTCACCGACGACATGGTGCAGAGGATCGAGGAGCGTCTGGGGCATCCGGAACGGTGCCCGCACGGCTGGCCCGTCGATCCCGACGTCGAGCAGGCCGAGAACCGCGACCTCGCGCCGCTGTCGGATCTGAAGGCCGGCGCGCGCGCGACGATCGTGCGCCTCGCGGAGCATGACGGCGACCTGCTGCATTGGTTCTACGAGGAAGGGCTCGTCCCGGGTAGAGAGATCGAGGTCCGCGACGCGCAACCGGCCGCCGGCCAGGTCACGGTGAAGCTGAACGGCCAGGAGCGGGCGATCGGCGAAAAGGCCGCCGCCGGCCTCTTCGTGCGACCCGGCTAGTTCCGACGCGGCTACTCGGGACCCGGTGGGGACTGTCCCAACCATGGCCAGTCGCGCCATGGCTCGAGCTGGTCGAACGAGACCTGTACTTCGTACCGGAAGTGTGACTCTTTCTCCACAGGCCCCCGGAACCGGCTCAACCACGCCATCCTGACGTGCGGGGGCCGCGCTCTTCGTCGCGGGACATGTCCGCGGCGGGCGGCAACGTCCTTCGCTTCTGTGCGGCCTGACCAGCCCCTGTCTAACGGCAACGCTCCCCGGAGCCGATACGACCCCAGTGAGCTCTGTTCCGACGACGCCGGCTCAGACTGCGGCCGAGGCTGTTGCGTTCCCGCGCGTCCTTGCGCGGTCGCTCGCGTTACCGCTGATCTTCGTCACGGCCACCGCCTACCACTTCCTGCAGTCGCGTGGACACGCGACGACGACCGTGTTCAACGACGAGCTGCTCTACGCGAAGCTCTCACAGTCGATCGCCGCCGGACACGGACTGTCGATTCGCGGGGAGCACTTCTTCTTTCCGGCGCCCCTTGCCTCGATCGTGCAGGCGCCCGCCTGGCTGATTTCCTCGCTGCCGGACGCCTACGCCGTCGCCAAGTTCCTGAACGCGGCAGTCATGTCGGCGGCGGTCTTCCCGGCGTACTGGCTGGCCCGACAAGTGGTTCGCCCGTCGTTCGCGCTGCTCACCGCGGCTGCTGCGGTCGCGACGCCCGCGATGTTCTACCACGGCTATCTCATGTCAGAGGCGCTCGCCTATCCGGTCTTTCTCGTCACCGTCGCAGTTCTCGCACGCGCACTCGCCGCGCAATCCAGCCGGTTGGCGCTCGAGGTCCCGGCCGTGTGCGTGCTCGCCATCGCAACGCGGGTCCAGTTCCTCGTCCTTCCCCTTGCTTACCTAGTCGGCGTCGCAGTCTGCGGTCGAGGCGCCTATCGCCGGCACCTCGTCCCTGCGGGATTGACGGCGCTGCTCGTCACGGCGCTCCTCGGGCTTCCCGGCGTGTTGGGTCAATACGGCCAGGCAGGCACGCAGGTCGGTCATGCGCCCGGCCCGATCGCACACTGGGCAGTCACGAACGGAATTCTCCTGGTCTACGGCCTCGGGCTCGCGGTCGTGCCGGGCGCGATCTTCGGTCTCGGCTTGATGCTCGGACGCCCGCGCACGCCTATCGAAAGAGCCGTGGCAGTGCTGACCGTCGTCTGCACCATCTTCTTCGTCGGCCAGTCGTCGCTGATCGGCGCCGGGGAGGCGCAGCGGCCGCTGGAGCGCTACCTCTTCTACGTCACGCCGCTCTTCTTCCTCGTGTTCTTCGCGTACGCGGAGCGAGGCGCACCGCGTCGATTTCTGTATGGCGGTCTCGGTTGCATCGGGGCAGTCCTACTTTCGCTCGTGTCGCTGCCGGGGATGACCGGAACGGCCGCGTTCTTCTTCGACGCGCCGACCCTGACGGGCTTCGCCCGCGCGGCCTACCAGTTCGGGTTCCCGAACGCGGCCCTGCTCTACGGCGCACTCCCGCTGGCGCTTGCGTTGCTCGCCTCGGTGGTGCCGCTGACGCGCCGTGGTGCGCCTCACTTCTTTGCCTTGGTGGCAATCGGCCTCATGGGAGCGTCAGGCGTGGCGGTCTATGCCACCGACAGGCTCTCGTCCGGCTGGGACGCCCGCACGTTCGGCTCTGATCCACAGGACTGGCTCGACCGCTCGGGCCTCGGGCCGGCGCGCTACCTCTCGCTCCCCCGAAGCAACGACTTTTTCGGCACGCAAGTGGAGAGCTGGAACAGAGATCTTCAGGGAATCGTGGTGCTCGGCAAGCCTGCCACAGACCCGTATCCCGTCGAAGCTGCGCACGTCGCGACCGACGGGAGACTCGTGATCGCTGGTCGGCCGACGCGGTCCGAGGTACTCGTCGTCAACGTCAACGGTTCAGCCATCGATCTCGAAGGACGCGTTGTCGCCCGTCCACGCGAAGGCATCGTGGCCTACCGCGTTCCGGCGAATGCGCACGTCCGCTCGCTCGCAATCGGCCTCTCACCCGACGGCTGGGCCAGGGAACGACTCGAGTACCGGGTTTGGCCGCAGGGAGCCGGTCGCTACGAGCTGACCCTGTCGCTACCCAAGGGCACGCCGCCCAGGAAGGCGACGCTCAGCGCGGGAGGCGAGAAGCTCGCGGTCACCCTCCGTGCGGCGAAACGCCTGCGCCTGAGCATTCCGACCACGGGCGCGCCGCTGAAGCTCGCAGTAGAGGTGCCGGGCGCAGCACTGGGCGGACGAATTCTGGGCGCGCAGGTCCTCACCTTGCGCTTCGTGCGAACCTAGACCGAAGCGGCTGAAGCAACCCCGGCCGCGTCACGCAGCTCGTCGGCCTTGTCCGTGCGCTCCCACGTGAAGTCTCGGTCCTCGCGGCCGAAGTGGCCGTAGGCAGCGGTCTTGGCGAAGATCGGCCGCCGCAGGTCGAGGTCGCGCAGAATCGCGGCCGGGCGCAGGTCGAAGTGCTCGCGCACGAGCGCTTCAAGCTGGTCGACCGGAATGTGCTCCGTGTTGAACGTCTGCACGCCGATCGAGACCGGGTGCGCGACGCCGATCGCGTACGCGACGTTGACCTCGCAGCGGTCCGCGAGCCCGGCCGCGACGATGTTCTTCGCGACATAGCGCGCGGCATAGGCCGCCGAGCGGTCGACCTTCGTCGGATCCTTGCCGGAGAACGCACCGCCGCCGTGCCGCGCAGCGCCGCCGTACGTGTCGACGATGATCTTCCGCCCCGTGAGGCCGGTATCGCCCATCGGGCCGCCGAGCACGAACTTCCCGGTCGGGTTCACGAACACGAAGTCACGGTCGTCCATCAACCGCTTCTCGTCGTAGAGGTCGGACGGCAGGATGGGATGAAGGACACGCTCGACGATGTCAGGCTTGATCAGGTCTTCCGAGGAGATCCCGTCGGAGTGCTGCGTCGACACGAGCACGCGCTCGATCTCGACGGGACGCTGCCGTCCATCGTCGTCGAGCTCGTAGCGAATCGTCACCTGCGCCTTTCCGTCCGGCCGCAGGTACGGCAACTCGCCCGCCTTGCGCACCTCGGCGAGCCGCTTGCAGATCTTGTGCGCGAGCATGATCGGAAGGGGCATCAGCTCCTTCGTCTCGTTCGACGCGTAGCCGAACATCATCCCCTGGTCGCCGGCGCCGATCCGGTCGAGCGGGTCGTCGTCACCCGGGTCGTGCTGAACCTCGTACGACGAGTCGACGCCTTGCGCGATGTCGGGGGACTGCTCGTCGAGCGCAACAACGACACCGCACGTGGTCGCGTCGAAGCCCCACTCGGAGTGCGTGTAGCCGATCTCCGAGATCCGTTCGCGCACGAGCTTGGGAATGTCGACGTAGATGTCCGTGGAGATCTCGCCCGCAACGACGACGAGACCGGTCGTGATCAGCGTCTCGCAGGCGACTCGCCCTTCGGGATCCTCCGCCAGAACGGCGTCGAGGACGGTGTCCGAGATCTGGTCGGCGACCTTGTCGGGGTGCCCCTCGGTGACGGATTCGGAGGTGAACAGGAACTCGCGGGCGGCCATCGGGCCACAGGCTACACAGAACGCCCGGCTACTTGATGCGCAGGAAGAAGGAGACCTGGAACTCGTGGGAGCGGCTCACGGCGTATTCGACCGCGGAGCGCAGCGGCTTCAGGTTCCGCTCGACATCGGGCGGGATCTGGCCAAGCCGGCGAAGCGCCGGGATGGTGCTGTGGATGTCGACGTAGAGCACGACTTGCGGCGAAGCCGGCACACCGGACGTGGCGTCTTTGTACTCCTGACTGTTCGTAAGCGACTTGCCGCCGCTCTTCGCGAACACGATCCCGGACGGAAGATTGGTGACGATGAGCTTGCCGTTGACGTTGGCGTATCGCACGGCGACCGGCCATGCGCAACCACAGATCGCCCTCGCAGGCACACCGGCGATTGTCGTCCGGTGAGGCCGCGCTCCGAGCTCTTTCGCATAGCGGTTCAGGATGCGGTCCAGAGTTGCCGCGCCGTCGACGCCGCTTCGCGGCGACGCGATGAAGGTGATGTCGGGCAGATCGTTCGTGCCGGCGGCACGAACGTAGAACGCGTTCTCGCCCTCCAGGATCGTGCCGACCTGCCGAAAGGCATCGTCAAGCCCCTTAGCGCCGAACTGCCGCAGGATGGGGTTGTCGCCCAGCCCAGCGAGCATCCCCTTCCAACCGTGGAACGCGAGGTAGAGCAGCGCATCCTTCGGCACGAGCTTCTCCAGGCTGCCGTCCGAGCCGTTCACGTCGACGTTCTTGAACGCCTTGCCCGGCGTGCCGTGCACGGTCGTGTCCCACGCGACTCCGTCGGACTTGGCACGCAGCGACATCAGCAGCCAGTCGAGCGTGCCGAGCTTCCTGAGGTACGCGCCCGCGTCGGGAGCCTTGCGCGCCGCGGCCATCACCTGCGCACCGTTGACGTACGCGCGCATGATCCCGTCGCCGGCTTTGGCCATCGCGTTCGAGAAGGTCTTGTTCTCCGCAAGCGTGCGCTTTGCAGAGTCGCTCGCCTGCGTGAAGGCATCGATCGCAGCCTGCTTCTCGGAGATGACCGTCCAGCCGTGGAACTGCTCGTAGACGAGCTTGCTCGAGGGATCGGCGGCGTTGCCCTTCCTCACCGCGCCCTCGAACGCACCTAGGTCCTTGGGCTGCATCAGGGCCACGATCTCGTCCGGGTGAGCGAAGTCGAGCATCACGACGTCCAGCTCTGGGCCGAGTGCAGGCTTGAGGTCTTCCTCCCAGTCGAGCCCGTTCTTCGTCAGCTGCTGCTTGATCGAGTCGATCGCCTTCTGTTTGTCCGGGAACTTGTTCGCGAGCTCGTTGACCGTCTGCCATTGCGACGAGCCCAGGTCGGTGTCGATCGCGAGGTACATCGGGACCGACGCCGGGACGAAGTCGGCCCCGCCGGACGTGGGGCTCGTCGTGCCGCCGCAACCCGCGAGCCCGACGGCGAACAGCGCGAGCAGAGCGCCGAGCTTGAGTACTAACGAATCGTGAGCCTGGCTTCGAGTCTGCTCGTCGAGCCGGAACGGGCGCCGAACGCGACGAGCGTGCCGAACTTCTCGAGCTTCGGGCTCGTGGACGGCTTGGACTGGCCCTTCCCCGTCAGCGCAGCGAGCGCCTGGAGGATCGGTGCGAGCCGTTGGATGTCTGCGTACGCCAACCATGTGACCTCGTCCGGGGCATCGGCCGCAGCGAGTGCATCCTTGAACGGTTGGTCATCGACGAGGGATCCGCTGCCGGGACTGACCCCGGCCGCGGCATTCGTCAGCAGAACTTTGTTGCCGCGCCGTTCGACGCGGAGCGGCAGCACCTTGGCGGCCTTGGCGGCGAGAGCCCGAAGGGAGGTCGCCGCCGCCGCGGGATCAGCGGACTGAACTTCCAGCGTGATCACCGGCAGGAGCGTCCCCGGCAGGAGGTACAGCACGCCTTCGCCACCGAGGGAGCGCAGACCGTTGAGGAACGGCGGGATCGACGCCCGAAGGGTGGGCTCGGCCTGGATGCGCGCGAGCAACTCATTCACGTTCTTGAACGAGACCGCGAGAATCGCGCCCGACGGGACGTCCCGCAGCAGCGCCGGTTTGTATGCCGCGGCTGTCGACGCACCCGCGGCACGTGCGTCGACGTGTAGCGCGCTCTTGTCGACGGTGATGCTTGCGGCGACCCAGCGCGGCGAACCTGCGACCCGCACGAGCGCGCGCAGCTTGGCCGGCAGTTGCGCCGCTCCGGACCCCGACGCATAGGCCGTAGCAAATCCGGAGTCGCCGACCTGCGAGATCGCGTTCTTGAAATCGGCGTTGTCTGCGAGCGAGTTTCCCGCGGCGGCGTCGCGCACGGCATTGAAGGCTTCGGCGGAATCTGCAACGACCGACCAGCCGCCGATCTGCTCGACGGTGTAGTGCTCAGTCCCCTGATCGAACTTCTTGGCGAGTGCCTGCAACTTCGCCACGTCGGTCGGCTTCACGATCGCGACGGCCTCGGGCTTCCCGTTGTCTACTCCCAGCACCGCGAGATTCGCGCGATCGCCGAGCGCCGGCTGGATGTCGCGCTTGTAGTCGAGTTTGCTGTCGAGCGGGCCGAACAGATCGGTGACGACCTGCCAGGACTGCGAGTCGAGGTTCGCGTCGGCGCTGACGTACGCGAGGGCGGAGGGCGGGACGAGGCTGGCCGCGTCAGTGCCGGAGGACGTTCCTGTTGCGGCGGTGCTGCTACCGCAACCGGGTGCGACGAGCACAAGGCCGAGTGCGAGCGCTGCGAGGGCGGCACGCATCGAACTGAATGGTAGCTCTCACTCGGCGGTGGGCTGGCGACCCATCAGGCTGGCCAGGAGCTCGTGCAGTGGTTCCCCGCTCAGGACCCGGCAGACGCCTTCGGTGATCGGTAGCTCGACACCGAGCCGATGTGAGAGACCTCTGAGAACCGGGGCGGTTGTCAGGCCCTCGACGACCTGGCCGATCTGCGCTGCGGCCTCGTTTGCGCTCGCACCCTGAGCGATCAACTCGCCTGCACGGCGGTTGCGCCCGTACCCCGAGTAACAGGTGACGTTCAGGTCGCCCATGCCGGCGAGCCCGGAAAAGGTCTCCGGCTGTCCCCCGGATGCCTCGCCGAGCCGAGCCATTTCGACCAGCCCGCGCGTGATCAGACTCGCCTTGGCGTTGTCGCCGAGAGCCAGGCCGTCCACGCCGCCGGCTGCGAGCGCGATCACGTTCTTTGCGGCCGCGCACAGCTCGACGCCGACCAGGTCGTCGTTCACGTACACGCGGAAGACCATGGAGTTGATCGCTTCCTGCAGGCGCTCCGCGAGCTGGCGGTCCTCGCTTGCGATCACGGTCGCGGACGGGAGGCCTTGCGCGATCTCCTCCGCCATGTTCGGCCCGGAGAGCACCGCGACCGGCCGGTCTTGCACGCGCGTCGACAGCCGGTTCCCCGTCGCCGGATCGAGACCCTTCGTCAGGATCAGCACGGGCGCGTTGCCGGGCAACGCCTCTGCGACCTCGGTGAACGCGCGACTTGGAACCGCGAGTACGACCAGGTCCGCCTCGGCGACCGGGGCGTCCTCGACCGTTGCGGCCTCGACCCCATGAAGATCCGTTGTCGTGAGGTAGCGAGGATTGTGGCCCGTCTCCCCGATCGCACGCACCTGCTCGGGATCGCGGCAGGCGAGCGTGACCTCGTGTCCGCGGTCGCGCAGGAGCGCTGCAAAGGCGGTCCCCCACGATCCCCCTCCGACGACGACGGCTCTCACGGCGCCATCCTGACGCTCAGCGCGGAACGAAGTCGATCGTGACCGGTACGCCCTCCAGCTCGAACCGTTCGCGCAGCTGGTTCTCCACCCAGTAGCCGTAGTCGCGGGTGACCAGGGTCGGATCGTTGACAGAGAAACGGAAGCGCGGGGGCCGGGCGGATACCTGCGCCCCGTAGAGGAGGTTCAGGCTCCGCCCATCGCGCGACGGCGGCTGGCGCCGCTCGCGCAACTCTGCGAGGAAACGGTTGAGCTCGGCCGTCGGGACGCGTGCGGTGTGCTTGTCGTAGAGCTTTTCGATCGCGTCGAGCAGCCGCTCGACCCCGCGGCCGGTCTTCGCTGACACTGCGACGTGCGGCGGACGCTGGCGCAGCCGACGCTCCAGCTCGGGTCTGATGTCTTCGATGCCGAGCGTCGTCGCATCCCATTTCGAGAGCACGACGATCGTCGAGTCCTGCGCCTTCCGCGCGATGTCGGCGATGGTGAGATCGTGGTCGACGAGCCCTTCGGACGTGTCCACGAGGATGAGCGCGACGTCCGCACGCTCGGCCGCTTCGCGCGCGCGTAGCTCCGAGTAGTACTCGATCCCCTGCCGGTGCCGGCGTTTGCGGCGGATGCCTGCGGTGTCGACGAAGACGAAGGTGCGATCGCCGCGTTGGAAGACGGTGTCGATCGAGTCACGGGTCGTGCCGGGCGTCTCCGACACGATCACGCGGTCCTGGCCGAGGATCGCGTTGAGCAGCGACGACTTGCCGACGTTCGGCCGTCCGAGAATCGCGACGCGGATCGCATCGTCCGGTGTCTCCACTCGCCCGGTTCCAGGTAGCTGGTCGACGATCACATCGAGCAGGTCGCCGCTGCCATGTCCGTGCAGCGCGGAAAAGGGCCGCGGGTCGCCGAGCCCGAGGCGGTGAAGGTCGAGCGCCAGGTGCTCCTGCGCGGGGTCGTCGATCTTGTTCGCGATCAGCAACACGGGCTTGCGCGCGCGGCGCAGGATGTCGGCGACCTCTTCGTCGCCGGGCGTCACCCCCGCGCTCGCGTCAACGACGAACAGCACGAGATCGGCTTCGTCGACCGCCTGCTTCGCCTGCTCTGCGATCGACTTCGTCATCGGCGACTGGTCGGCGATGTCGACGCCGCCCGTGTCGATGAGTAGGAAACGCTTGCCGTTCCACTCGCCGACGAGCTCTTTGCGATCGCGCGTCACGCCGGATGTCTCGTGCACGACGGCCGCGCGCGACCCGGTCAGTCTGTTGATCAGCGTTGACTTGCCGACGTTGGGGAAACCGACGATCGCGACCGTTCCGTGCAGCGGCGGCTCCGGCGTTGTGTCGGTCACGCCGGTGGCGTTGCGATGCGCGGCCGACCCTGCTCGTGGATCGTGACGAGAAACTCCCAGAGCCTTCGAAGCTCCTGCTGGATGTCGACCGCGGCCGCTCGGTACCCCTTCGAGTTGCGCGGATGGTGTGCGACCTCGAGCGGCTCGCCGAAGGCGATCGAGACGGGATGGAAATTGCCGAGGCGCCAGTCCTGCGAGCCGTGAATCGCGCCGCAGACGACGGGCGCGCCTTCCTGGACGGCGATCATTGCGGCTCCGGGCAAAACCGTGCCGGGCTCGCGCTCCTGCCGTGTGCCTTCGGGGAACATCCCGAGCGCGTCACCGCGGTGCACGATCTCCCGCATGATGCGCACCGCTTCGCGGTCGGACTCGCCGCGGCGCACAGCGATGGTCCCGAACGCACGGATGAGCGGCCCGATGATCGGATTTTCATGCGCCTCCTGCTTGGCGACGTAGTAGAGCGTCCGCGGCACGTGGGCGCCGATCGCCCAGGGGTCGAGCCACGAAAAGTGGTTGAAGCAGAGAACAACCGGGCCGTTCGCGGGGATGCGCTCCTTGCCGTACACACGCAGCGGCGTCACGAGCCGCACCGCTCCCGCGAAGAGCGGTCGCGTCAAGACCTGCGTGATCTGTGTCCTGTTCATCTCTGCGACGCTGCAAGCCGCTCTTGCACGAGCTGCTCGATCCGGGTCACGACGTCGCCGACCTCGAGGTCGGTCGTGTCGATCCGCTCGGCGTCGGGGGCGGGTTGCATCCGGACCGCATCGCTCTCGTCGCGGAGGCGTAGATCCGTCGCGAGCGCGTCGCCGCCGATGTCGGGACGTTCCGCCTGGCGGCGGCGTGCGCGCGTGCCCGAATCGGCGTTGAGGTAGATCTTGACCTCCGCGTCGGGAGCGACGACCGTGCCGATGTCCCGTCCCTCGATCACGACGTTCCCCTGGTGGCCGAGCTCGCGTTGTCGCTCGCGCATCACCGCTCGAACGGCGGGGTGTCGCGCGACGGCCGGAACGTTGCGGTCGATGTTCGAGCGGCGGATCACCGACGTCACGTCCGTCCCGGCGATCGAGACACGGCCCGCGTCGTCGAACGTAACCGGATTGGCCGCCGCAAGCTGACCGAGCGGCTCGCCGTCACCGAGCGGAAGGCTGCGTTGCATCGCGAGCCAGGTCAGGGCGCGGTACATGGCGCCGGTGTCGAGGTAGCGGAAGCCGAGCCGCTCGGCGAGTTGCCTGGCGACCGTGCTTTTCCCTGCCCCTGCGGGGCCGTCTATGGCGACAATCATCGTCTCGACACGGAGTGGAGAAGGTCGAAAAACCCGGGGAAGCTTATAGCGACCGCCTCGGCTCCCCCTACCTCGACTCCGTCGCGCGACGCCACCCCGGCGACCGCGGCGAGCATCGCGATGCGGTGGTCTCCATCGGACGGGATCCGGCCGCCGTTCGGACGTGCAGGTACGCCTCTCACCTCGAAGCCATCGTCGCGGGACTGGATGCGGATGCCCAGTGTCCGCAGCCCTTCCGTCACGGTTTCGATGCGGTCCGACTCCTTGAGGCGGAGCTCAGCTGCTCCCGTCACGTGGCTGACGCCGCGCGCCACTCCGGCGGCCAGGGCGAAGAGCGGCAACTCGTCGACGAGGCGGGGCACCTCCTGTTCGGTCACGTCCGTCGCGGTCAGCTCGGCAGCGTGCACCTCGAGGTCCCCGATCAGCTCGCCGCCGACCTTGCGGCGATTGAAGACGCTGACGCGTGCGCCCATGCGTTCGAGGACGTCGAGCAGGCCGGTGCGGCGCGGGTTGAGGCCGACGTCGTGGATCGTCAGCTCCGAGCCGGCGAGGAGCGTTGCGGCGACGATGAACGGCGCGGCCGCGGAGAAATCTCCCGGGACGGTGACGTCCGGAAGGTGGAGGCGTCCTGCCGGCTCGATCGAGACGGAATTCGGCCGCCGGCGCACGCGCACTCCTGCGGCCTCCAGCATCAGTTCGGTGTGGTCGCGCGTCGGCGCGGGCTCGACCACGGTCGTCGTTTCGTTCGCGTTGAGCCCCGCCAGGAGGATCGCGGACTTGACCTGCGCACTTGCCATCGGGAGGGCGTACTCGATCCCTTTCAGCGCGTCGGACCCCTCCACGACGACGGGCGGCCGACCGTTGGTCGTCTCGATGTGCGCGCCCATTCGCTTCAGTGGCTCGGCGACGCGGTCCATCGGTCGTGCGCGAAGCGATTCGTCGCCGGTGAGCTCGAAGCGCCCTTCCTGCCCGGCGAGGATTCCGGGGAGAAGACGCATCAGCGTGCCGGCGTTGCCGGCGTCGATCGGACCGTCGGGCTGCTGCAGGCCGCGGAGCCCGAGGCCGTGGACGACGAGCTCGTCGTCGGCGACGTCGTCGACCTGGACGCCGAGCGCACGGACGGCGTCGATCGTCGACTGTGTGTCGGCGGAGCGTCCGAAGCCTTGGACGTGCGTTTCGCCGTCCGCCAGCGCGCCGATGAGCACGGAGCGGTGCGAGATCGACTTGTCCCCGGGCACGGCGATGTGTCCGGCGAGGAAACCGGCTGGTTCGACTCGGGTCACGCCGACGTCACAGTCGCGTACCCGTGCCTGGCACCGGTACGCCCACCGAAAGAGTTGCGCGTTGCAGGGGAGTTGCGGAACCCGCCACGCCTACGTCACAGCCGCGTCCCCGTGCCTGGCACCGGGACGCGTCATTCGAGGACAGGTGAGATAACGACGTGGTAGCCCTGCACTTCGAGGATCGCCGCTGCGCGCTCGGCTTCCTCCTCGCCGCCGACGAGCAGGGTCAGCGTGCCGCCGCGCTCGCGTGAGAGATGTTGCAGCTCGAAGTCCTCGATGTTGATGCGCTCTGCGCCGAGTGCCTGCGTGATCCCTGCGAGTACGCCGGGACGGTCGGGCACGTGCACGCGGAGCCGTTGCAGCATGCCCGGCTCCTCGTACGCATCGGCAAGCATGCGGCGTCTGTTGTCGGACGCCTCGCCGATCCAGCGCGCGAGGAAGCCGGCGTCGCCCTCCGTGAGCGCACGCTCCACCTGCTCGATCCGCCGGCGATGCTCGGCGAGCGCGGCCGCTAGAGCCTCGGCATTGTCGAGAAAGATGTCGACCCAGATTCGCGGATTCGCTCCGGCGACGCGCGTCATGTCACGGAGCGAGCCACCGGCAGCAGCGAGCGGCTCGTGCCCGTCGATCCGCGACGCACCAGCCTGATTCAGGAGAACATTCGCGAGCGCATGCGGCAGGTGGCTGGTGAGCGCGACGAGCCTGTCGTGCGCCTGCGGATCGACCGCGACCGGAACCGCACCGAGCGACGCGACGAAGCCGTGCAGCATCCGGTAGCGCTCGGGATCCGTCGTCGTATCCGGCGTGAGGAACCACGTCGCGCCGCGAAACAGCCCGCCGCTTGCATGCTCCGGGCCGTGCGCCTCCGAGCCGCAGACAGGATGGCCGCCGATGAACCGGGCGTCGCTCACCGCCCGCGTGACCGGCGTCTTCGTCGAACCGACGTCCGACACCGTCGTCCCGTCGCTCGTCTCTTCGAGCACGGCAGCCACCTGCGACGGCAGCGCCGCCACGGGCGCCGCGACGATCACGAGCTCGGCGCCCGACACCGCGGCGCCGAGGGAGCTCGCAGTTTCTACCGCCTCGCGTTCGACCGCCGTGGCGAGCGCAGCCGGATCCACATCCCACCCGCGCACGTCCCCCACCCCGGCAGCACGCGCCGCGAGTCCCACCGAGGCACCGATGAGCCCGGTGCCGACAATCGCAAGTCGCTCGACCACAGCCATGGAACTCAGGATACTTTTGTGCGTCCAATGCGGATCTTCAGCGGCATCCAGCCCACCGGCGAGAAGCATCTCGGCAACTACGTCGGGGCGATCCGGCAATGGGTCGCTTCCCAGGACGAGGAGGAGCTCTTCATCTGCATCGTCGACCTGCATGCGATCTCGGTCTCCTACGACCCCGAGGACCTGCGCGAATCCACTCTCTCTGTCCCTGCCCTCCTACTGGCCTCCGGGCTCGAGCCGGACCGCTGCACCCTCTTCGTGCAGAGCCACAATCACGATCACCCCGAGGCCGCCTGGCTGCTCGCGAGCGTCTCGAGCTTCGGCGAGCTCAGGCGAATGACTCAGTTTAAGGACAAGTCCGACCAGCAGGAGTTCGTCTCGGTCGCACTCTTCACCTATCCCGTCCTCCAGGCCGCGGACATCCTGCTCTACCAGACCGATGCGGTCCCGGTCGGGGAGGACCAGCGCCAGCACGTCGAGCTCACTCGCGACGTGGCAGAGCGCTTCAACTCGCGCTACGGCCACACCCTCGCCGTCCCGAAGGTCGTGACGCCGAAGCTCGGCGCGAAGATCCTCGACCTCCAGGAGCCGACGAAGAAGATGTCGACGACGGGCGGCACGGCACAGGGGACGGTGCAGATGCTCGACGAGCCGGACGTGATCCGGAAGAAGATCAAGAGCGCCGTCACCGACTCCGGCCGCGAGGTCAGGCGCGGCGAAGGGAAGGAGGGGATCGAGAACCTGATCTCGATCATGTCGGTCGCCACGGGCCAGCAGCCGGAAGCGATCGAGTCACGTTACGAAGGCGCCGGGTACGGCGACTTCAAGGCGGACGTCGCGGAGGCTGTTGTCGAAATGTTCGCGCCGATCCAGTCGCGCTACCGCGAGCTGCGCGCCAACCCGGCCGAGCTGCAGCGCCTCCTCGGAATCGGGCTAGAGAAGGCCCGTGCTGCCTCGGGACCGACCCTCGCGCTCATGTACGAGCGGATGGGCTTCACCAGGCCGTAACCGCATCGCCGCGGCACCGACCTTCACCCTCGCTGCAGACCTTGTAAGTTCGCAAGGTCAACGAAGGGGAGAGGAGCACTCATGAAAGGAAGAGGGCTGAGAACGCTCGGCTTCTTGCTGATCGCGTGCTTGGTCGCAACCGGCTTTGCGGCTGCGAAAGTGCAGTCGAACGGAGGGGGATCGTCCCGGACATTGGCCGCCTCCGGATGTCAGCTTGCCTCGGTCGGCGACAACATCAAGCACGTCATCTACATCCAGTTCGACAACACGCACTTCCTGCGCGACGACGCCAACGTGCCGTCGGACCTGGAGCAGATGCCGCACCTGCTCAACTTCATCCGCGGGAACGGGACGTTGATGACCAACGACCACACCGTCCTGATCTCGCACACCGCGACCGGCATCCTGACGTCCTTGACGGGCGTCTACCCGGACCGGATGGGGCAGCCTGTGTCGAACAGCTTCCGCTATTTCACTCCGTCGGGCGCCACTCGAACAGGCGTCTCGTTCGCCTACTGGACGGCGCCGCTATTCGACCCGGCCGGGCCTCCGTTCCCGCCGACCGGCCAGACCGACCTCACGCCGGAGATGATCAACGAGAACGGGAAGATTGCTCCGGCGCCGTGGGTGCCGTATACGCGGGCCGGCTGTGACGTCGGCCAGGTCGCGACGGCCAACACGGTCCTCGAGAACACAGGCATCGACGTTCCTACTGTCTTCGGCGCCGGCTCGCCCGAGGCGATCCAGGCGGCGGCGGACAGCCCCGGCACGCCGGCGACCCAGACGTTCGCGGATTACATCGGCATCGGTGTCCACTGCGCACAGGATTCGTCGGTCTGCGCGGCAGCGAACCACGGACGACCGGACCTGCTCCCGGACGAACCGAACGGCTACACCGGCTACAACGGGCTCTTCGGTGCCAAGTACGTCGATCCGATCATCAAGCCGAGCGGGCCGATGACGGATCTCGACGGCAACACGATCCAGGACCAGAACCACCACATCGGCTTCCCCGGTTTCGACGGGATGACCGCGACCGTGTCGCTTTCCTGGATCGCCCAGATGCAGGAGGCAGGCGTACCGATCACGTACGGGTACATCTCGGACGCGCACGACGGGCACGGCACCTCCGGCAACATCCACTTCGCGTACGGGCCTGGCGAAGCTGGTTATGTGCAGCAGTTGAAGGACTACGACAGCGCTTTCGAGAAGTTCTTCAACCGCCTCGCCGACGATGGCATCAACAAGAGCAACACGCTCTTCGTGTTCACCGTCGACGAGGGCGACCACTTCGTCGGCGACCAGCCGACGCCCGCGGGCTGCAACGGCATTGCCGTGCCATGCACCTACAACCGCGTCGGTGAAATCAACGGGAACCTGAGCGCCATGATCAGGACTCAGTTCACCGATACCACGCCGTTCACGGTCCACTCCGACGATGCTCCGAACGTCTACATCACGGGCAATCCCAGCCAGACAGACCCTGCCACTCGCAAGCTCGAGCGCGAGATGGCTCAGCTCAACTGGCTCAATCCGTACACCAACCAGACCGAGCAGAACATCATGGTGGCGCTCGCTGACAAGACCGAGATGAAGACGCTTCACATGATCACGGCGGATCCGGCTCGGACACCGACGTTCACGCCCTTCGCCGATCCGGACTGGTTCTTCTTCGCCTCGAACTCACCAGCGACCTGCGCGACGCAGGCCGCGTGCGCGTTCATTCCAGGTAGGACCAATCAGAGCTTCGCCTGGAACCACGGCGACATCCAGGACGAGATCGCGTCGACGTGGGTCGGCGTTGTCGGCCCCGGAGTGAGGAACGGCAGCGACTACACCGGCTGGACCGACCACACCGACGTCCGTCCGACGATGCTGAGCCTGCTCGGTCTCCGCGACGATTACATCCGCGATGGCCGGACGGTGACTCAGGTGCTCGACCCGGGCGCTGTGCCGGCGACGCTCCAGACGTCCGATGCGGTGGCGCTCGGCGACATGCTGAAGCGGATCGATGCGCCGTTCGGACAGTTCGCGATGGACACGCTCAAGGCGTCGACCGTGGCGCTCGCGAGCGATACGAACCACGACAATCGCTACACGACGCTGGAAAAGTCGATTGCTCAGGTCACCGACCAACGTGACCAGTTGGTCGACCAGATCAAGGCGCTCCTCGCGGGTGCCGAAGCAGGACAAGCGATCGACCACGACAGCGCCGCGCAGATCCTCGACCGCGCCCAGGGGCTCCTTGGCCGCGCCGGAGGTCTTGCCGGCCACTGACTAAGACGCACGAAGCTGACTGACCTCGGAGGACTCGAGCTCGCGCCAGGCGCCGGGCTCGAGCCCTTCGACCGTCAGGCCTGCGTAACGGCTTCGGTGCAGTCGCACGACCGGATGGCCGACGGCCTCGCACATGCGCTTGACCTGGTGCTTGCGCCCCTCGTGCAGGGTCAGCTCGAGCTTCGCGGGGCCGAGTCGGCGCGCCGTCGCCGGCGCGGTCCGACCGTCGTCGAGATCGACGCCTTGTGCGAGTTGCTGGAGCGCCGCGTCGTCGGGCTCGCCTTCGATGTCGACCTCGTAGACCTTCTCGACGCCGTAACGCGGGTGTGCAAGTCGATGGGCGAGCGGGCCGTCGTTGGTGAGGAGCAGCGCGCCGGTTGTGTCGGCGTCGAGCCGGCCGACCGGGACGACTCGTTCCGGGATCTCCTCGACGAGCTCGACGACGGTCGGGCGGCCCTGTGGATCGCGGGCGGTCGTCACTGTGCCGGCGGGCTTATGGAGCAGCACGTACTTCAGCGCCTGCGGCGAGACAGGTCTCCCGTCGACCTCGACCCGGTCGCCTGGCTGGACGTAGGTGTTCAGCTCCCCGGCGGCGTCGTTGACCCGGACGCGGCCGGCCTTGATCAGGTCGTCCGAGCCGCGCCGGGAGGCGATTCCTGCCCTCGCGAGATAGGCGTTCAAGCGCATGGCGTCATATATTCGCCGCGTGGCCCATTACGTGACCCTGATGCGCTGGACGACGCAAGGCTACGCCGGCCTGCCGAAGTGGCGCGAGCGCATCGAGGAGGGCGAGCGGATCATCACGGAGGCAGGCGGCAGCATGGTCGGCGTCTACGTCACGCTCGGGCGCTACGACGTGGTCGAGATCTTCGAGGCGCCCGATGACGACGCCGCGATCGAGATCCTGATGAAATTGAACCGCTACGGCGCGGAGCACACGGAGACGCTTCGCGCGTTCACCCGCGAGGAAGCAGAGGAGATCGTGCGCAAGCTATGAGTGGATACGCGTTCACTTCCGTGGATGAGCTCGGCGAGGGCTTCGGTTTTCGCAAGGTGCGGGGTGCACTCGGCGTGACCGCGTTCGGCGTCAACGCGATCGTGTATCCGCCGGGCTACGTTGGCTTTAAGCACTGGCACGACAAGCAGGACGAGCTCTATTTCGTCCACCGCGGCCGGGCGCGCGTCGAGGTCGGTGACGAGGTGCGGGAGCTCGGCGAGGGCGGTCTGCTCCACGTCGAGTCGACGACGCCGCGGCTGGTGTCGAACGCAAGCGATTCCGAGGATCTCGTGCTGCTCGTCGTCGGCGGCAAGGGCGGCTACGTCGAGCGCGACGGACACCTCGTCGATGTGGAGCACGATCTGCCGCGGCGGCAGGCCTTTGGAAGCTAGCGGCCCGTCGGTCGAAGATCTCGAGCACTCGCGCTACTTCCTGACGGAGTGGATGCCGCCGCTCCTGCGCGAGACGGCGGAGCGGTCACCGCCGCATGTCCTTGCGGATCTCGGCGCGGGTGACGGCGGGACACTGTGGCCGCTGGAAAACGCAGGCCTCGTCGGCGAGAAGATCTACGCCGTCGACATCTCTGCGGAGCACGTGGCACTGTGCGAACGCTTGTCGCCGAAGGTCAAAGGGATCGTCTCGGACATCTCGCACGTCTACGAGCTGCCCGACGCTTCGGTCGACGCGATCGTCTCGTCGCAGGTCATCGAGCACCTGCCCGACGACGCTGCGCTCGCGCCTGAGATCGCGCGCCTGCTGCGACCGGGCGGTTGGTTCTACGTGTCGAGCGTCATCCGCGGCCCGCGCGGGTTCTGGCTGTACAAGGGCAAGCCCCCCGCGCCGGAGCGGTGGCAACTCGATCCCACGCACATGCGCGAGTACGAATCGGAGGAGCAGTTCCGTTCGGCGCTCTCGCATCCTGAGTTGCAGCTCGACGTGCTGCGCTCGAACCAGCTGAAGTTCGGTCTGACCGACTTTGTCCTGCGCCTGGCCGCGCTTGCGCGGATTGTCAAGCGTGAGCGCCTGCCGGAGATCTATCTGCAATTGCCGGCGTGGGTTGCGGCCGCCCGCCGGGCGATCGGCGTGCCGATTCCTGGTTACAAGTGGGTCGAGGCGACCGGCCGCAAGCGGCTGCCCGAGTTTCCGTCTCAAGAACGCGCGCAGGCCTGCCGATAGGAGGCAGATGGCGGTCATCCTGAAGCCTGTGGTCCACGCTCAGTTCGGGCCGTCGAAGCTGAGCGCCGTTTCGTGCGTCGAGTGCTACGACACTGGTCTGGCAGGCGGTTCGGCGTGGACAGCGGGAACGCGCTGTACGGCGTGTCGCGGTCTGAGCCCGATCAGCCGGCTGCTCTCGCGCTTCAAGAAGCGAACGACTTAAGCGCTGCGCTGTTCGGCGACCGCGTGCAAACGCTCACGCAGGTCGTCGACGTCGCCCGGCAGGTCGTCGAGGCGCGGTAGTTGCGACAGGCTCTCCAACCCGAACACCCGCTCGAACATCGCCGTCGTCTTGTACTTCACCGCGCCACCATGCGCGCCGTCTTCGCGGCCCGCTTCGGTGATCAGCCCACGCTCGACCAATCCCGCCACGGCCGAGTCGGCCGCGACGCCGCGGATCCGCGCGATCTCCGGCCGTGTGCACGGGCCGAGATACGCAACGATCGCAACCGTTTCGAGCGACGCCTGGGACAGCCCCCGCTGCACCGGCCGCTCGAACAACCGCCCGCAGGCCTCCGCGGCATCACGCGACGCACGGAAAGCCCAGCCGCCGGCCACCGACTCGAGCACGATGCCGCTGCGGCCCTCGTGATAGCGCTCTCCCAGCAGACCCAGAGCCAGCTCGACGCGCTCGGGGTCGTCCTCCGTCGCAGCGACGAGCTCCTCCACGGGCAGCGGCGCGCTCGCCACGACGAGGAGTGCCTCTAGCGTCCGCGCGAGCTGGTCGAGCGGATTGGCAGTGACTAGGCGGAGCGGACGTTCCACGCGTTGGTCCTTTCGTTCACGGCGGCGCTTTCCTGCCCCACCTTACTGACACGGATCGGAGCGAACGGAGCCGCCTGGCTGATCCTGATCTCGTCCGAACGGCGCAGGTCCAGCAACGCCAGGAAGGCGATCGCCTGCTCGGCCCGCGACAGCCCCTCGAGCTCGGAATCGAAGTCGAAGACGGAGCGTCGGCCAAGCAGCGCGCGAAATCGTTCAAGGAACTGCGCCACCGGCGGGAACCGCAGCTCCATGTGCGCGAGCGACACCGCGGGCGGCTCCGCGGCGAGCAGTCGCACCACGTTCGCGAGCGACTCCGGATCCTGCTGCGCGAGCCGCCGCTCGGGCTGAGGCGCGAACGGCGCCGGCCCGACCCGGAAGAACCGGTCGCGCTCCGACGAGAGCCGCTCCGCCAGCCAGCCCGCAGCTTCCTTCATGCGCCGATACTCGGCGAGACGGCGCGCCAGCTCCTCCGCGGCCTCCTCGGGCTCGAGCTCGGACAGCTCAGCGGCTTCGTCCTCGAACAGCCCGCGCGCCTTCAGCTCCAGCAGGGCAGCGACGAGAACGAGGAACTCACCGCAGGCGTCCAGATCCAGGGCATCCCGCTCGGCCAGCCGCTCGAGGAAGCGCACCACGATCCCGGCAACGTCGATGTCCGCGAGGTCGACTTCCTCCTTGAGGACGAGGGTCAGCAGCAGGTCGAAGGGGCCCTCGAAGGCGTCCAAATCCAGGTCGAGCTCACGCACGATCATCGTGAGCCAACCTAGCGTCCGGAGCGGACGCGCCCCTTGGGGACGGCCATCGCCGGGCCCGTCGGCACGATCGTCCTGGTCGCGCGCGGGCGCTCGTTAGCGCCCGGTGTCCGGATGAACTGCCACCAGATGAAGAACACCGTCGACAGCACGAACAGCACGATCGAGACCCACGCGTTGATGCGCAGGCCGAGGAAATGGTGCGCCGGATCGATACGCAGGAGCTCCTCGAAGAAGCGTCCGAAGCAGTAGTAGGAGACATACAGGGCGAAGAGCGCCGGCCGGCGGATATTGAAACGCCGGTCGATCCAGAGCAGGATCGCCACCCCGATCACGTCGTACGTGAGCTCGTAGAGGAAGGTCGGGTGGAACGTCTCGTTCGTGAAGTAGCCCGGCGGCCGGTGCTGCGGATCGATCTTCAGGGCCCACGGTAGGTCGGTCGGCTTGCCGAAGAGCTCCTGGTTGAACCAGTTGCCGATGCGGCCGATCCCCTGCGCCAACAGGAGCCCCGGAGCGACGGCGTCCATGAACAGCCGCACGCTCTGGCCCGAGCGGTGGATGATCCAGGCTCCGGCGAGGACGCCGAAGAGGATTCCGCCCCAGACGCCGAGCCCGCCCTGCCAGACCGCGAAGGGCCCCCACCACTTGTCGGGGACCTCGTTCCAGCTCGTTACGTCGTGGTAGAGCCGCGCGCCTACGATCCCGGCGGCGACCCCCCACACGGCGACGCGGAACACGAGATCCCAGTCGCCTCCCCAGCTGACCCACCGGTATCCCGTCAGCGCGCAGGCCGCCGCGATCGCGAGCAGGAGCATGAGCCCGTACATGTGGATCGTGAGCGGCCCGAGGTCGATCGTGCCGCTCGACGGCGACGGAATGAATGCAAGGAAGCTCACCGGCAGGAGATTCTGCCGGTAGCCGTCGTCACCTGCTTGTTAGAGCAGGATCTGAGCAGCCAGCTCGGCCGAGCAGCCCGACGAGAGCAGATCGGTCGCGAGGTGCAGGTCGATGTCCTGCCGCATCGCGATCTCCGCCGCCGTCTGGGCGCCGTAGCCCGCCGTCTCGAGCTGCTCGGCCCGCCAGGCCTCGACCAGCTCGATCTCTTCCCTGATCTCTGTTTCCGCCACAGTCATGCTTCTCTATTCGGACGAAGCGGCGCTGTGGTTTGTCCCCTTACCGGGTGATCTGTCGTCCGAGCTCGAGCATCTCGCCCTTGTTCAAGCCGCCCTCGAGGCGAAAGGTGCGGTTGCCGTCGGCCCAGATGAGGACGTTTTCGGCCAGCCGACGCTCCGTTTGCCGGATCTCCCCCGATGTCCCTTGCCAGGTCAGGACGTGCCTGCCGCCCTCGAGCCAGACGCCGAACGAGCCGATTGGCGCCGGTTCGACGCTGGTGCTCGGCGAGACGAACTTCTTGGTGAGCCCCATCTGGTCGCCCTGAAACTCGGCGAGAAGCACGGATTTCCCGCGGTAGTGGAGGACGGTTGCGATCAGTCCGGGCTGTGCATAGAAACGCCGCGGCCTAGGTGCGTTCAGGACCAGCGGCACGCCGGAGCTCTTCTCGGCGTCGCGCAACGAGAGCGCCGAGCCGAGCCCTGCAACGAGCGGGCGCTCCCGCGCAGCCGGCAGCGTGTCGACACGCTCGATCGTCACCGAGCCAATGTGGAAGAAGCGGAGGATCGCGCTGCGCGCAGGTGGCACGGCCAGTGCGATCCCGACCGCGACGACGAGAACCGCCAGGGCGAGTACAACCGCGCGCCGAGAACGCGTCCTCCGCTCGATCCGCTCGCGAACGCGGGAGCGCAGATCCGGCTCCGTGGGAATGTCGAGCTCGCGTCCGAGCGCGACGAGTGCCCGCTCGAGCTCAGTCATAGGACTCCCTCAGTCGTTCAAGCGCGCGGGCGCTCCGGGACTTCACCGTTCCCTCAGGCAGGCTCAGCGCCTCGGCGACCTCGTGCTCCGACAGGCCGGCGAAGAAGCGCAGCGCGATCACCGTTCGCTGATCCTCCGGCAGCTCGTTCACCGCCGCGAGCAAGGCGTCGCGCCGTTCTGCCGAGAGCAGCGACGCCTCGGGGGACGGGGCCGCGTCCCCCGAGGGTTGCTCCGTCGCCGCCCGCAGCGCGAGGTGCGCCCGCCGGCCGGCAGAGCGGCGTCGGTTGCGGGCCTCGTTGGCGACGATCTGCAGCAGCCAGGGACGGAAGGGCGCCCCTTCGCGGAACCGCCCGAGCGCACGCCACGCTTTGACGAATGCGTCCTGCGCGGCGTCCTCCGCGTCGGCGGCATTGCCGGCGATCACATAGGCGGTGCGGAAAGCGATGCCTTGGTGTGCGTACACGAGCTCCTCGTAGGCGTGAGTGTCGCCGCGCTGCGCGCGGCCGATCAGGTCGGATTCGTCGAGTGGTCGGCCCACCACCGCCTGCTTCTACACCGTTCGCGCGTCCGGAGTTCCCCTAGCTCGCGCTCGCGGTCTACGCTGAACCCATGCCCAGCCTGGTGGGGATCAACCACATTGCGCTCGAGGTCGACGACATCGACGAGGCGCTCGTCTTCTGGGAGTCGATCTTCGGGCCGCTGCAGCTACGAGGCCGAGGCAAGCAGATGGCGTTCATCGACATGGGCGACCAGTTCATCGCGCTGGCGCGGGGACGGACGCAGCCGCCGGACCAGCATCGCCACTTCGGCCTCGTCGTCGACGACAAGGAAGCAGTGCGAGCGCGACTGCGCGAGCTCGGCATCCCGGTGTCGTCCCGCCGCGGCCTCGACTTCCGCGATCCGTCGGGCAACCTGATCCAGATCGTCGATTACCGCGACGTCCAGTTCACGAAGACGGACAACGTGCTGAGCGCGATGGGTCTCAACGACATCGAGAAGTCCGAATCAGCCCTGGCAGAGCTACGCGCAAAGGGCATGAACGTCTAAAACGGCTGGGGTCAGACCCCTGCAGTTGGGGACGTGCATCTTCGAGTCACGGCTCGAACGGCTGGGGTCAGACCCCTGCATTTCGGGACTTGTCTCTAGGTACGGATGTAGACCGGCGTGCCGAGCGGGAGGATCCGCGCCAGTCGGCGGACGGCAGCGTTGCGCAGCCTGATGCAGCCGTGACTGACGTTCGACCCGATCAGCCCCGGCTGGTTCGTCCCGTGCAGGCCGACACGGCCGTCGCCGCCCGCGGATCGCTTCAGCACGTTCGAGTACGCCGACAGTCCGAACGAGTATTCCCCCTCGAGTATCCGCGCGTATACTCGGGCGGGATGAGCGGCTCGACCGACGCGGCCATCGACGTCGCCTCCCGCTTCCTCGAGAACCTGGAGTCGGTCATCCGTGGCAAGCACGAGGAGATCAAGCTCGTCCTCGCCGCACTCGCGTGCAAGGGCCACGTCCTCTTCGAAGACGTGCCCGGCACCGCCAAGACCGTCCTCGCACGAGCGATCGCGCGCAGCGTCGAGGGCGCGAAACACGCGCGAATCCAGTGCACGCCGGATCTCCAGCCGACCGACGTGACGGGCCTCTCCGTCTACAACCAGCACACGCGCGACTTCGAGTTCCGCCCCGGGCCGATCTTCGCCAACACCGTGCTCGTCGACGAGATCAACCGCGCGATGCCCAAGACGCAGTCCGCCCTGCTCGAGGCGATGGCCGAACAACAGGTCACGGTGGACGGCGTCACCCGGCCTCTGATCCAGCCCTTCATGCTGCTCGCGACCGAGAACCCCGTCGAGTACGAAGGGACGTTCCCACTGCCGGAAGCGCAGCTCGATCGCTTCTTCGTCAAGACAGCACTCGGCTATCCGAGCCTGGAGGACGAATTCCAGATCGTGCTCGACCAGCAGGCCGAGCACCATCCGCTCGCAGGCCTCGGCTCGGTCGTCAGCACGGCCGAGGTGACGCAACTCCAGGACGCGGTGCGCGCGGTCTACGTCGACGAGCTGCTTCGCCGCTGGATCGTCGAGCTCGTCCGCTCGACCCGCGAGGTCGAGATGTGCGCCATCGGCGCATCGGTGCGCGGAACGCTCGCGCTCGAACGCGCGGCGCGCGCCTGGGCGCTCCTCGATGGGCGCGAGTTCGTCGTCTCGGACGACGTCGAGCATCTCTTCCTGCCGGTGATCGCGCATCGCGTCGGGTTCCGCCCCGCCTTTCGCGCGCAGGCGCGCAGGACGGGCTGGGAGGACGCGCTCACGGACTTCAGGGACGCCTGCCTGCGACTCGTCCCCGCGCCGGAGGTACGGCGCGGCCAGCCCGCGTAGGAGCTCCTCCTGCCCGACGTGACGTTCGAGCTCGTCCCGCGGGGTCGGATCGTGGGACTCGCGTTCGGCGCGATGCGCAGCGCACGGCGGGGCGCCGGCTCGGACGTCGCCGGCTCGCGGCGATACGTCCCCGGGGACGACGTGAAGGCGATCGACTGGGGCGCGTCCGCGCGGCTTTCCTCGGCACGCAGCTCTGACGACTTCATCCTGCGCGAGCGCTTCGCGGAGGAGGCGCCGCGCGTAGTGGTCATCTGCGACCGCCGGCCCGAGATGCAGCTCTTCCCGCGCGGCTTCCCGTGGCTGCGGAAGGTCGATGCGCAACGTGCTGCGATCGAGCTGATCAGGGCGAGCGCGATCGAGGCGCACGGTTTCCTCGGCTACCTCGACTTCGGCGAGAGCGGCGACGAGCCGTTCTGGCTCCCACCGCAGTCGCAGTCACTTTGGGAGTACCAGGATCGCGAAGCCGATGGCGCACCGTTTCGAGCGCCCGAGTCGAACGTCGAGCACGCGTTCGACTTCCTGATGTCCCACCCGCGCTCGGTTCCCGCCGGCACGTTCGTGTTCGTGCTTTCCGACTTTCTCGTTCCGCCGCCCGCGGAGACGTGGTTGCGCGCACTCGAACAACGCTGGGACGTGATTCCCGTCGTGCTGCAGGACCCGCTCTGGGAGCGCAGCTTTCCCGACCTCGACGGCTTCGTCGTCGAGCTCGCAGACGTCGGCGGCCAATCGCAGCACGTGCGCCTACGCCGGCGCGAGGTCGCGGAGCGGCGGCGGGCGAACGAAACCCGCTGGGAGAAGCTCGTCGACGATTTCGCGCGCGCATCCCTCGAGCCGGTCGTAATCGACTCGAGCGAAGAGAGCGAGATCCTGCGCGCGTTCCTCGACTGGGCCGAGACGCGCCAAGAGGGCGGCGGCCGAGCATGGTGAAGCTCTTAGTCCTTCTCGCCATCGCCGCAGCGTCACTCGCCGCCGCGTCGAGCGCCGGCGCAGCCACTCGCCCCATCAACCTCGTCACAACCGTGTCGCCGGGCCCGCACTTCTTCGGCGACCCGATCCACGCCGACGTGGACATCCTGGTCGACACGAAGCGCGTGGATCCAAACGCCGTCCGCCTCGACACGAAGTTCGATCCCTACACGCGCCTCGCGCGGCCGCAACGGATCAGATCCGACGACGGCTCGACCACGCGGCTGCGCTACCTCTACCTGCTCACCTGCGACACGTTCGTGTGCCTCACGGGCGACAAGACGGAGCGGACGATCCACTTCGCTCCGGCCACTATCCGTTATCGCGATCGCCACGGCAAAGCGGCGAAGATGATTGCGCGGTGGCCGCGGTTCCGGTTCGTCTCCCGCTTCGGCGGCCCGCGCTACCTGCCGCAGACAGCCTCGGAAGTGCAGCGGGGGATCCAGTACTCGGCCGACCCGATCATCCGGCTCTTCGCGAGCATCCGCGCTCCCACCCCGTCCTATCGGCTGAGCCCGGTCGTCCTCGCGGTGCTCCTCTTCGCCCTAGCGCTCGCGGCGCTGCTGGCGGCAGGGACACTCGCGCGACCGCTGTACGCGCTCGTCCGCCGGAAAGAGGTAGACGGCGGCCCCGAGCTCACGCCGCTCGAGCGGGCACTCGCCGCCGTCGACGCGGCGACACGCCGGCAACCCGGCAGCGCGGAACACCGTGAAGCTCTCGCTTGGCTCGGACGCGAGCTTCGCCGAACGAACCTGACCGACCTCGTCGGAAGGGCACGGCGCCTCGCCTGGTCCGAGCAGCCGCCGACCGCCCACGACTCGCGTGCGCTCGCCGCGGACGTCGAAGCCGGCCGGAGGGACGGAGCCTGATGGCCGCCGGGTCGCTTCCACTCGCCGACGCCCCGGCACTGTGGCCGTACGCGCGCCGGACCCGCCTCGTGCGGCTCGGCCTCGGCTTCGCGCTGCTCGGCCTGTTCGCCGCCGCGGTCTACTCGGCGTTCCACTTGCAGACGCGCGCGACGAGCTACTTCGCGCAGGGTGGCAGAGGCATCCTCGTCTTGGATCTCTCGGCCAGCGTCGACCCGCGCGCGAACCAGCGGCTGAGGACGCTGATGCGAACGCTCGCAAACAGCGACCAGCGTCTCGGCCTGGTCGCGTTCGAGGAGCAGACCTACGAGCTCCTCCCACCGGGGACGAGGGGCGACGAGATCCGCCCGATGCTTCGCTTCTTCGGTACCTCGAACCCGTCGTTCAGGAGCGAGACGCCGTGGTCGGTCTCGTTCCTCGGCGGGACGAACATCGGCCTTGGTCTGCGGCTCGCGCGTCAGGTCGCCGAGCGAAACGGAGCGGGCTCGGTTCTGCTCGTGAGCGACCTCCAGGACTCCACCTCCGACTTGCCGCTGCTCGCCGACGAGATCGGCCAGTACCGCACCGAGGGTCTGCGGTTGCGCGTGCTGCCGATGTTCCCGCCGCCGGCCAGCCTCGCTCTCTTCACGAGCCTCGCGGGCAAGAGCGCAATCGTGGACGACCGCGTTCTGCGCGAGAACGCCGCCGTCGCGCAGCGCCAGAGCGTCGTGTCGGCTTTTCCGGGCTGGGTCTTCCTGCTCGCCACCGGGCTACTGCTCGGGCTGGCCCTAAACGAGTATGTCGGCCGCAGGCTCGAATGGAGCCCGTCGTGAGCCGCCGCGCCCTCGTCATTCGCGCCGCAGCCGCTGCGTTCCTCGCGTGGATCGTCGTCCTGTCGGCGGTCGCTGCCCGAGACGTGCTCGCGTGGCGCCATCAGACCGCACACGCAGACGTCGCCGTCGCGTCGTTCTCCCCCGACCTCGGCGTCTGGCGACCGCACACGTGGTTGCCCACGGGGGTTTCGGAATGGCTGGTCGGTGCGGCGGACGACGTCGAGTTCGGACAGACGCTCCAGCGCTTCCAGCTCTTCCGCGGCCATCAGCAGTGGGGACTGTTCGTGCTCAACGTGTCCAGCGGCGAACCGACCGAACTCGCGCACCGCACGCTCGAGCTGGCCCAGCTGGAGTTCAAGCTCGATCAGATCGCCCGCAGCTCGCGCAGCGCCGAGTTGCGCTCGCGCGCGCGACAGCTTCACGGGATCCTGCTCTTCCAGCACTTGATCCTCCAGGCCGGGGATGCGAAGACGACACTCGAGCGGACGATCGCGGACTTCACGGAGGCGGTTCGGCTGGATCCGGGCAACGCCACGGCCAAGTACGACCTCGAAGGGCTGCTCTACCTCTACAAGCCGCTCTCTAACGGCGAGCCGCCGCCGCTCAAAAGGCAGACGGCGGCCACCGGCACCGACAGCGGCGGCGGCGGCAGTCCGGGCTCGAGTTCGGGAGCGGGCGGCTTCTAGGTGTCGCTCACATTCGTTACACCACTCGGCGCCCTCATCGCACTCGTCGGCCTGATCCCGCTCGCCGTGCTCGTCGTCGAGGATCGCCGGCTTGGCGCCCTCTGCAAGAAGCTGGGCCTACGACCTCCCACGTGGCGCCCGTCGGTCGAGGTCGGCGTGGCGCTGATTGTCCTCGTCGCGGTGCTGGCGCTCGCGCTGGCTCAGCCCGTCATCGGCAGCCACACCACGTTGAAGGGCCGCGCCGACGCAGAGGCGTTCTTCGTCTTCGACGTCTCTCGCTCGATGGGCGCGCGTACCGCCAACTCGCCGACCCGGTTCGACCAGGCGCGGCGGGACGCGAAGGAGTTGCGCGCGCGGCTCGGCAACCTCCCCGTCGGCGTGGCCTCACTCACCGACCGCGTGCTTCCCCATCTCTTCCCGTCCGTCAGCGTGAACGCCTTCAACGCGACACTGGACGAGTCCCTGGCGGTCGATCGGCCGACGATGTCGCTCGACTACGGCGAATCGACGGGAACGAAGATCGGTGCTCTCGCGGACCTCGTCAACGGCAACTACTTCGAGGCCACCGCGACGAAACGGGTCGCAATCGTCTTCACAGACGGCGAGACGCTCAAGGAGCGCCTGTCGACCTTGCCCGCACGCTTCAAGGACGGGAACCTCCACGTCTTCTTCTTCCACTACTGGAGCCCCGACCAGCGCGTGTACAACGCGGCCGGACAGATCGATCCGGCGTACCTGCCCGATCCGAGCTCGACACCGATTCTCGATGGGCTCGCCCAGTCGACCTCGTCGCGGGTGTTCGAGCCGGGGCAGGTGGGCCAGGCCGCGGCCGCGGTGCGCGCAGTGATCGGCAAGGGCCCGACGACGGCGCGGGGACGTGAGCTCAACTCGTTCCTGTTGGCGCCGTACGTGCTTCTCTTCGCCATCCTGCCGCTCGGCTTCCTGCTCTTTCGGCGGAACTTCCCCTACCAGGTCGCCGGTCAGTCGCTGTAGCCCGGCGTGACGAGACCGCTCTCGTACGCGTAGATCACCGTCTGCACGCGGTCGCGTAGATCGAGCTTCTGCAGGATGCGGGCGACGTGCGTCTTGGCCGTCGCCTCGCTGATCACGAGCTGCTCGCAGATCTCCGAGTTGGAGAGGCCGCGGGCGAGCAGGTCGAGGACCTCCCGCTCACGCGGTGTCAGGTCCGCGACCGGTGGCGCGACGGGCGCGGCGGCAGGCCGTTGCCGGACGAACTCCTCGATCACGGCGCGCGTTACGGCCGGCGCCAGCAGGGCCTCGCCGCTCGCGACGATGCGGATGGCGGCTGAGATCTCCTCGGGTGGCGCGTCCTTCAGCATGAAACCGCTGGCGCCTGCCCGAAGCGCCTCGTAGACGTAGGTGTCGAGCCCGAATGTCGTCAGGATCAAGACGCGCGTGTCTGGTTGCGCACGGACGATGCGTCGAGTCGCTTCGATCCCGTCGAGCACGGGCATACGTATGTCCATCAGCACGACGTCGGGCCGCAGCCGTCCCGCCGCTGTGACGGCGTCTTCTCCGTTGACGGCTTCGCCGACGACCGACGTCTCAGGTTCGTTCTCGAGGATCTTCCGCAGTCCGACGCGGACCAGGGCCTGGTCGTCGGCGATCAGAACGGACGTCATCTGATCGGCAGAACGACTCTGATGGCGAATCCGCCGCTCGGCCGCCGACTCGCGTCGAACCTGCCTCCATAGAGAGCCACCCGTTCACGCATCCCGACCAGACCGTGTCCGCCGCCGGGCGTCCGTTTGTTCCCTCCCGGACCGTCGTCCGCGATCTCGAGCTCGAGCGAGTCCGGGCCGTAGCGAACGTGCACCGTCGCGCGCGCATCTCCTGCGTGTTTGAGCGTGTTCGTCAGAGCCTCTTGAACGATCCGGTACGCAGACAGCTCGATGCCGACCGGCAGCTCACGACGCTCTCCCTCGATGGAGAGCTCGACGGGCAGGCCTGCGTCTCGAAGCTGTCCGACGAGCGTGGGCACGTCGTGGAGCCCCGGCTGCGGGGTGAGCGGATCGTTCCCGTCACCGCGGAGCATGCCAAGCAGCCTGCGGGTCTCGGTGAGTGCGCTCCGCCCGCTCTGCTCGACCGTCTCGAGCACCTCGCGCGTCGACGCGTTCGCATCACTGAGGAGGCGCCGCTCGGCGCCGGCCTGGAGAACGATCATCGACACGTGGTGCGCGATCACGTCGTGCAGCTCACGCGCGATCCGCGCACGCTCCTCGACGACCGCCTCACGCGCGGCGACGTCACGCTCGCGCTCGGCGACCTGCGCACGGCGGTCGCGGTCGCCGATCACGCGTCGGACGAGGAGCATGACGATGCCCTCGACCAGGCTGAAAGACACCGCTTGCTTGAGGCTTGCCCCCGGCCCGAGGCTCGAGGCGAGGACCGCCGAGATCACGATCGCGAAACCGATGGCGAAACGGCGTGGCGGCGTCCAGACCGTCAGCGCATACAGCGCACAGAAGTTCGCGACCGCCTGAGAGAGGATGTTCGGACCGGCCCAGAACGCGAACTCCACTGTTTCGACGACCGGCACCGCAACACCGACGAGCATCGGGTACCGACGGCGAATGGCGATCGCTCCCGTCATGGCCGGCGTGATCAGAGCTGCCCCCAGCTGATGGTCGCCGGCACTGGTACCGAGCCAGATCTCGAGCTGGGCCACGATCGTGAAGACGACCGCGACGACCCGGTCAACGGTCACCGGGTCGAGCCGGAAGCGGCGGAGCCGTGAAAGGACCGTCTGCACCAGCCCTGAAGCTAAAGGGCGGCGGGGCCGCTGTCATCAGCCGGTCGGCTGATCCAGCACAACCGAAAGATCAGCCGGGTGGTTGACGCAAGGATCGCCGACCCGGCCGACGACGCCGCCGCCGCTCCCTCTTACCGTCGAAAGGGTCAGCAACCGAAGGAGCACCAAGATGAACGAACGAACGCACGACCGCCTCTTCGCCGGCTGTGGGATCGCCTTCGTCGTGCTCACCCTGGTCGGCGCGGGCATCGCCACACTCGGCGGAAAGACTCACAACCTCACGATCTCGAGCACCCCGACGCAGATCGCTCACGCGGTCGCCAAACCGGCCGGCACAGCCGTCTGGATCGGCGCCTACCTCGAGCTGCTCAGCGTCGGTGCCTTTCTCGCCTTCGCCATCTGGGCTTGCGCCAAGCTCGGCGGCGGCTTGCTGGGCGCAATCGGCCGTGCGGCCGCCACCGGGTACGCGACGGTCACGATCGCGTCGCTCGGCGTCATGGCAGCAATCGCGTACCGGGCGGGGCACGGCATGGGCGTCCAGCTCGCAACGACGCTGGTGACGGTGAACGAAGCCCTCTACGTCGGGACTTGGTTCCTCACCGTGTTCTTCCTGCTCGCGGCCGGCGCGCTTTCCTTGACGCGGATGCGGCGGGCGCTCGGCTGGAGCGCGATCGGCGTCGCCGCGCTGACACTGATCGGCACCGCGGTCTCCCTGGAGAACCTTGGCCAGATGAGCGGCATGCTCTGGTTCGCCTGGATCGTCTACGCAAGCGTCGCCATCGCCCGCGGCAAGCCCGCACCCGCCGGGGCCGTCGCGGTCGCGCACAGCGCGTAAGCCGAGACCCTCGAGTGGATCCGGCGGCGATCATGCCGTCGGATCCGCCCGCCCTTAGAGAACCGCAGCCTCGCCGAGCAGCGCCTTCGCCTCGGCGAAGAAGTCCGCCAGCGGCTTGACCTTGTACTGCGGCCCGAGGACGAACTGTTTCGTGCCCTCTGACATCTCCAGCAAGAGTGTCACGCGCGAGTCGCCGGGAAAGTCCTTGACGAGCAGCGCGAGATCGCGGACGACGCCGGCACGCGCCACCCGAGCGTCGATCTTGATCGTCACCTCTTTGCGCTCGGCGACGGCTTCGAACGGCGCGACCTCCATCGCCAGCAGCTTCGTCTCGCCCTCCTGCTTGTGGTCGATGCGGCCCTTCACGATCAGGATTCTGTCCATGATGCACAGCTCGCGCGAGTGGGCGTACACCGAGTTGAAGACGACGACCTCCGCCCCACCCGTGACGTCGTCGAGCCGCATGAAGACCATCGGCTCGCCTTTCTTCGTCGTCAGGTGCTTCAACGCCGACACGATTCCGCCCACCGTCACCGTCTCGCCGTCGCGGCGCCGTTCGACGTCCGCCAGCGCGCAGTCGGTCTTACGCCGGAGCTGGTCGCGTACCGAGTGCAGGGGATGCTCGGAAACGTAGAGGCCCAGGACTTCCTTCTCGAGACGGAGCAGCTCGCCCTTCTCGAACTCCTCCGTGCCGATCGGCACGTCCTCGAGCTTCTCCTCCTCGCCGAAGAGCGAGCTCTGCCCGAGCAGACGATCCGACTGCGCCCGCGCCCCGCGCGACAGGGCCGACTCCAACGCATCCAGCATTCCCTTCCGCGTCGCACCGGTCGAGTCCAGCGCACCGCACTTCACCAACGATTCGAGCGCGCGCTTGTTCGAGGCCTGCGGATCGACGCGCTCACAGAACTCCCAGATCGAGCCGAAGCCGCCGCTCTCCTCCCGCGCGCGGATGATCGCGCGCGCCGCAGGCTCCCCCACGTTCTTTACGGCCGACAGCCCGAAGCGGATCTTCCCTTCGACGACCGCGAAGTCCAGCTGCGACTCGTTCACGTCAGGCGGCAGCACCTCGATGCCCATCTCGTCGCACGCATTGACGTAGAAGGGCACGCGATCCTTCGTGCTCATCACGGAGGAGATCAGCGACGCCATGTACTCGCGCGGATGGTGTGCGCGCATGTATGCGGTGCGATAGGCGATCAGCGCGTAGCAGGCCGCGTGGGACTTGTTGAAGGAGTAGTCCTGCGACGCCTCCGTGTCCTTCCAGAGCTGCTGCGCGACACCCGCCGCGACGCCGTTCTGTGCGCACCCCTCGAGGAACTTGTCCTTGAGGGACGCCATCAGCTTGTGAATCTTCTTGCCGATCGCCTTGCGCAGGTCGTCGGCCTCGGCCGGCGTGAAGCCGGCGAGCTGCTTCGCGATCTCCATGTACTGCTCCTGGTAGATCGCGATCCCGTAGGTCATGCCGGTGATGGGCTTCAGCCGCGGGTCGATGAACGAGACCTGCTCCTGGCCGTTCTTGCGTCGCGCGTAGACCGGGATGTATTGCATCGGCCCCGGCCGGTAGAGCGCGACGAGCGCGATCAGGTCCTCGAACACCGTCGGCTTCACCTGGCGGAGCGCTTCGCGCATCCCTGACGACTCGAACTGGAACACGCCCGTTGCCTCGCCCTTCGCGAGCATCCCGTAGACCTTCTTGTCGTCGAGCGTTAGCTTTCCGTAATCGAGTCCGTTGCCGACGAGGTTCTTTGCTTTGTCGAGCACGTCGAGGTTGCGCAGACCGAGGAAGTCGATCTTGAGCAGCCCGAGCGCCTCGACGTCGCCCATCGCGAACTGCGTCACCACTTCCTGGTCGACGCCCTTCTGCTGCAGCGGGACGTACTCCGTCAGCGGCTTGTCACCGATCACGACGCCGGCAGCGTGGATCGAGTCGGCGCGCACGAGCCCTTCCAAAGGCTGTGCCAGGTCGACGATCTCCCGCGCGACGGGATCGGCGTCGTAGTGCGTCTTCAGCTCCTGCCCCGGCTTGAGACAGGCATCAAGAGTCTGCCCAGGTCCCTCGGGAATCGACTTCGCGATCTTGTCGACCACGCCGTAGGGAACCTCGAGCACGCGTCCCGCGTCGCGCACGGCGGCGCGGGCGGCCATCGTCGAGAACGTGATGATCTGCGCGACGCGGTCGCGGCCGTACTTCTCGGCGACGTAGTTGATGACGCGGTCGCGTCCCTCGACGGCGAAGTCGATGTCCATGTCCGGCATCGACTTGCGACCCGGGTTCAGGAAGCGCTCGAAGAGCAGGTCGTACTTGATCGGATCGATGTCGGTGATGTCGAGGCAGTAGGCAACGAGACTTCCCGCCGCCGATCCGCGCCCCGGCCCGACCTGGATCCCGTTGCGCTTCGCGAACGCGATGAAGTCCCACACGATCAGGAAGTAATCCGCGAAGCCCATCTCGCGGATCGTCTTGAGCTCGAACTTGAGCCGGTCGCTGAGCTCGTCGCTGGAGTTGTCGTAGCGTTTTTGCAGGCCTTTTTCGGTCAACTCGACGAGGTAGTCGAAGCTGTCGCGCTCGTCGGGCGTCGGGAACTTCGGCAGCAGGATCCCGCCGAGCTCCATCGTGACGTTGCAGCGCTCGGCCACCTCGAGCGTGCGACGGAGCGCATGGTCGTAGCCTGGGAAGTCGAGCGCCATCTCCTCCGGTGACTTGAAGTAGAAGTGGTCGGTGTCGAACTTCCAGCGCTGCGGGTTCTTGAGCGAGTCGCCCGACTGGATGCAGAGCAGCGCCTCGTGCGCACGCGCGTCCTCGTGCTTCAGGTAGTGGACGTCGCCGGTCGCGACGAGCCCGAGCCCGGTGCCTTCGGCCATCTTCGCAAGTAGCGGGTTAATTCGTTGCTGCGGCTCGAGGTGCGCGTTCTGCATCTCGACGTAGGTCGAGTCCTGGCCGAAGATCTGGACGAGCCGGTCGAGCTCTGCAGCCGCGTCGGCGGGCCGCGCCTCCTCGAGCGCCTTGCAGACGCGTCCGGAGAGGCAGCCGGAGAGCGCGATCAGTCCCTTGGAGTGAGACTGGAGGAGCTCCCAGTCGACGCGGGGCTTGTAGTAGTAGCCCTCGAGGTAGCCCGCGGAGGCGAGCTTGATCAGGTTGGAGTAGCCGGCGTCGTCCTCGGCGAGCAGCGTGAGGTGCGCGTTCCCCTTGGTCTGGGCGCGGCGGTCGTCGCAGACGTAGATCTCGCAGCCCAGAATCGGCTTGACTCCGACCTTCCCAGCCTCGCGGTAGAGCTCGACGGCCCCGGCGAGCGACCCGTGGTCGGTGAGCCCGACGGCCGGCATCTCGAACTCGGCAGCGCGGGCCGCGAGGGCGGGGATCCGGCAGGCTCCATCGAGGATGGAGTACTCGGAGTGGACGTGAAGGTGGACGAACGGCGCCTCGGGCACGGGAAGCCCATCCTAGTGAGGCGGTCCGCTGGCGCAGGGTTAAGTCAGGAGTCCGGCTCGGCGGCTGTGCTCTCCGCTGCCTTCTCGCGAAACTCGTCGTCCCGGCGCTCCTCCAACGTCTCTTCGTCCGACCCGGCAGGCTCGCGGCCGTGACTGCGCGTAGCGGCCGCATTGGCGAGATCGACGAGGCCGCTCGCCATCCTGCGCACGTCTTCCAGCAACTCGTGACGTTCCTTCCAGACAGCCTCCGTGTCAGCCTGAATCTCGCCCCGTCGCGTCTCCGCCTCCTCCCGCAGCGCAGCAAGCTCTTCCTTTAGCCTCCGCAGGCGCTCGTCCGCCTCCGCCTGCGCGCGTGCGAGGGTGTTCTGCGCCTCGGCTTTCGCCTCCGCGCGCAATTCATCGGCCTCCGACTGCGCCTTCGCGACGGCAGCGTCAGCCTCCATCCTCGCGTCGGCGATGAGTTGGTCTGCCTCGGCCTTGATGCGGTCCGCGTCGGCACTCGTGTTGACGAGGAGCTCCGCCGCTTCCGCTTTTGCGCTGGCTGTGTTCTGTTCCGCCTCGCGTTGCGCGCTTGTCGTGATCTCCTCCCCGGCCTCGCGCGCGGCCCTAAGCAGCCCCTGCGTCTTTTCCTCGGCCTGTTCAAGCGCATGCCTGACTGCGGCCGGCGGCGAACTCCTCACTTTGAGCTCCGCAAGCACCTGATTGACACGTTCGATGTAGGAATCGACCGCCCGGCGGTCGTAGCCACGGACGGAGACCGGGAAGGAGACATCGAGGAGGTCCTGAGGCACGTAAAACCGAAGCTCGGCGAAACTCTGCTCCTGCTCTGGGCCCTCAGGGGCGGAAGGGTGCTTCTCCGTCTCGTCCGCTTTGGATTCGTCGTAGACCACGTCCCGAGTATGCCCAATCCCACTCTCGGGAGAGTGCGCACGCCGGAGCGAGCAAGGTGCCTAGGCCGGCCGAGGCTTTACATCTCTGGCACTCCACTGAGGCTACAATTTGCAGGGAGTTTTGACATTCGGCTGCGTCTGCCTATTGCGCGGCCGTCGCAATGAGGGAGGTGGGAGCAGGACCGCGATCAGGCCGACGAAACAGGCGTGGGCTGAACGCGCTCGGCGGCGAGCGAGCCTTCGCCCAGGGCTATCTGCGCTGGGCCTCCCGGGTCTTGCACCAATTAGGGGGTCCGAGCCTCACCAGTCGAAATCACGTGCCCTGACGGGATGTCCGCCGTCGTAACAACCGTCATCGCTGCACTATCGGCCTTCGCGGCCTTGGGCAGTCTCGTCCTCTATCTGTACTTCGGCCGACGGTCGGACCTTGCCGCCGCCCGGGAGGAGGCTCTCGCCCTCGCAGAAACACGGCGCCAGGTGATTGGTGAACTGCGGGGGCGCTTGAAGTCGCTCGAGGTTCGGCACAAGCGGGCGAAGGCAGCTCATGAACGGCGACAACGCCAACTGCAGGCCGCGCTCGACAAGACTCGGATGCAAGCGCGCGACGAGGCGTACAGCACGCAGCACTTCTACGCCGCTGCCCTCTCCGACCTCCTGAACGACTTCCGAAGGGACCTCGAGCGGACCCCGCCTGACGTCGAAGCGGCTCTTAAACGCATCCGGAAGCTGCTCGAAGGGCAGCGTCCGGCCGCCTAGCACCGCGGAGGACTGCGGACAACGCTAGCCCGCCGCGCGGGCAACGATGCTTGCCGCCTCCCCCGAGCTGAGCACGTCGGTGTTGACCACGAGGTCATATTGCGTCGGAACCTCATCGTCGATGCCGTAGAAGCGCTTGAGGTAGTCGGCGCGCGTCCTGTCCGCGGCGTGGACCTGACGCTCGGCTTCCCTCTCGTCGACACCTCGCTCTTGAGCGACGCGGCGGGTCCTGGCCGCAGCTGACGCCGTTACAAAGACGCGCAGGAGATCGCCTCGCGGGGCGAGGGCGAAGGAGGCGCCGTGCGAGCCGATGACGACGTCGCCTCTTGCGGCCACCGCCTCGATCGCCTCGCCGATGAAGGAACGCAGCTCGTCGCCTCGCGGCGGGAGCGGCTCAGCGGGCAGGGGCGGCGGAAATCCCCCGACGACTGCCATTCCGGCGGCGCCGGTCGCGCTGAGCTCATCGAGCACCCGCCGCAGCAGCGGTTTCCGCTGCTCGGCGTCAGCGACCAGTTCAGGCGCCGCGCCCGCTCTTTGAGCCGCGGCCGAAACAATCTCCTCGTCGACGTAGCGTAGTCCCAGCTGGTCCGCCACAAGCCGCGCCACCTCGTCGCCACCCGCACCATCGCAGTGAGAAACGCAGATGAGCGTCCGTCCCATGTAGTCGACGTTACGCCGCGAACGGAGCAATCGTCAACCCGCCCCGGCGATCGCCTTGCGGAGTGACTTGTCGATCGCCATTCTGGCGTCTGACTCGACTTGAACGTAGACGCGAAATGAAGCGAAGCTTCACGACCGTGGCCGTCGTGGCTGGGCCAATGGCGCTGGTGTCGGCAGCCGCGCTGGTTCTCCTGAGCGGCTGCGGGAGCCATACATCCTCGAGTCGCCAAGAATCGACGGCGACGAGCAGCACCGAGGGTTCCGGCGTGCTCACGACCCAGAAGCGGAATGTCGCCGACTTCACACGGCTCGACCTCGCCGGCACGTCGAAGGTAATCGTCCGCGTCGGTGCGCCGAAGAGCGTCGTGATCCACGCCGACAACAATCTGCTGCCGCTGATCACGACGAAGGTCACCGACGGCACACTCGAGGTCTCGCAGAAGGGCGACTTCATTTCGCACCGCGGCATCCAGGTCGATGTGGCGATACCGTCGCTCGCCGGCGTGACGCTGTCGGGGACGGGAGATCTCGTAGTGACGGGCGTGCGCACAGACCGCTTCAAGGTCGATCTGACGGGCGCTGGCCGGCTCGAAGTGAGCGGCACGGCCAAGCGCGTGGATGCCTCGCTCGCCGGCGTCGGCGCCGCGCAGCTCGGACGCCTGCTGAGCAGCGACATGCACGTCGTCGTCTCGGGCACAGGAAGCGCGACCGTCGTTGCGACGAAGTCGCTCGATGCATCCGTGTCCGGCACCGGCAGCGTCACCTACCACGGGAACCCGCAGCACATCAAGACGAGCGTCACCGGTACTGGTTCCGTTCTCCCGGGTTGACCGAGTGAAAGGGCCGCCGGCGGGATGCCGGCGGCCCTCAACTGGCCTTAGCTCATCGCGGCCATAGCCGTCTTGCCGCGCTCCATGATCTCCTCGGGTGTGAGGTCCTCCTTGTGCGTGGCGATCTGCCACTGGTGCCCGAACGGGTCGGCAACAACGCCGAAGCGGTCGCCCCAGAACTGGTCTTCGACCGGCATCGTCACGGTTGCACCCGCGTCGATCGCCTGCTGGACGACCTCATCGACGTCTTCGACGTACAAGAAGATGCCAACGCTGGTGCCGCCGAGAGCCTTCGGTGGCTTCACGGTCGACTGCGGCATCGGATCGGCGAGCATGAGCACAGAGTCCCCGATCTCGAGCTCGGCGTGACCGATCATGTCCCCCGGGCCCATCATGCGCATGCGCTCTTTCGCGCCAAACGCCCGCTTGTAGAACTCGATCGCCTTCGCGGCGTTGTCGACGGCGAGAGACGGGGTGAGGGCGTGATATCCCTCGGGAATCGGCTTGGTCATGGTCACCCCTCCTGAGGTAGTAAGCGGACCAAATTCCCTGATTCGCCTCACAGTACCCCTCGACGGCCCACGCCGCAGGGCGGCTGCCGGGCCCACCGGCGTCAGGCGGCGTGCCCAGGTTGTCGTGAGCGCCACAACGGCGGAGTCGGCACGCTACGATATCTGCAACGTGGCCAAACAGATATCCAAACCGGACAAGACTTCTTTGGTCATCGATCGGGAGAAGGTCGAGCGAGCTAAGGAGATCCTCGGGACGCAGACGCTCGCCGAGACCGTCGACGCCGCGCTCGAAGACGTAATCAATCACGACCGACGGATGAGGATCATGGAACGGATCCGCCGCGATGGTGGCATCGGTCCGTCACCCGAAGAGGTGCGGAAACTCCGACGCCCACGACTTGGTCCTGTACCTCGCTGACACCAGCGCCTGGCACCGGAGCGGCCGTGCCTTCGATCGCTGGCTAGAGCTCGCTGACGACCTGGCGCTGTGCACCCCGGTTCGACTCGAGCTCTTCGTCTCGGCTCGCGGCCCCGCCGATTATCGAATCGTGTCCGACAACCTGCTGGGCTTTCGTCACCTATCAATCAGCGAGTCTGCGGAGCGCGTCGCAACGCACACACAGGCGCGCCTAGCTGAAAGGAGCCAGCACCGGGGCCCGACGCCGATCGACCTTCTGATCGCGGCGATCGCCGAAGTGAACGGCGCGACGCTCCTCCACTACGACCGGCACTTCGACACGATCGCCCGCGTCACCGGCCAGCCGATGGAGTGGCTGGCCGGTCGCGGGAGTCTCGATTAGCGCCTACGCCGCGACAGCGGCAGGTATCTGCGCCTGCTGCAACGAATCGAGCGAGCCCGCCAGGAGCAGTGACGCGACCTTCGTCCGCACATCTTCTTCGCGTTCGAACGCGGCGCACGCCTCCGTAAGCACTGCGAAGGCCGTTGGCCTTTGGGCGACCGCCAGGTGCGCACGAAGGTTCTGTACGAGCCGCGCGAGCCGGCGCTCGTGGCGCGGCGACCATAGCTGCGCCGCCTGGGCCTCGATCACAGCCGTCCAGAGAACCGCGTAGGCGTCATCGTCCAGTGTGTCGGGGATCTCCGCGAGAGCGTCGTCAGCCACCACCGCCTCGGCAACGCTCCAGAGGTCGCTCGCCTCGAGCGCGAGGACGAGCGCCTCGGCCGAGTCCGCCCCGAGCCCTTGGCTTTCCTCCTCGACCAACTCGAGGACGTCCGGATCTACCCTGCGTGCCTCTGCGAGCGCGGCGACAACGGCACCGACGACGACCAGCTGATCAGCGTCGGCCTCGTCGCCGAGATCGGCGACGAGGCTGCCCCAGACCTCGGGGAACTCCAGCCCGTGCGCGTCGGCGATCCGCTCACGTTCCGCCGCCGGAAGGAGCGCGCTGCCCTCCTCGATCAACTCACGTGTTATTTCGGTCGCTTGTCGGGCGTCCAGCCACGCGTCGAACTCGGGACAGTCGGGCCGGAGAAGCGGGAACATCGAGGCCAGCCCGAGCAGCTCCTCGAGTGCGTCGGCCTTCAGGACGAGCTCACGCTCGCGGTCGAGGCAGCAGCGTTTGTACTTCTTACCGGAGCCGCAAGGACAAGGCGAGTTACGGGGGACGAGGCTGATCCGGCGAGCCTATGAACTCGTCCGGACGTCGTGTAAATTCGTGTCGGGCGCGGGTGCCGATGTCCGAACCAAAGAGCGGGGCCGCGGAGATGGAAGCCCCGCCGCGCAGGATTGGCGCCGCACGACGGCCCACACGAGTCGCTCTCCATTGACTCGGTACCCATGCCCCTCAGTCGGTCGGCGAACGCCCACGAAGGCTAGCCGCGGAGCTCGGTGAACCCGGCCGCGGCGAAGTCGCCGTCGAACGCAAATGCTTCGCGAATCCGCAGCGAGCGCATGACCGTAAAGCTCGTCGCGTCGACGAACGAGCACTCGCGTTCGTCGCGCTCGCGAAGCCAGCGCAACGCCTCCTCCTCGAGCTCCCTACTCACGAACTCGATCCGCAGACGGAGAGCCCGCGACATCTTGTCGAGGAACGCGACGGCCGGGCCGTGACCGTGTCGGCGGTTGAGAAACGTCCACGTCTCGCCCCGCACGTGGTTGGTCGTCACGAGCAGCGCATCGGCGGTACGAGAGAGTCGACGGGCCTCTTCGTGGTGCGCGTCGCCCTCGGTCGCAGCTGCGATCCAGTACGACGTGTCGACGAAGATCACCGGGGGCGCTTCGGTCCGTAGACCACGTCGTCCACACTGGCCGAGTCGTTCGGCCCGCCTTTGACCATGCCGACGATCTCCCACAGCGGGTCGTCCTCGGGCGGGGGCAGCGGTCGCAAGCGTTCGCCGACATAACGGCGGATCAGCGCGGCCTTCGACACGCCCTCCTCGGCCGCCTGGCGGGCGAGGGCCGCGTCGAGATCCTCCTCGATCATGATCTGGAGCCGTTTCACGCACATATGTTACATCAGTTTAACGAAGTGATGTAACTCGCGCGAGTGTTCGTTTCGGGCCTGATCCGGCCACACCCAGGGTCGTCAGAGTCGGTCCGACATCATCGGCGCTCGAGTTGTTCGAGGAATGCGCGCGGCGACGAGATTGGCAACCTGTCGCCGAGCGCGAGCACATGCGCGTCTCCCGAAACGAGTGGTGTGCGCTCGCGCGCCGCCAGCGCGAGCAGGTAATCGTCGCCAGGGTCATCCGAACGAAAGGGCGGCGGTCCTTCGGGGTCCGCCACGACCTCGCCAACCTCCCGGAGCAGCCGGACGAAGCGAACGGCGTCTTCAGACGCCACTCGACTGCTGATCTTTGGTCGGTTCAGCGTTCGCTGCACCTCGTCGAGCACTGTCTTGCACACGACGAGCTCGACCTCACCCTCGATCCACAGCTCGACTACACGCGCCGGCGCCCCGACCCGCGAGATCAGGGCTGAGACGAGAACGTTTGCGTCGACGACCGCGCGCACACGCTAGGCGCGGCGGCCCTTGTGCTGTTCCTCGGTCGCGACGCGGAGAGCCTCGTCCTCGTCGAGGTCGGCGGATTCCCAGACGCGCTCAAGCAGATCGAGCCCGAGGTCCCTTCGAAGCGCTTCTTCGATCACGTCGCTGTCGCGGCGGCCGCTGCGAGCCGCCTTCACGCGCACCGCGCGCAGGACTCGCTCGTCCACCGTGATCGTCGTTCTGGCTTTGGCCATGCTGGCATCATAGCATCATTATGACTTGGTGCGATTATGCGCCAAGGCGTCCTTCAGGCGGCCACGGCCGCCAGCCCATGCGGAAGAGGTCGCCTTTTGCCCGAGCCGAGAGGTCGGCGGCCAGCCGGCGAACGATCGCCCGGACCACCGGGCTCCGCGGGCCGGACTCGGCGACTTCGGCGATCGCCTCTTCGGCGTTCGCGACACCGCGCTTCCGCGCGCGCTCGAGCGCCAACCGCACGGGTTGCGAGAGCCCTTCAGCCCAGAGATCGGGCGCCATCCGCGTGATCGAGCCCGCAACCTTTCGCTCGTCGCCCGCGTCGATCGCAAAGGAGACGAAGCTCAGACACGCATGACAGATAGCGAGGTCGTCGACGTCGAGCTCGAGCGCAGCGGCGAGCGCAGCGGCCTCAGCGCGAGTCACGTGAGCTCCCGGGCGAACATGGACACATCCAAGCAAGCAACCCGTGACAGGTCTGTCGCGGATCGGTGCCGACTCCGTGACCGCGGCCGCTACCGCACCCAGAACTGGTCGAGCAGAACGCCCCACTCTGGGTTGTACTGGTAGTTCCCGATCCGCCTCGAGACGAACGAGAGACCCTTTGAGGTGTGCGTAGGCACCCATGGCGCCTTGTCGACGATGCTGCGGTCGATCTCGGCCCATAGTGGTCCTGCGGCGGCGGGGTCGTTTGCCTGGAGCGCCAGGGCGCGCTTGATCTTCGCATCGATGTCCCGATCGCAAAACTCGGCGATATTCACCTGAGCCCCAGTGCCCGGCCGGAACGACTTGCAGGTCAAAAGGACGTTGATGAACGCCGAGGCGGCGGGATAGTCCGCTGCCCAGGCGGCGAACCCGATCTGGGCGCGCCTACGGGAATCGCTGACCGCTCCGAAATAGGAGCCGACTCCGACTGGGATCACCTTCACGGAGGCCCGGTAGCCGAGTCGTTTCAGGAGCGAGACGAAGTAATGGCCCACCCGGATCGGAAACTTGTTACCGGCAACGCCGGGGAAGGCCCAGACCGTGATCTTCGTTCCGCGGGTGTGCGAGCTCGCGACCAGCTGCCGTGCTTTGGCGAGATCAGGCGCGGTCCACGTACCGCTCTTCCGTGCGTTCAGGGTGTAGGGGCAGTACGGCTGGTAGCCCGGGAAGTTGGGCGGCAGGATCTGACAGGTTGGCTGCAGGTACCTCGGTCCCAACGCGAGTCGGATCACTGCGTCACGGTCGACTGCGTAGTTGATCGCCTGCCGAACGGCGAGGCGGTCGAACGGCGGCACGCGCGTGTTGAGGAACATGTAGATCGTCCCGGGTCGGGTTTCGACGTGCAGCTGTTCCGTGTACTTGGTCGTCAGTTCGTCGACGCGGTTCGGAGGCAACATCGAGGCGGTCCAGTCGGCCTTCCCCTGCTCGATCGCGGTCACATGGGCGTCAGGCTTGGCGCCCAGGCTCCAGACGATGTGGTCGGGGAAGCCGTCCGGCTGCGCAGCTTGCGACCACTCGCGAAAATGCGGATTGCGGACGATCTCCATGCTCTTCTTGGGGACGTAACGCGCGATCATGTACGGCCCCGTCGCGGGGATCGGGTGCGTCGTCACGACATGCTCCGGCGTCTGCGCCGGCACCGCATCCGCAAAGGGGAGCGCAAGCTGATACAGCAGCTCCGGGTCTGACTCGCTGAGATGAAAAGTCACCGTGCCGGCGCTGTCATCGGCCACCACTCCGCGCGAGAGATCACATCGCCGCGGAGTGCGCATGCACGCGGGGGCGCCCACGACGCTCTGAAAGAACGGCGGCACCAGGTGAATCTTGAAGAAGCGCTCGAGCGCACGGCGGAAGTCGCTCGCCTTCAGTTCGACCCCGTTCGAGTAGCGGACCCCGTCTCGAAGCGTGAACGTATAGGTCTTGCCGCCGTCGGTAGCACGGGGGATCGATGTGGCCAGGTCGGGAACGAGCTGATTCCCGTCTGATCCGGCCACACGTTTGAACGTGAGCAGACCGTCGTTCGTCATGATCAAGGTCGCCCATGAGGGGTAGGCGTAGGCGGCGGCCGGGTCGATCGAGTCGAAATCCTCGCTGGCGGCCAGGAGTTTCAACGTGCCGCCGCGATGGGCGGTGAGGGGTGCTCGGGCGCTGACCCAGATGCCGGTGCCCGTCGCAGCGATCCCACCGGGGCTTTCGCCGACGTTGATCGTGTCTGTCACCCGATTGGTTTTCGCATCGATACGGGAGACGGTGCCGTCGTAGCGGTTCGTGACCCAGACGGACCCCCCGCCGACCGCGACCGCGCCCGGCCCTCGCCCGACCGAAATCGTCGCGGCAACCGAATTGTTGGCGGGTCGATCCGGGAGAGCGTCCCGTCGATGCTGTTCGCCACCCAGACGCCGCCTTCGCCAACGGCGATTCCCCCGGGGCCGTTGCCAACACTGATCGTCTGGAGCGCGCCGCTCTTCGGGTCGAGTCGAGAGACGGTGCCGGCCGCCTCGTTGCTCGTCCACACTGCACCCTCCCCGACCGCGACTCCACTAGGAGTAAGCCCGGCTCTGAAGACCTTTGTCGTACCCTCGCCTTCGGGAATCTTCGACACGGTGTCGTCGAAGCGGTTCGCGACCCAGACGGCGCCGCCGCCTACTGCCACCCCGCTAGGCCCGTTGCCGACGGGGATGCCGGCGCCGATCCTGTTTCCCGTCGCGCTGATTCTCTGGACGCTGCGGTCTTCGTTGGTGGTCACCCAGATTGCGCCGTCACCGAAGGCGATCCCGCTCGGTGTGCGATCGAGCGGGAACGTCTGCGTGACGAGGTTTGCCTTCGGATCGATTCGAGAGATCGTTCCGTCGCCCGACGCAACCCAGATCGACCCGGCTCCGACGGCAATTGGGCCGGGTCCCGCGCCAACCGCCACCTGCCTCTTGATCTCGTTCGTCTTCGCATCGATCAATCCCGCCGAGTCGGTGTCGATTCGGGCGAGGGCGTTCGACCCACCGGCGAAGAGAAGAGCGCCGCCGCCGAGCAACGCAGCGAGGACGACCCCTGCGATCGCGGCCATCCCAACGCGTCGTCGGTACCACGGCGGAGCGGTGACCGCCGCCTGTGCGGCTTCGGCCAGCTCACCTTCTCGCCCCTCGAACGGTGTCGCCGCGTCAGGCTGGCTCTGCGGCGCCTTGAGCGGAGGAAACGAGTCGCGAAGGCCGGCCAGGACGAGTTGGTGGATGCGCTCGGGCCGGTCGATGTCCTTGAGCTGGTGCCGGCCGAGGTCGCGCAGCTCAATGCCGGGCAGCTCGTCATCGCCGAGCAGAGCGACCGTGGCCTCCGAGAGCAGCACCTGCCCGCCGTGTCCTGCGGAGCAGATTCGTGCGGCTCGGTGCACGCCGAGGCCCAGGTACCCCTCCTCGGAGACCGAAGGTTCGCCGGTGTGCATTCCCATCCGCACACGCAGCTCCGTCCCGTCCGGCCACTCGTTGGCGGCGAGCGCCCGCTGCACCTCCGCCGCGGCGGCAACCGCGTCCCGCGCACGCCGGAACGCGACGAAGAACGCGTCTCCCTGCGTATCGATCTCCTGGCCGTCGTGCTCCTCGAATGCCGCGCGCAGAATGCGGTGATGGTCGGCGCGAGCTGTCGCGTAGCGCTCACCGAGCTGTTTCAGCAGGCGCGTCGATCCCTCGATGTCCGTGAAGAGAAAGGTGATCGTTCCGTGCGGGAGCTCAGCCACAGAGGCTCGAGTTTCGCACCGGCGAGCTGTGCTGCCTAGAGCAGCGGGTGTCGGCACGCGCGTCGTCCGGTCCGCGCGGGACCATTCAACGGGATGTCGCTGGCTGGAACGATGCGCTGCCAGGAATGCGGACGCGAGTCGCTCGATTCGCGCTGGTCGTTCGAGAACGCCCTCGGCACGGAGCTGCCATGACCGTCGGAATCGCGGCGATGTTGCTCGTGCTCGTCGTGCTCGTCGCACTTGCGGTCGCCTCGTTCTTCCGGCACACCCTGACGACGCTGACGGTGCTCGTCGCGATTCCCGCCTGGCTCGTCCTTCAGACGTCCATGGGCGCAAGCTACGCCGTGTTCGCGATCGCGTTGTTGGCGGTCTTCGCCGCCGTGATCCACACGATCGGCGACACGATCAGGCTGCTGCGAACCGCGAAGCGGACCAATCGGAGAGCACCGTCTGCGCTCGCGGAACGCCCCGCATCGACACGGCGCTCGGACCGCTCACGCATCGCCGCCTGATGGTTTAGCGGCCGGAGGATTGAGCAGGACGGACTGACCATGCTCGTCCTTCTGCTCCTCATCATCTTGATCCTCGCCATCGGCGGCGGGATCTTTATCAGCAAGTTTCTGTTCCTGATCTTGCTCCTGCTGCTGTTGTTGCTGCTTTTCCGCGGCAGGTTCTAGTCCAGGGAGAAACGAACTAGCTCGCGCCCCGAAGCCGGAAGTGGGACGGCGCCCGCGAGGGCCGGATCTTCGTCAATTTTGAGGCAAATTCCGGGTCGCGAGCGTTTCGACAGCCGCAGCTACGGTAGGACGTACTTAAACGAGGGAAAGGACACCAGGTGCTCAGAAGCACAAAGACTCAGGCTGTCAAGGACAGCGCAGTGAGCGCAGCCGAATTGGCGAGGTCGCTCGCAAAGGACAAGAAGTTCCGCAAGCAGCTGCTCTCGGCGATCAGCCACGGAACGATCGCGAAGCGTCGCGCCTCGAAGCGCATCGGTTTCGTCGCAGCGGTAAGTCGACTCGGTGCCGACCAGAAGCTGAAGAGCGAGCTGCGGAAGATGACGAAGAGCCTCGAGAACGCGTGGGGCCGCGTCGAGAAGAAGCGCAGCCACAAGCTGCGTAACTCGTTGCTTATCGCCGGCGGTGTCGGCGGAGCCGCCGTCGCAACGATGAAGGCACGCAATGGCGGACTCCCGAACGTCGGCATCGTCGGCGGCGGCACTTCGCCGCGGACGATCGACGAGTCGATCGAAGTGAACGTCCCGGTCTCGGCGGCGTACAACCAGTGGACGCAGTTCGAGGACTTCCCGCTGTTCATGGAAGGTGTCGATCATGTGCACCAGAAGGACGACACGCGCCTGCACTGGGTCGCAACAGTCGCCGGCAAGACGAACGAGTGGGACGCGAAGATCCTCGAGCAGCATCCGGACAAGCAGATCAGCTGGATCAGCGAAGACGGCAAGAAGACCCGCGGCACCGTCTCGTTCGAGCCGGTCGGCGAATCGAAGACTCGGATCCGTCTGTCGATGAGCTATCAGGCCGAAGGCCTGAAGGAAGCGCTGGGCTCAGCCGCCGGCCTCGACCAGCGTCGCGTGCGCGGAGATCTGGATCGGTTCAAGGAACTGATCGAGAGCCGCGGCGCGGAGAGTGGTGCCTGGCGCGGCGAGGTTTCGGCGGGGACGACTAAATAAGGACCTCAGTTGGTGCGTCTGCGCGGGACCGTCGTCCTGCGCAGACGCAAGAATCGTTGAGTGCTTCTCGCCTCAACGGCAAACTTTGCCGTCGTAGCTTTCGCACTCGCAGTGGCGTCGTTCGCAGTCTCTGTTTGGCAGGCGACGCTCAGATGGTGGGAGTTTCGCAACAACCGCACAGCGCGCATCGCCGTAGACCCGGGGGAGATTCACGCCGAGCCTGATCACTGGGAAGTGGAACTTTGGCTAACAAACGTCGGACCTAGCCACGCGAGGCGTGTCCGCGTGTGGCTGGAGGACGAGAGCGGAGCCGAGTTGTGCCCGCAGTTTGTACTTCCACGACCGCTTATCTCCGGCGACGTAAGCGCAGCCGTGCGGTTACGCGTACCACGCAACGGCCGGTCGGGTCTCATTGCAAGGCCTGTTCGGCGGTGGCGCGATGGGCGTGACGTGTCGCTTCCGAAGGACGTTTCAGACCAGCGGATCACCTTGCCGTGAGATGCCAAAGAGGACGAAGACTCGTCGTCCCGTCTCGTTTCTGACACCGAACATTGCACTACTCCGGTGAAGAGGGACCCTTTGTTCCACGGAATTGTGTGCACTCGAAACCCGACGCCACGTTTTGCGGTACTCGTCGGGCACCCGCTTGCCTACATAGGGGTCTTTGAGATGGGCGGGAGCCTCCCGGATAGCGCGCTCCGGACACGGCAGCACGGGCCGACAGCCTCGGGGCCGACGCTGAGTGCCCCGCACACGGCGGCGCGGACTGCGATGATCAGGGGCAAGGAGGTTCGGAGGATGGCAGCGTCAGACTTGACAAGCGCGCTCGACGAGGCCGGCGTGAGCTACGAACTCCTCCCCCACCCGCACACGGAGACCGCGCTCGCAGAGGCCGAATCGCTCGGCGTCTCACCCGACGACGTGGCGAAGACCCTCATCGTCAAGCTCCCGGAGGGATACCTGCGGGCAATGCTGCCGGCGTCGGCCCGAATCGACCTACACAAGGTGCGCGAGTTCCAAGGCGGCGGTCGACACAAGGTTCACCTGGCCACAGAGGACGATCTGCGCCGCGACTACCCGGAGTTCGAGCTCGGCGCTGTGCCTCCCGTGGGCGGCCGGAGCGATCCCGTCGTCGTCGATCCAAAGATCGCCGCGCGGGCCTCGGTCGTGATCGAGGCCGGCGCGCACGACGAGTCGGTGCGTATCGCGGCGGTGGACCTCGTGACCGTCACGGGCGCCACGGTCGCGGACATCTCGGAGGACTAGGTTCGCGCTCGCGCAGCACTAGTGGGATCGCCGAGCGTCCATTATTCAGCCGGCGGATCTCGTCGCCGCCTCGCGCGCTCGTGGCGGGCGTGACCGCGCGGAAGCTCGTCGAAGTCGGCGTCTTCCACAGCCCGACATTCGTCCACAGCCGTCCCGTGGGCAATTAGGTCGCACCTTGCGGGAGATTCCTCGGCATTTCCACATGCGATCGACAGCCGGTTGGAGCGACCCTGATGGTGATGAATGTCACCGACGTCGAGAGTCTGAGAGAACGGATCGGCGAGCTCGTCCGTGAGCGTCAGGAACTCCGGACGACGGGCGCAAGCCGGCGGTCTCTCGAATCGAACCGCGTGCAGCTCGTCCGCCGTCAGTCGGAGCTCGGGCGCGCGCTGATCGAACAGCACATCGCAGCGACGATCTAGCGCGCGTACGTGCCGAAGAAGGGCCCGGCGGTAAGAGTGTGGCCTCAGGGGCGCAGAATGCGGTACGCCGTTGCGCGTGGGCACCCGCGGCCGATCAGATGCTCGAGCTCGTGTAGATCGACGCCGGTAGCTGCTATCCGCTCGGCCAGCCCCGCGAGGTAACCCATCCGAAGAGACTGGAGGAGGCGCCAGCGGAAGACGAGTTCAATTTCCTCGACGGGCTCGGTCTCGACGACGCTCATGACCTACATAGAGTCGCTGATGGTCCCTGTCGATCGCCTGTGGAAACTGGCGCGGACCTTCCGGAAACTCCGACCGAATGCTCCCCAGATCAGCAGTGGAAGGATCCCGCTGTGGAAAACCCGCCCCCGAAATGCCCTCCAGGCAGTCTGTCCACCCCGCGGCCTACCCTGCACCGATGCCGCTCGTCCACCCTTGCAGCGAGCCCGGCTGCAGCACGCTGACCATCGGCGATCGCTGCCTCGAGCACGAACAGCTTGCTCAGGAGCGCCTGATTAAACGCATCGTCGCGCTCTCGAAGCGTTTCAGAGCACCGGCCGCTGCCCTGGCCGTCGCTGCCGTCGCGGCGCTTGTCGGCCGCGCCTCGCGCTAAATCGACTGGCGCCTCTGCGCCCCCCGCGCAACACTGTTACCAGCACCGTCAGGAGTCGCAGTGTTCGAGATCGGCAGCAGTCTTCGCAAGGCACGCGAGCGTCAGAACCTGGAGCTGTCCCGGATCGAGCGCGACACGCGAATCCGGGCGAAGTTCCTGAAGGCGCTCGAAGACGAGCAGTTCGACCGCCTCCCCGCCCCCGCGTACGCCAAGGGTTTCCTCCGAACCTACGCGGACTACCTCGGCCTCGAGGCCCAGCGGTTCGTCGACGAGTACAACGCCCACATCGCCCCCGCCGAGGAACCACAAGCCGCCGCGCCGGTCAGAATCCGTCGCCCCGGACGTCTGCGCCGCCGACTGTTGGTCGTCGTCCCGGTCGCACTCGCCGTGGGCCTGGTTGCGTGGGGATTCTCACTCGACGGCAGCCACCACCATCGCGCGGCCCTCAGTCCGCCGCTTCCACACACGCGTGCGAGCACCACGACTCCTCGACCGGCTCAACGCACGGCGACGCAGAAGCCGGTCCGCGCGCGGATCGCACTCGTGGCCACACGCGGTCCATGCTGGCTCTCGGTGCGCCTCGGCTCGGGCACCGGGAGGGTTCTGTACGAGCGGACGCTCGAACAGGGCCAAGCGGTCGGCTTTTCCGGGTCCCGCCTCTGGATCCGCATCGGCGCGCCCTGGAATCTCGACGCAACCCTGAACGGCAAGCGCGTCCAATTACCCGGCTCGCTCGGGAACGTGGTCGCAACGCCGCGCGGCGGCCTTCAGGCTGGGTAAAAGCGCCACGCGTTCACGGGAGTAGGATCGCGGTGCTCAGATGTCCGCCCATGCGTACGTGTTCGACGCGAGGTTGGCCGACGATCCGGACGTGAGCCGGACGGTTGCAGTCGGCAGTGACCAAACACTCGACGACGTCCACGGCGCGTTGCGGCAGGCGTTCGAGTGGCACGGCGACTTCCCGTACGCGCTCCGACTCAACGACGGGCGCGATTACGCCGGAGCGCCCGGCGAAGGCGTCGACGTCGCGTTGGCTGGCCTCGGGCTTCGGAGCGGCGACCGGCTGGAGCACGACGTCGAAGGGCCGGAGGAGTGGCACTTTGCCCTCACGGTGCTCGACGTGCGCCGGGACGACGAGCCCCTCCCCCGTGTGCTCGAGCGCAACGGCGAGATCGCGCTCGAGCCAGAGGCCGAGCTCGGCGCCGGCGATTGAAGCTCGCCCTCGCCGGCGACACCATGCTCGGGCGCAGGGTCGCTGAGCGGCTCGGGACCGAGCCGCCTGAGTCGCTGTTCGCCCCGGAACTCGTCGACGTCGTCCACGAGGCCGATCTCTGCCTGCTCAACCTCGAGTGCTGCATCTCCGCGCGCGGTGAGCCTGCGCTGGGAAAGGTCTTCCACTTCCGCGCGCCGCCGTGGGCGACGCAGGCACTGGCCCACCTCGGCGTCGACTGCGTCACCCTGGCCAACAATCACGCCCTCGATTTCGGGCAGGACGCGCTTCTCGACACGCTTGCCCACCTCGACGCTGCGGGGATCCAGGTTGTCGGCGCGGGCTCGGACCTCGAGCGGGCCCGTGCGCCGGCCGTATTCGAGGCGAACGGGTTCCGGCTTGCCGTGCTGGCGGTGACCGACCACCCGCCCGACTACGCGGCCGCGCCTGAGTTGGGCGGGGTCGCCTACGCCGACCTCCGCCGCGACCCGGCTCCCGAGTGGCTCAGCCAACGAATCGCCGCCGTCGACGCAGACGCCGTCCTCGTCACGCCGCACTGGGGACCGAACATGGTCGCGCAGCCGCGCCCCTACGTGCGTCGAGCGGCGACCGCACTGGTCGCTGCCGGCGCGACCCTCGTCGCCGGCCATTCGGCGCATCTCTTCCACGGCGTGGCGGAGCGCGTGCTCCACGACCTGGGCGACTTCCTCGACGACTATCGCGTCGAACGCAAGCTGCGCAACGATCTCGGGCTCCTCTTCCTCGTCGACCTTGCCGGCGACGGGTTGGAGGCAATCCCGCTCAAGCTCGAGTTCGCGCACACGCGCCTCGCGGAGGGCGAGGATGCGGCTTGGATCAGGCGCCACTTCGTCCAAGCCTGCGCCAAGCTCGGCACGGACGTTCGCGACGAGGACGGCCGCCTCGTAGCCCGCTGGCGCTAGCCCTTGCTCTTCTGCTGTTCGATCCGGACGGCGCCCGCGGCGGGCGCGAAGATCGACGTGTGGCCGTCGTCCCAGCGGACGCGCAGACGTGCGGGCTCATCCTGGAGTATTTCCTCCACAATGCCGCGCCGCGGCGCCTGCGAAACGCGCTCTGACTCCACCACGATCCGGTCTCCCGTATGCGCTTTCACTGCTCCACCTCCTCGCCGAGCCACTCTACCTCCGCCTCCATCGGGGCGAAAGGCGCCTCAGCGCGCTAGGTAAAGCTGCGCGCGAAGTTCCCGACACCAGTCTTCTAGTGCTCTCTTGCGCCGAGCGCTGCGACAAGGTCTTCAGGGTCAGAAGAGCGGGCATCGAGCAGCTCAATCGGGACGTCGTAGTCGGTCAGGCCAAGGGCGACATCGTCGGCAGGCTCCGCCGTGAACCGGAAAGGGGCGCGCATCGCCGGCACGTAGATCGTCTTCGGATAGGCAACGGAGCCACGCCAGCCGCGGGTGCATTCGACCACCCGGCCCCAGAGAGAGACGGTCCCGATGACCCGGTGGACGCCGAGCGAGTCCGCCCAACTGCGTCCCTCGAGATAGCTAGCGGCCTCCTCGGGCTCCCTCGCGGCGTAGATGCCGCAATGGCAGCCGCGAGCGGGCGGAACGTGCTCGGACCGTCTGGACCACGGCAAGGAGAATCGACGTTGGAGACAGCGGGCAATCAGCTCGTTGCGCGGGAACCAACGCGCCTCGTAGACGATGCTGTGAAGCCGGAACGCTTCGCCGTCGCGCACAACGAGCCACGAGCGCCAGCCGACGATTGGCTCGATGTAGTCGGGTACTGCGCTCACGGGGCCGGCACCCTCTCCGGCTCGATCGGTTCCTCGGCGGGGGAGGGCCTGGCCGGCTGCTCTGCGGGTTCGGCGGGAAGCTCGCGCGGCACCGGGTCCTCCACCGGCTCAACCGTGAAGGTGCGCTCTGGGTCGCCGATCTCCATCAGTCCCCTAACCCCGAACGTTCGCTCCCACTAAGTGTTGCGCGTGTTTCGACGGACCGCAAGCCCGCAACGCGAAGTAAGAAAACACGACGGTTGGACGTCGGCCGCTAGCGATGACGGCGGGCGAAGTCGCGCATCGCGGCCTCGTCCGCGAACGAAACGACGGCTCCTTCGGCGCCGGCCTCGAGCATCGCCTCGACGTTCTCCGCCGCGACCCGCGGGATCACGCGAAGCTCCGGATGCTGCCCTTTCACGCGGCGGACGTGCTCCGGGTCGGAGCCGCGCGAGGGGTGCCACGCGTCGCCCAGCTCGAGCGCTCGCCGGATCGCGCGCTCCGAGCTGCCGCCGACCCAGATCTCCGGCTGCGGCGACGGGTGCGGCTCCGATGTCGCATCGTGGAACGACCAGTACTTCCCTTCGAAGTCGCGCTCGCCGCTCCACAGCGCGCGCATCAGCCGGATCGCCTCGTCGGCTCGCCGGCCGCGGCCCTTGAACTCGACGCCCATGAAGTCGAACTCCTGTCTGTGCCAGCCCATCCCGACGCCGAGTGTGAAGCGGCCACCTGAGAGCTCCTGCAGCGTCGCGACCTCCTTCGCCAGGTGCATCGGGTTGTGCAGCGGCACGAGCACGATCGAAGTACCGAGCCCGATCCGTTCCGTCCAGCCGGCGATCCAGCCGAGCGTGACAAGCGGGTCGTAGACGCGGCCGTACGGGTCGACCGCTTCCGGGCCGACGATGATGTGCTCCGTGGCCCAGACGGAGTCGAACTCGAGCTCCTCGGCGAGCTCGACGGTGCGCCGGATTCCGTCGGGATTCGAATCCAGGCCGTAGTTCGGCAGGACCACGCCGAAGTGCACGACTCGAGACTAACTGCGGTGCGACGACCTAGCCCAGTTGGGAGAGGGTCGCGACGTCTGCGCGGTCCTTAATGGCCGAAAACTGATCCCGATGGGATGGCGGCACTTCCGTGACGGCTAGCGTTCGAGTCCGGCGACCTGCCAGACGGGACTGTGATGGGCGAACGTGCGCCGAAGACCGCGCTCGCCAAGTAGGCCGAGCATCGCCGACGGCGGATGGGCGAAGCTCCGATACTCCCTTCGGAGCAGCCTGAAGGCGAGGTTCTCCGCACTGACGAACAGGCGTGAGAACGCGTTGCGCGGCGGATAGCTGAACACGAGCAGACGTTGAGCACGCTGCGCGGCCGCGCCGAGCAGGCGCTCGTAATCCGGATAGCAGCAGACGACCCGGTGCAGCACGACGATGTCGGCTGCCTCGACGCCGTCAGGCTCGACGGCGATGTCGTGGAGGCGTCGCTCTGCACGGTCCTCGAGTGACAAGTCGCGCAGGAGCCGCTTCGCCTCCTCCTCGTACGCGGGCGAAAGCTCCAGGTTCACGGAGCGGGCGGCACCGCGCTTCAGCAACTCGATCTGGATCTCCCCTACGCCGCCGCCGATCTCGAGCACGGTTGCGCCCTCAATGCCATGCAACTCGAGAAACGCGACCATTCGCCGCGCCGTTCGATCAAGTCCTCTCTTTCGATAGCGCGTCGCCATGCGGCGAGCAAACCGCGGCGTGAACAACTTGTCACAACCACGCGGATTGCAGCATCCGGCCACAGCACGAAAGCTTAGAGGCAGCCTGGAAGAAACGGGCAAGCTGGCGCGTCAAGAGAGAAATGGCCGCCTCCCACGCTTCAACTGCACCGCTCGGCCTCACCCTTCGAGCCGCACCGTCGGCCGCCTCGATCAGGCTCGTTGCCGCGGTTCTGATCGTCGCAGCGCTTGCGGCGGCTGGTTTCGTCCTCGCTTTTTCGCCACCGCACTCCGAAACAGCCCCGCCGGGAACCTTCCTCGGCCCGACGCCCACGGCACCGCAGCCCTAGGCCTCACTGGATTCGCGCCCGCGACAGGCGTAGGCTCGTCCTTCCCCAACGGAAGGAGGTAACGCGATGTACGCACGCGTTGCCGGTTTCGAGGGACGGGACTCAAGCCTTACGGACGAACTGATCAAGCGCGTTCGTGACCAAGGGCCGAGTTCCGTACCCGACGCGAAGGGCTTCCTCGGGCTCTTCGACCACGAGCGCGGAACCGCGCTCGGGATCACGTTCTTCGACAGCGCGGAGGCGATCCGCAACTCCGAGCAAGCGTTCGAAGACATGGCGCAGAATTTCCCGACGGAGATGCGCGGTCGCCGGGCCTCGGTCGATATTCGCGAGGTGATGATCTTCGATGGTGACGCCGAGCGAGCAAAGGCGGCGCGCGTCAGCTCGCTTGAAGGATCAGCGAAAAACATCGACGACAGCGTCAGCAAGATGCAGGACGAGACGCTGCCGAAGGTTCGCGACCTGGATGGAAGCGTCGGCGTCATCGCTCTCGCCGACCGAACCAGCGGCCGCGTCACGGTGATCACACTCTGGGAAAGCGCAGAGGCACTTCGCCAGAGTGAGCAGCAAGCCGATCGGCTACGCGAGCAGGCTGCAAAGAGCGGCGGCCAGAGCATCGCCGGCGTCGACCGCTACGAGGTCGCCGTCGTACAGCAGTTGAGCGGCGTTCACGCCTAGTGTATGGGGGGGCCGGCTTCGCCGGCCCCCCCATACAAACTGAGCTGGGACGTGGTTTCGGCAGGATCACACCGACGTGCAGGACTCCAGACTCACGGCAGCGCGGGTGGCTCGACTGGCGACGACGGATCCCGACGGACGGCCGCACCTCGTCCCGATCGTGTTCGCGCTGGACGGTGAGAAGCTCTACTCCGCGGTCGACCGCAAACCGAAGCGCTCGTCGAAGCTGCGGCGCATTGAGAACGCCCGCGCGCGACCCGACGTCACGATCCTCGTCGACCACTACGAGGAGAACTGGGGCGGCCTCTGGTGGATCCGCCTGCGCGGTCGCGCTCGCGTGCTCGACCACGGCGAGGAACGCGACCACGCGCTCGCGCTGCTGCAGGAGAAGTATCTGCAGTACCGCGCCGAGCCTCCCGAAGGGCCCGTGCTCGCTGTCGACGTCACCGAGGTACGCGAGTGGTCAGGCTGACGTCGGGCTGAGCCATGCGTGGTATCGAGTCAATGACCTGAACCGCGTGCTCGACGGCCTGCTCTAGCGTCATTCGACGGCCCTGCTCCTCCGCCGCTGCGAAGTCATCCTCCCCCAGGTTGCGGCGAAGGATGGACAGCGTTTCCTCACGAAGAACTCGTGCAACCTCTTCCTGTTCGGCCTCGACTCCCTCGCGGAGACCTTCTGCTGCACCGAGCAAGATCGCTGCTTCCTCGTACCGGCGGTAAGCCGCCGCCACCGCAGCGACCTCCTGCAATCCGTCGGCCTCTGATTGGAGATCCTGCTCCTGCCCGATCAGGAGGGATTCGCGGAAGAGTTGCAGGGCTTCGTCGAAGCGGCCCTCGCGCGCCGCTACATGACCGAGGTTGCCCGTCCCATAGAAGATTCCGCGCGAGTCGCCGGCTCGGCGCGAGAGCTCCAGCCCCTGGCCGATCACAGCTCGCGCTTCTTTGTAGTCCCGGCGTGCGAGCGCGACCCATCCCAGCATGGCGAGTGCCTCCCTCACGTTCCGGTCGTCTCCCTCGCGCGACGCGTACGCGAGCGCGTCGCGCAGCGTGGATTCCGCTTTCCGGTAATCGCCCTCGACGCCACCAATGATGCCGAGGCATACCAGCGCTCGAATAACTGACGTGGGATCGTCGATGCTTCTGGCCAGGCTCAACCCCGCTTCGGCAAACTCCCGGGCGGGCTCGAGGTCTCGTTGCCGCTCGGCGAGGCCGGCGGCCGCGAGCAACGCGCGCGCTCGTTCGGCGGGCGCGTACTCCACGTCCGCCTGGAGTGCAGCAGCGAGCCAAGAGCGTCCTTCGCTGAATGGCCCGCGGTACACGCAAAGGATTGAGTAGGCGGTAGCGAGCACGAGACTGGTCTCAGCCAGTCCTGCATCGAGCGTCCACCTCAACGCGGTGCGTAGGTTCTCGCGTTCAGGCTCGAGCTTCCGCGCCCCATCCCACCTTTCCGCCTCGTCGAGCGCGTCGCGAGCACAACGGAGCACGAATCGCGCGTGTTCGCGGCTCACCGCTTCCAGCTCACCCGATTCCTCCAACCGCTCCCGCGCGTATTCCCGGATCGTCTCCAGCACGAAGAAACGGCCGTCTTCGCTTCGACGGAGCAGGCTCTTGTCGAACAGCGACTGGATCGTGTCAAGGTCCGCGTCGACCACATCAATCGCGCTTTCGAGCGTCCACCTCCCCGCGAAGACAGCGAGGCGGCGGAAGACCTGCCGCTCTTCTCCCGACAGCAGGTCGTGGCTCCACTCGATCGTGGCGCGGAGCGTCCGCTGCCGCGGGTCCGCGTCCCGCCCACCCTTGAGAAGGTCGAGACGCTGAGATAGCCGCGCAAGCAGCTCAGCCGGCGACAGCATCCCCGACCGAGCAGCTGCAAGCTCGATGGCGAGAGGAAGCCCGTCGAGTCGCCGGCACAGCTCACGGATGTCTGCGTTCGGCTCCTGTTGCGCGCGTTCACAGAAGAGAAGAACGCCGTCTGCCTCGGCGAGCGGCGGAAGCTGGTACTCGACCTCGCCCCGGATGCGAAGCACTTCCCGACTCGTTATGAGAATCGAAAGGTTCGAGCAAACGTCGAGTACCCCCGAGAGTTCACTAGCCGCCCCCACGACCTGCTCGAAGTTGTCGAGCACGAGAAGCATCTGCTTCTGGGCGATGTCTTGACGGAGCCCGACCTTTGCACCGATTGACTGCGCGACCGTGTCGAGCACGAGAGCGGGATCGCGAAGCGCGGCGAGCGCGACAAAGAAGACGCCGTCGCGATAGTCGGCGAAGCGCTCCTCCCTACTGCGGCGGGCGAGCTCGAGCGCGAATCTCGTCTTGCCCGCGCCGCCCGGGCCGGTCACCGTCAGGAGGCGCGTGCTTCCGATCAGCTCACTCGCCTCGAACAACTCGTGTTCCCGGCCCAGAAAGCTCGACGCAGGCGTCGGCAGATTGGTGTTGGCGATCGTTTTGAGCGGCGGGAATGTCTCAGCTCCGAGTTGGAAGAGCGAGACCGGCTCGTCGAAGTCCTTCAGCCGGTGCGTTCCCAACGGCGCGAGTGAGAACAGGTCGCGGACGAGCTCGGCGGTCATGGGCGAGAGAACGATCTGACCTCCATGCCCCGCTGCTGCGATGCGCGCGGCCCGGTGGACGTCGGCTCCGACGTACCCTTCTTCGGTCACGAGCGGTGTCCCGGTGTGCAGTCCCATCCGAACGTTGATCGGTCCCGACGCCAGTCCGGCGTTGATCTTCTCTGCAGCTTCGACGGCCGAAGGCGCACTTGCGAACGCGACGAAGAAGGCGTCTCCTTGCGTATCCACCTCGACGCCGCCGAGCTGGGACAGCGTCGTCCGCACCACCTTCCTGTGAGCGGCGAGCTCGTCGGCATATGCCTCAGGCCCGAGGTCGTGCAGGAGGCGCGTCGAGCCCTCGATGTCGGTGAACAGGAGTGTGACCGTTCCGGTCGGAGGAGCCTGCATCCCACAGGACTATTGCGCGAGGGCCTGCAGCCGTCCAGCTATGGAAATGCGCGCCTGGAGTGGTGTATCTCCAGGCGCGCGGGCGATGCTCCCCTTCGGTCGTCCCCTACATGTCGAGCTCCAGGCCGGCGGCTCGCCGGCTATAGGCGATCAGCGCCTCCAAGACACCGGCTCGACGCTTCTGACATTGCGCCCGAGACTGGCGCCTCAGGCGTTCTGACTCGGCTTCCCGCTCGCGCTGCTTGATGCGCTCATGGGCCTCGTAGCAATGTTGGCGATACCCGTACACGATGCCTCCTCGTTGTCGTGATGAGTGACCGATCACAGTCAGTGAGCGGGTCAAACAGCAATGGGAACTCCTTTCGTTTGTTCGCGCACGCCGAAAGCGTGCGCCCGACATGTGAGCGTGCGCGACCGCCAACCGCGTACACAGACGTGGTTAGTGAGCGCGCAGGCCCGGCGGTGCTGTGAGGCCTACGGCCTTACGCGGAGATGCCTACGCGGGTACCGAGAGGCCAGTTGGAATTGTTCATAAACCGATTACGCAACATGACCTCCTTTCCACCGCTTGCGAGCAACGACGTGCTGCTCGACAGGCAAACGAGTGTTGCAGCGACACACAACCTTGTCAAGAACATTTCTGAAATCCATTTCTCTCTACGCCGACGCGGCGAGTAAGGCCTCGCCCTCGCGCACGTACCGCGTCGCACCAACCGACCGATAGAAGGCGAGCGCGCGCCGCAGCTGCTCGTCGGCTTCGGCGCGACGTCCCTCGTCGACGAGCTGCTCGGCGGCGCGCAACCGGAAGAACGCCTCGTGCGCGACCACGCCCATGCCACCGATGATGTCCGCGCCGGCGAGAAAGTCCCCCGACGCGACAGCGAGAGCTGCGCGCAGCCAGGGCGACTTGTACGGCTCCCGCTCGATCACCTCGACAAGCTCGGAGGCACGTCCAAGCGTCACCGCCACCCACGCTTGCAACGGCAACTCGATCACCGCGAAGCCCAGGCGGTGCAGTTCGCCGAGGCCCGCGACCACCTCGGTCAACGTCTCGCCTGCACGCGCCTCGTTGGCGACCGAAAGGAAGATCGCCGCAGCCATCGCTAGATCGGGATAGAGAGCCTGCGGGTCTCTGACCGGGCGTGCAAGCTCGACCGTCCGCTCAGCATCCGACTCCGCACCCTCAAGATCCCCGTGCCCCAACCGAACCAGACCCCGGAGTGCGTACATCCCGGCGAGTTGATAGAAGCGAGCGCCCGCGTCGGCCTCGGCAATGACCGATTCCGCACGAGCGAGCGCGTCGTCCCACTCTCCGGCCAAATACCGATTTGCGACCGCGGCGCCGGCCTCAATGAAACGCACATGCCCGCGGTGCCCGAAGTGCTTGGCGAGCTCGAGCGTCCTTTCCTCGCCCGCTCGTGTCCGCGCGAGGTCGCCGTGCAGGATGTACAGCACGGTCAGGTTGTTGTAACCCCGCAGCATGTCGGGAATGGAATTCAGTCGGGTCGCGACGGCGATGCTTTCTTCCAGCTCGGCGAACCCTTCGCTTTCGCCGAGGTCCCCTCGCGCCGTCCCGACGGTGGCCAGAGCATGAGCGCGAAGATCGTCGAACCCGAGCTCCTCGGCCAGCCTCACCGCCTCGCCGCCGAGCTCGCGCGCGGCTTCGAGGCGATCCGCCAGCATCTCGTAGCGAGCCACCTCGCAAAGCACTGCGACCTGCGTACGGGACCGCGACGTCCCCTCGACCAGCGCACGCGCCTCGTTGAGATAGCCGTCCATCTCATCACGACTGCCTTGCTTCCAGGCGATGTCTGCCAGCATCAGCGAGGCCTCCGCAGCCGCGTCGCGTTCACCCGCTGCAAGCAGCCCCGTTCGCGCTTCCCCCAGCTCGGCAGCGCCCTCCTCGGCTTGTCGATACAGAGCCCGGCCGCACCGCAGTAGCAGCGCGGGCCGTTCCGGATCGTCTTCGGAGGTCAGATCAATTGCCTCGCGGAAAAAGGCCGCAGCCTGCGGCAGCGCGTTCAGCGTCATCGCCCGGTCGCCGGCGTCACGAAGCGCCGCCCGAGCGCGATCCACAAGCGCCCGGTCGTCCTGCCCGGCCGCACGCGCGAGCTCGAGTGCGTTGACGTAATGGTGCGCGACCATCTCGGCATGGTCCTCGGGACGGCCGAGCGACTCGATCCACTCTGCGGCTCGTAGATGTTTCCGAGAACGCTCCGCCCGCGGAATCTGCCCGTACGCAACGTCTCGGACTAGCGCATGCTTGAACGCGAACTCGGTTTCCCCCTCGACCGAGCTGCGGCGTGCGCGCTGCACGAACTCCTTCTGCCGAAGCGGCTGCAGTAGTTGCTCCGTCGCCTCGAGCGCGCCGAGCCAGAACACCTTTCCGATTACCGCCGCGTCTTGGAGTAGCGCCTTCTCGTCGGGTGCAAGGGAGTCGAGTCGCGCCGCGATGATCCCTTGGACGGTCTCCGGCAACGCCAACTCCTCTGCCGACCCCCGCTCGGCGAGCATGCGCACGAACTGCTCGGCATACAGCGGATTGCCGCCGGCGCGGTCGAGCAGCGCCGACTGCGTCTCGGCCGCGAGGAGCGCCCGCTCGCTCAGCGTCGCGATCAGCTTCGCAGTCTCCTCGTTGGACAGCGGCGCCAGCGCAATAATTGCAGCGTTCAGCTTGCCCCCGCCCCACGCCGGCCGCCGCTCGAGCAACTCGAGTCGCGCCGTGCACACGATCAGCATGGGCACGTCCCGGGCCCAGTCGACCAGGTGCTCGATGAAGTCGAGCAGGCCGTCGTCCGCCCATTGGATGTCTTCGAAGACGAGGACGAGCGGACGCTGCTCGGCGAGCGCCTCGAAGAACCGCCGCCACGCGGCGAACGCCTCCTCTTGCGAGACTGACGCACCGTCGACCGCCTGCCCCACGAGCGGACGCAGATGCGAGAGCACCCAGTCCGCGTCGTCGTCGATCAGCCGCTCGACCGTAGTCCTCAGCTTCGCCTCGACCTCGTCGTCGCTATCGGTCTCGAGAATCGCGGCCTGAGCCTTCACCATCTCGGCCAGAGCCCAGTAGCTCATACCCTGTCCGTACGGCAGTGATCGTCCTTGACGCCAGTAGGTCAGCTCTCCGCCGCGCTCGATCGACTGAAACAGCTCGCCAACCATCCTGCTCTTGCCGATACCCGGCACGCCAGCGACGGTCACCAGTTCGGTCGAACGTTGCCGCCGGATGCGCTCGAGCGCGCCGACGAGCTGCTCGATCTCGCCCTCACGGCCAACAAGCGGCGTTCGTGCTTCGGGAGTGAGGTCGACGCCGAACCGCGCCCGCGCCTGCACGACCTCCCAGACGGGTATCGGCGCTTCCTTCCCCTTCGCCTCGACTGCAGGGAGCTCGCTGTAATCGATCGTCTCCGCCGTCGCGCGATACGTGCTCTCGCCCACGAGGATGCCGTTCACGGGCGCCGCGGACTGGAGGCGCGCCGCAGTGTTGACGACGTCACCCGCCGCCATGCCTTCGCCCGCCTCCGGGCGCGCGCCGAGATTGACGAGCGCCTCGCCCGTGTTCACCGCGATCCGTACCTGCAGCTTGCCCTCCTCCGCGATCCAGTCGCGAATCGCGAGCGCGGCACGGACTGCGCGCTCAGGATCGTCCTCGCGCGTCACCGGCGCGCCGAACAGCGCCATCACCGCATCGCCGATGAACTTCTCCACCGTTCCGCCCCAGCGCTCCAGCTCGTAACGCAACCGCTCGTGGTACGGCGCCAGCACCGCCTGGACGTCCTCGGGATCGAGGCGCTCGGCGCGTCCGGTAAAGCCGACGAGATCGGCGAAAAGGACGGTGAGGATCTTCCGCTCGGCACGTGCGGCCGGAGCGGAGGCGACGAGCGCCGCGCCGCATTCGGAGCAGAATTTCGCCCCCGCGTCGTTTTCATTGCCACACGAAGCGCAAGCGCCCATCTGCAGAGCGTAAGGCGCGGACGAGAACGGTTCCAGCTCGCCCGGATTTCCGGCGGTCGAGCGGCCGCTAGAGCAGCGCCGTCAGGGGAGCCATCTGATCCGCGGAACCGGGGGGCGCTGCGGCGCGCCCCCTCGGCGACGTGTGGCTCCTCCCCTTAGGGCAGCGGGACGGCCCGACGGCGTGGGCCGTCCCCAGCCCGTGACCCCCGCGCTGCCGGACAGACGGCTTACCGGCGCGCCTACCGCAGTGCTCTTCGGGCTGCTAGCCGGCGGTGAGGTCATGCCAGCGATCCTGGCTCCCACCGCTGAAGGATCGCTGAAGCCGAGCTGAAATCGTGGCGAACCACCGATGCTCGATCCCTCCAACGGGGGACGAGGAATGGCGCAGTGTCGCGCATACCGAGTTGACCGGCCATAAGAAGCTCGGAGGCTCGGCACGGCCATGCGGCGCGCCTTTCACACACATGTCCTGATCGCGGCTCCGATTCACGACGCGGAGCGGCTCTCGTACGTCCGCGGAACGGCCTGAGGGAGCCATGATGATCAAGAGCGATCTGGTCACCGAACGCCCGCCCATCCTTGTGCGGCCGCGTTCCGTGGTGACCGGGCAACCGACCCCGCTGGCTGCATCGTCCGGATTGGACGAGCGGGTCGTGATTCTCATCATCGGTTTGGCGATCCTTGCCTGCGGAGGCCTCATCGCCGCGTCTCACGGACTCGTCGCAACGGCATCGGCGGAGCGGGTGCGGTTCGCGACGCTCCTGCTACTCACGCTGGCTCTTCAGATGTTCTCGGTCCGGGTCTACGGTCGCGGGAGCGTCAGCGTCTCGGGCATCGGCATCCTTGCGAGCGCCTTCCTCTTCGACACCGGGACGACGATGGTAATCGCCGCTCTTGCGGCGATCGCTCAGTCGATTCGTAGTCGCAGCCAGCTCTACAAGGCCGTCTTCGACGCTGCAAACTTCGCGGTCGCCGGTGCAGCCGCCTCGCTCGTCTTTCATGCCTTGGACGGCTGGCGACTTCTCGCGGCTGTGCTGGCGGGAGCGGTCTACGCAGTCGTCAACAACGGGCTCCTGTGCCTCGCGATGAGCCTTGCCGAGCACACTCCCTGGCCGGCGATCTGGTTCGAACGCTTCCACTGGGCACGCTTCCACTTCGCGTTGTTCGGACCGCTCGCCCTCGCCGCGACGATCGCATACGAGCAGATCGGGACGACAGGGCTCGTCGCATTCGCACTCCCCCCTGCGCTGATGATCCTCTCCGTGCGCCAGTACCTCGAGCGCACGACAGCAGCAGTCGACGAGATTCGCGACGCAAACCTGAGTCTTCGCCGCGCGCACAAAGACACGATCGCCGCGCTCTCGCGGAGCATGGAGGCGAAGGATCTCTATACCGGCAGCCACACCGAGCGGGTGGCTGCCGTTGCTGTGGGAATCGCACGTCGGCTCGGATTTCGCGACGAGGAACTCGAGGCGATCGAGATCGGCGCGCTTCTACACGACATCGGCAAGATCGGCATCCCCGAGAACATCCTGGGCAAGCCGGGGAAGCTCACCGAAGACGAGTGGGAGCTCATCAAGACGCACCCGGTGATCTCGGACTACATCCTCTCGGAGCTCGACCTGCATCCATTCGTCCGCCAGTGCGCGCGCTCCAGTCACGAACGTATCGACGGTGCGGGCTATCCGGACGGTCTCAGCGGCGAGGCGATTCCGCTGCCCGCTCGGATCGTGCTCGTCGCCGACGCCCTCGACGCGCTGACGAGCACGCGGCCATATCGCACCGCGCGCCCCATGCTCAGCGCACTCGCGGAGATCCGGGCGCATACCGGCACGCAGTTCTGCCCCAACGTCGTTTCCGCACTCGAGGAACTGTGGCGCAAGGAGCCCGGCGCCTTCACCGCGGAGGCTTTCAAGCCGATCCGCGTGGCTTGATTCTTACGCCGTCGCGGTCGCGCTTCGAGGCGACTGTCGCAGCGTGACCTGAACGAAGATCGCGCCGACGAAGAGAAAGCCTGCGGCGACCGTGATCGCCTGGGCCGGCGACGCTACGGCATCGATGACCGGCGCCAGCGCGACCGCGCCAAGCATCGTCGTGCGCCAGATAGTCGAACCGACCCCGAAGACCCTTCCCTGGTGAGTCGCGTCAGCCTCCTGGTGGATCGCCGTCATCATCACGACCTCCGTGAAGCCGTTCGCGACGCCGAATGCCATCAGGAGCAGGAGCGCAATGATGGCACTGCCGGACCAGGCGAAGGCGAAGAAGAGGCAGCCCATCGCAGCGAGGCCGGCTGCCAACCACCCCGGCTCGACCCTCTCGGCGATCGCTCCGGTGAGAGCCTCGCCGCAGATCATGCCGACGGCGAGCGCCGCGAGCGCCCACCCGTAGCCGCTCGCGCCGAGACCCAGGCTCGTCGTGAACTTCGGCAGCGTCGCGTTGACGAGCCCCGTGGCGAGCGTTCCGAGTGCGAACGACCCAACGACGACCGTCAGCGCCCGTCGGTCGAGCACGTAGCGGAGCCCGTCAATCAACCCGCCGCGCTTGGCAGCCGCCTGTCGCTCGCCTTGCTCGTCTGCGACGCGAATCCCCGTAAACAGGAACAAGGCGATCCCGTAGCTCGCGAGATTCGCGGTTAGCCCCGCCGCCGCGCCACCCACGGCGAGGGTAAGACCGCCCGCGACGGCGCCCAGAGCCATCGCGGCCTCCTGGCCCACCGCATGGATCCCGTTCGCTGCCGCGAGTTGGTCCTGTTCGACGACCATCGGAATCAGTGCATTCCCCGCGACGGTCGAGACCATCGAGACCAGGCCGCAGAGGCCGACAAACGCGAAGACGGCCGGCCTGGAGCCGGCCATCACCCCCACGAGCGCACCGACGATCGTCGCTGCAGAGGCGGCCTCGCTCCAGATGAGCACGCGTCGCCGGGGCAGCCGATCGACGAGTGACGCCGCGAGGCCGCCTCCGACTATGGGCGGCACGAGCCTGATTGCCATCAGCAAGGCGACCTGCGCGACCGACGAGGTCGACTGGTAGACCCAGCCGACGAGCACCGCCACCATCAGCCAATCGCCGAGGTAGGAGATGCTCTTACCGAGCGCAAGCCGACGGAACGACGGAGACCGAAGCGGCCTCTCAAGGCGCTCCGGCATCAACCTCGATACGGCCTTCCTCAGGGCAGCCATCTGATTCGCGGAGCGGCGGGCGGCGCCCCGGCGCCGCCCCTCCCGTCCGACGACGCCCCTAGCTCCAACTGCTGCTGCGCCTCATGGTTCCTCCTCTCGGGCCACGGGACGGCCGCGACGGCCTCGACCGTCCCGCCCCTGATCGCCGCAGTTCTCTCCGGACTGTTGGCTTGCGGTGGATTCACGCCCACGATCCTGGCTCCGGCCGCTGAAGAAACGCTGAAAGAGCGCTGAAATCGTGCTAAGACCCACGCGGGAAGGAGTGGTGACATCGGCCCGTCAACGGTTCAGTCTCCTCGGCCCCCTCACTGTCAGCAGCGACGGAACACAGATCGCGCTCGGGGGGCAGAAGCGACGCGCGCTGCTGGCCGTCCTGCTCCTCGAGGCGAATAGCGTCGTCTCGCGCGATCGCCTGATCGACGCGCTCTGGGGGGAGAACCCGCCCGAGACGGCGCGGAACACGATCCAGGTCTACATCTCACAGCTGAGAAAGTTTCTGCCCGAAGGCGCGCTCGAGACCGCACCGCCCGGTTACCGGCTCGTCATCGAGGCGGACAGCGTCGACCTCTTCGAGTTCGTTCGACTCAGCGAGGAAGGACGGACAGCGCTCGACGCCGGCGACGCGGCGGGTGGGGCCAATGCCTTGGGGGCGGCGCTCGCACTCTGGCGCGGCGCGGCGCTCGCCGACCTCGCCTGGGAGCCGTTCGCGCAGGCCGAGGTCGTCCGGCTCGAGGAGCTTCGATTGGCGGCGCTCGAAGACCGGATTGACGCCGATCTCGCGCTCGGCCGCCACGGCCAGCTCGTCGGCGAGCTCGAGCAACTGGTGGGCGAACACCCGCTCAGGGAGCGGTTCCGCGCCCAGCTGATGCTCGCGCTCTATCGCTCAGGCCGGCAAGCCGACGCGCTCGCCGTCTACCAGCGCGCGCGAAGGGCCTTGGTCGACGAGCTCGGGATCGAGCCGAGCGACTCACTCAAGCAGCTCGAGCGAGCAATCCTCGCCCACGACCCGTCGCTCTCGCCGAACGCGCCACAGTCGGCCCCGCCGTCGCCGCGACAGGTGCCGACGCCTCCGACTCCGCTGCTCGGCCGCGAGCACGAGCTCGCCGTCCTCGCCGATGTCGTCAGGGACATAGACGCACGGCTGGTCACGCTCACCGGCATCGGCGGCATCGGCAAGACCCGGCTGGCCCTCGAGCTCGTCCGGCGCCTCGCCCCCGAGTTTCAGCACGGGACGGCGGTGGTGACGCTTGCGACTCTCCGCGAGCCGGCGCTGGTAGCGCGGACGATCCTGGAGGCACTCGCGATTCGTGAAGTGGGTCCGGATCCGGAGGAGGTGCTGATCGAGGAGCTCAAGGGCACTGAGCTGCTCCTCCTCGTCGACAACTTCGAACAGGTGTTGCCTGCCGCGGGGAGCATCGCGCGCCTGCTCGACGGCTCGCCGGGGCTGAAGGTGATCGTGACGAGCCGCGCGCCTCTCCGCATTGCAGCGGAACGCGAGTTCCCGGTCCCGCCCCTCGCCGACGACGAGGCGGCCGAGCTCTTCATCGCCCGCGCACAAGCTGCCGATCCGAACTTCGCGCTGAGCGAGCGGAACGCGGGCGCGGTGGCGGAGATCTGCACACGCCTAGAGGGGTTGCCGCTCGCGATCGAACTCGCCGCCGCGCGAACGAAGCTGCTACCGCCCGTGGCGCTGCTGTCGCGGCTGGGGAACAGGCTCGAGCTCCTCACCGGCGGGCGGCGCGACGCGCCTCAGCACCAGCAGACGCTTCGCATGACACTCGACTGGAGCTACGACCTGCTCGAGCCTGACGCGCAGCGCCTCTTCGAGCGGCTCGGCGTGTTCGCGGGCGGCTGCACCCTTGCGTCGGCCGAAGCCGTCTGCGGTGGCGACGGGTCGGTGCTCGAAGGACTTGCAGCGCTCGTCGACGAGAGCCTCGTGCGACAGCGCGAGACCGATGCGGGCGAGGCTCGCTTTTCGATGCTCGAAATCGTGCGCGAATACGCGCTCGAGAGACTGTCACGCTCCGGTGCCGGCGACGAGACTCGCCGCCGTCACCTCGAGCACTTCGTTTCCCTGGCGGAGGAGGCCGAGCCGAAGCTGGCCGATCGCGAGCAGATCGTCTGGTTCGACCGCCTCGAAGACGAGCACGACAACCTGCGCGCGGCCCTCGCCTTCGCGCTCGTCAGCGATGACCCGTCGTCGGCGCTGCGGCTCGCAGTCGGGGTACGCAGGTTCTGGCAGATCCACGGCTACCTGGTCGAGGGCCGTGAGGCTCTGGAGTCCGCGCTCGCCGCCACGCCCGTTGTGCCGTCGGAGCTCCGCGCGAACGCGCTCAACATGTCCGGGATCCTGGCCGGAGAGCAGGGGGAGTTCGACGCGGCCCGGGTGAGCTTCAAGGCCGCGCTCGAAGACGCCCACGCCGCCGGGGCGACGCGCGTCATCTCATCTGCGCTCGTCAACCTCGGCAACCTCGCCTTCTTCAGTGGCGAGCTTGACGCGGCGCGCGATCTGTACAAGGAGAGCATCGAGTACTTCGCCTCTCTCGACGACCTCCGTGGGCAGGCTCTGGCGAAGGAGAACGTCGGGCTCATGGCCCTGACAGCTGGTGACGTGCCGGAGGCGGTGAGCTGGCTGACAGACGCGCTCGAGCTGGCGCGCGAAGTCGGCGACGACCGCGAGATCGGCGCCGCCTCTCGCTCGCTCGCTGCGGCGATGATCGAGCTAGGAGACAGTGCACGGGCGACGAGCCTGCTCGCCGAAAGCCTCGCCCTCGCGCGCGAGCTCGCCGAGCCGCACGGCATCGCCGTCTGCCTCGATACGTTCGCCGGTCTCTCGGCGACCGCCGGCGAGGTCGACCGGGCCGCAACGCTGTTCGGCGCGAGCGACGCGGCCCGTGCGTCGATCGGTGCGAAACGTCAGCCCGATCACCAGATTCTCTATGACCGCTGGCTCGCCCGGACGCTCGCGCATCTCGACACGAACACCTACGCGACTCATTACGAAAATGGACGAGTGTTGACGCTCGACGAGGCATGCGCCCTGGCTCTCGGCCAGGATGCAGCGCTGATTTCCTGAGCTGGAACGGTTCCTAGGCGAGCGGAAGCCGGAACTGCAGTGGCGGACCAAGCGGGGACGCGCCCAGCTTCCACGTCACGCGGTACCTGCCGGGAACGGTCACCGGGTACTGACGCGCGTAGTTCACGGACGACCCCCACGTCGAGCCGCCCTGCCGGAAGACCGGGAAGGAACCGCAGCGCAGCGTGTGTTCGGCACCCGAGCCCGACGGGAGCAGACGCACACAGAGCTTGTAGCGCCCGAAGTAGCGGCGGCCGTCGTGATCCGCAGGTAGACCTTGCCGCTGCGATTGAAGGTTCCGTAGCAGACGTCGCCCGATGAGCTGCAGTAACTCGCGATCTTTTTCTCGCGGGGAACCGCGGGAGCCGCAGCCGCTGCGGTCCAGGCAATCGAGAGCAAGGCAAGCAGCACGGTCAACGTGATGAAGCAAGACTTCGTGACGAAGCGCATTGCCCGGCGAGGCTACTGGTTTCATCGGCCGGCGACAACGGCAGCGGACGTGCCAAGATTGCGGACGGAAGCGTGCTCGGGAAAGGAGCTTCGTGTACGTCAGTCTCACGCGTGTCAACACCGCGGATGAGCCGATCGAGAATGCGACGATCGTGGGCGAAGAGATGGTGAGGTGGCTTCACGACATCGACGGGTTTCTGGGATTTCTGCTGCTCTCGAGGGAAGGGACGACGCTCGGACTGAGCTTCTGGAAGACCCGAGAAGTGGCTGATCTCCACCGCGTCGCTCGAATGGAGTTCCTCGAGCGGATGGCGTCGGTCGCCAACGTGCAGGTGGAAGAGGTGCTCGACTACGAAGTCACCTTCGCGGATCTCAAAGCGATCGCGGACTTCGCCGGCTAGTACCGCCCGAGCTCCTCGAGACGCTCGTCGCTGATCCCGAAATGGTGCGCAACTTCGTGGAGGACAACGCGCCGGATCTGGCGGCGCAGACTTTCCCGGTCGGCGCCGTAGAGGCGCTCGAGCGGCCCGCGGTAGATCGTGATCTTGTCCGGCAGGACGCCGCTGTAACCGCTTCCTCGTCGCGTCAGCGGAATGCCCTGATAGAGACCGAGCAGCGGTTGGCCGGGCGGCGGCTCCATTTCGACGACGATCGCGACATTGGAGATGACATCCCGAAGCTCGCGAGGGAGCGAGGTCACTGCGTCCTCGACCTCCCGCTCGAAGTCGATCTCACCAGTCTCTGCGATGACTATGGCTCCTCAAGGTCGAGGGCGATCAGCAAAGCCGTACGCAGGCGGGCAACTGATTCGGGATCGAGCTCCCCACGGCGACGGCTCACCGCCTGCCTCGGGATGGTGAACAGGTTGTCGCAGTTGGCAACGCATTCCCGTGCAAGTCCATGTTCTCGGCCAAGCGGCACTTCCGTGGGAAGGCCCCGGATCGTTCCGGTTATGGCTGCCACTGTGACGTTCGCCAGGACCGGAATCGCGCGATCGCGCGTGAGGATGACCACGGGGCGACGCCGTCCTCTGAGTTCGACGTCGTAGACCTCGCCGCGGTTCAGAGCGGCGCGCCGCCCTCGGCCCTGTCGGACGCGGCGAGGCCGGCCAAGCCGAGCTCGCCGACCCACTCTTCCTGCGGATGCTTCCCATAGCCGGCGGCATACATCTGGTCGATCTCGTGCTGGCGCTCCTCGCGCAGGATTCGTTCGAGCCCTGACCGCAGCGCGTCACTCCGGTTGGCAAACCGTCCACGCGCGATCGCAGCATCCAGAGCGGCCAGGTCCGATTCCGTCAGACGCACTGGTACCTGAGTTGTCATACAAGGAGTATACCAGCGCTCCGGCTGGCGGGTCTACCTCGGCAGGCATGGATAAGTTGACGCACTTTCATAAGGGGCGCCCTCGCTTCCGCGAGGCCGTCGTTCGGCGACCTCGCGGAAGCGGGAGTGTCGTGCTACCTACAGCTGTCCGCGGATTGCTCCAGCCGGATACTTCGCCGTGTGGATGTTGACGTAGTAGGCACTGGGCTTCTTCTCGATGGCACTGATCAGGGACTTCGATGCCTTCACGCAGCCTTTCGTCTTCAACGCGCCGGTGAAGAAGGCGACGACAACGGGGCCAGACGTTCCCTTCGGCGCTTTGTGGATATGGGAGGCGTTCACCTTGCTGATTCCCTTCAGGCTCGAGAACGTCCAGCAGACCTTGCCCGTCCCGGCATTGAGTGTGACCACTGCCTTGCCGGATCCCTTCGGGGCGCCTTTCGGCGCCTCATTGCTGCCGAGCAACGTTGTCGTGAACGTCTTGGTCCCCGCTGAAACGGCCGCTAGTGCAAGCGCTGGAAGGCACAACAGGCCAAGCAGGCAGACGACGAGTACACGAGCACGCATACGTCCTCCGATCGGTTGCAGGTAGCCGCTTCTACTCCGATTGCCTGCAGGCGGTTTGCCACTCGCTCGCAATGAGCAAGTGGCTTCAGCCGCAGCCCGGCGCTGTAGTCGGCGGCTAGTTCGGCCGAGACTTTCCGCAGCCTCGCTCTAGCGGCCGACGAGCTAGCAAGGCGTCGTCTCGTCGGCGAGCGCGATGCCGGTGATGAGCACGCCTCCCGACCGGGCATAGCTGACGAAGCTCGCCTCGCTCCTCGGGTCGCCGTAGATCGGTGAGTAATGCGGCGCGTGCACCTGCACGTCCGCGAATCCGCGCGCCGGCACGCACACGGAGATCTGTTTGCTCGTCGGTTGCTCACCGGCCTCTGCCGCCCAACTGCTCGCGTTCGAGTCGATGCGAAACGGCCGCGGCGGAACGTCGCTCGGACCGCGAACCGAAATGGTGAGGAACCTCATCAGCGACTGCGTCTGCCCCGGTGCCGCGAAGACCCTGATCTTGCCCACGAACCTGGGCACGGTCCAGCCGTCTCGGTAGAGATCGAACGTCAGCCATGCGGCGCGCCAGGGCCGGTCGACGGCGATCAACGCCACGCCTCGGTCCTCCCCCAGTTCGGAGCCGGCAAGCCGAAATCTCGCCTCCGCGATTCCCTGCACGGCGTAAACGCTGGGCGAGACGTTTGCGCGCCCTGTGGTGCGGTCGAAGGTCAGCTCCGTCGTCGGAAACGTCTTCGGCGTCCCGGTGAACGCCTGCTCGTACGTGGCGGCACGCTGCACCGATGCGTTCCAGAACTCGACGTTCCACCAGTAGGCGACGTTTTCCCAGTAATCGCCGTAGAGGATCGGATAGGGAACCATCGTCACCTTCGCCGTCGGCCCGACCTTGCGGTCGATCCAGTCGAACACCCCACCCTGCTCGAGCGTGATCGGCCGACCGCTCGTACCGTCCACGGTCAGGAGCCGGTTGAAGGCAAGAGCGGTCTCGGTCGAGAGCGCACCGACGGCGAAGACGAGCACGACGACCGTCAGCTGCGCGCGGCGAAGGAACGCCGCGGCAAAGAAGTAGAGGAGCACGAGCACGATCGTCGCGAGCCCGAGGAGGACTCGTGCACCGTCGACCGTGCCGCCGGCGTCGAGGAGCGCGTCGTTGAGGACCGCCACCGGCGAGTCGACGTTGAACTTTTCGTAACGCACCACCGGGACGCGTGAGAAGGCAACAGCCATCAGCGTCCCCGAGATGAAGAGCGACCAGTGTGGGCGGCGCTCCGCGCGGAGCGCCGCTGCAAAGGCAATCAGGACGAGGGGCACGACGTAGAACAGATAGCGGTCGTGCAACCTTCCCTGGCCGAAGCGAAGGTCATACGAGGTCACTTCGACGAGAAGCGCCGCGAACGTGACGACGGCGATCGCTGCAAAGGCGTGTTGCTCCCGCGCCCGCGGCTGGACGAAGTTCGCGAAGAGCCAGCCAACCCCCAGCACGAACGGCAGGATCCCGAGGCCGAGGCCGAGTGGCGCGAGGTGCTCCAGTAGTGAGCGGCCCATGCCACTCGGAAGAACGTTTCCCTCGGCCGTCACCGAATAAGTGCCGAGTGCGCTCGACAGTCGGCCGACGGCGAGCAGCACGACCGCGGCGACCAACAAAACGGCATATGCGGCCGTCAGCGGCCGATGCGACTCCACGAGCTTCCGCCCGGCAACACGGGCCCGCGAGAGACGAGAAGGCGCCTCCGTGAAAGCCAGTTCGTGAACGTAGAACGCAATGGGAACGACGAGGAAGAGAACGAGGAACTGCGTTCGCGCGAGAGTCGCCACCCCGAGCGCGACGACCATCACGACGTCGTTCCGCGCCCGCGGCGAGAGGGCGGCACGGTAGACGGCCAGCACCGCCCACACGAACGCGGGATACGCCACCACCTCGGTCATGAGCATGGACGAGAGCGGGATCCAGGGAATGCAAACGCTCAATCCTGCGACGAGATAGGGCAGCCGCCGGCTCTGCGTGACAGCCCGTGCGAGCAGAAACGCCGGCAGGCACACAGAGCTCATGACGAACGCGTTCAGAACGTGCGCGTCGAGCAGTGCCGGTGGAACGAGCCTGTCGTGGAAGAGCGGCGCAAGCAGTAGCGGGTAGAGCTGGTTGACGTTTCCGATCAGCTCGCCGTGGATCTGCGGAAGCGGCGAACCGAGATTGGCGATGCTGATTGCCAGCCGCTCGTAGAGCAGCTCGTCGGTCATCACGTACCAGTCCGCGACCTGACTGGTCAGCAAGGCGAGGCCGCCGGCAAGCGCGAGCCAGAGCGCAGGTATGCCGATCTCGTCCCGATATCCGACCAGCACCGACTGCCACAGGGGTTTCCCGTTTTCCCGAGCCTTGCTTGTGGCTGCCGGAGCGGCTCGCAGCGTGCGCAACCCCATTCGCGCCAGAACCTACTCGGCTGGGGCGCCGGGCGACTGATCGACCAGCAGCGAGCCGGGCTCACGTGGTGCCGAGACGGAGGTACGCTTGCTCGTGGTTGCGCGTGGCGCGCGATCGCGAGGGGGTTGGGTGCGTTGAGCGGTGAGGAGTCGCATGTGCTGGCCGAGGAGCAGGCCGCGTTGCGGCGCATCGCGACGCTGGTGGCGCGCGGGGTGCCGCCGGAGGATGTGTTCGCGGCGGTCACCGAGGAGGTCGGGCAGCTGCTTCCAGTCGGTAGTGCGGCCATGGGTCGCTACGAGCCCGACGGTCTGTTCGCCACCGTCGCCGCTTGGAGCACGGGAGTGGTCGCCTTTCCCGAGGGGAAGCGGTGGATCCCGGAGGGAAAGAACGTCATGACCATCGTGTTCGAGACGGGCCGTTCGGCCCGGATGGACAGCTTTGCCGATGCCTCCGGCCCGGTCGGTGTCGCCGCCCGCGAGGCGGGCTACCGGTCGGCGGTCGGGTCGCCGATCATCGTCGACGGCCATCTATGGGGCGTCATCACAGCCGCTTCCTCCGCGGAGCAGCCGCTGCCGTCGGACACCGAGGTGCGCCTCGCTTCTTTCACGGAGCTCGTCGCAACGGCGATCGCGAATGCAGAGGGCCGCTCCGGTCTCGCCCGGCTGGCCGATGAGCAGGCGGCGTTGCGGCGGATTGCGACGCTGGTGGCGCGCGGGGTGCTGCCGGAGGAGGTGTTCGCGGCGGTCACCGAGGAACTCGGCCGGCTCCTTGGTGCGGACATCGCGGCTCTGGCCCGCCTCGAGCCCGGCAACCAGGCGGTCGTGGTGGCCGCATGGAGTGACCGGGACGCCGAACTGGTCCCCGTTGGAACACTCATACCGCTCGAGGGCGAGACCGTCCTCATGAAGGTCCTGCGGACCGGCCGGGCCCTCCGAACTGACTTCCCCGAGAATGCGTCTGGCCCCGTTGCAGCCCTGGTGCGCAGACTCGGGGTGACCTCGACGGTCGGCACCCCGATCGTGGTCGAGGGTCGTCTGTGGGGCGGTATGTCGGTCTCTTCGAGACACCCCGAGCTGCTCCCCACAGATACGGAATCGCGCATCGCCAACTTCGCGGAGCTCGTCGCCATGGCGATCGCGAACGCGGAGAGCCGCGCCGAGTTGATGGCGTCGCGGGCGCGGATCGTCGCCGCCGCGGATGAGACGCGGAGGCGGATCGAGCGTGACCTGCACGACGGCATCCAGCAGCGGCTCGTCTCGCTTGGGCTGGAGCTGCGCGCGGCGCAGGCGACGGTGCCCGCGCAGCTCGACGAGCTCGAGGGCGCTCTGTCGCACGCGGCCGAGGGCCTGACGAGCGTTCTGGACGAGCTGCGGGAGATCTCCCACGGGCTTCACCCCGCGATCCTCTCCGAGGGGGGCCTGGAGCCGGCGCTGAGAGCGCTCCGCCGCCGTTCGGCAATACCGGTCGAGCTCGACCTGCACCCCAAGCGACCGCTCCCGGGGCGAGTCGAGGTCGCGGCCTACTACGTCGTCTCGGAAGCGTTGACCAACGCCGCCAAGCACGCGCGCGCATCCGTCGTCAACGTCGAACTCGACACAAATGACGCGATCTTGCAGCTGGCGATCCGCGACGACGGGATCGGCGGAGCCGACCCCGACCAGGGCTCCGGACTGGTCGGGCTCAGCGACCGAATCGAAGCCCTCGGCGGCACGCTCCAGGTCAGCAGCCCCGCCGGCAACGGCACCACCCTGCTGATCGAGGTCCCCCTCGAAGGCCAGCAGACCAACGCACCGCAGCCGGTGCACGCGACCAACTCCTGAAACCGCTTCCTAGAGGTACCCGGCGAGCGCGAGCACGAGCGCGAGGATCAGCACGGCGAAGAGCCAGCTGTTGACGGTGACGCCGCCGACCAGCGCAAGGACGATCAGCACGATGACGAGGACCCATACCAACGACATCTTTCACCTCCTTGGCCGTTGCTCCCGACCCAGGTAGCCGGTTTTGGAGCTCGTAAAACCTCGGCGGAAACTCCGGCTAGATACCTTGACTTTTACGCCAGATACGTCAGATGCTGAGGTCGGATGAGGCGTTCTCTTCTCACGGTCGCCGCGCTTGGAGTCGCGTTCGCGGGAGTCGTCACAGTGCCCGCCGCTGTAACCAGCAGCGCCGCTCGAACCAGCGCGCTCGTCGGACGCTGGGAACGGGGTCACGACTTGCCAGGAGCTCGTGAGCGCGCTCGCCAAAGCCGGCCTCCTGACGACGGCGCCGGCGATGCTGGCCGGAAACGGACTCGTGCCGGGCACGCCGAAGCAACTGGCGCGCAAGGCCAACATCTGCAAGGGCGCTGTTCCGCGCCGCCACTCGCATTTCTTCACGGCCATGGGCCAGTTCGGTTCGATCGACTACAACGGCAAGCAGGTGGACGACGGCACGTATCGGCTACGCGACTCGCGAACGGTGCGGATCAACGACGCCACGTTCCATTTCCGCGTCAGCGGTCGCGAGTTGCGGTTGGAGCCGGTGATCTCTGCGGCTGCCCGTCGGAAGGCGCTGGCCCAGCCGCTGCAATTCAGCACCGCGGGCTGGCAGGTTGCAGTGGCGTTCCCCGGTCACGCCTGGAAGCGCGTCCCCTGCGCAGGGTAGTGCTAGCTCCAATCCGTCTGGCGCTCTCGTAGCCTCGGTGTCACTCTTGTAGGCGAACATGGCCAACTTGCCGAGCGGTGCAGTCACCTTTCTCTTCACCGATATCGAGGGCTCCACTCGGCTTCTCAGAAAGACCCGGGAGGCGTACGCAGAGCTGCTGTCTGCGCACCACGAGCTTCTTCGAGAAGCGTTTGCGAACCACGGCGGCCATGAGGTCGATACTCAAGGCGACGCTTTCTTCGTGGTGTTCGCGAGTGTGAACGAGGCCGTGTTGGCCGCCGTCGAGGCGCAGCGTCGACTAAGGGGCGATCTCTGGCCCGACGGCGCGCAGGTCAAGGTCAGGATGGGCATCCACACCGGTCAGGCGGCGCCGGCAAACGGCCGGTACACGGGCCTCGCAGTCCACCGGGGCGCGCGGATCTGCGCTGCTGCGCACGGTGGCCAGGTGCTGGTCTCGCACGCAACGCGGATGCTGCTCGAGGACGAGGAGGAAGGACTCGCGATCACGCTCCGCGACCTGGGCGAGCGGCTACTCAAGGACTTCGAGCAATCGGTCCGCCTCTACCAGGTAGATGCGGCGGGCATCGAGACGGACTTTCCTCCGCTTCGGGCTCTCCGTGCCGATACGCAGGAAGCGCTGAAAGCCGGTTCTCGAGTTGGCGCGACCGGCTCGTTTGTCGGACGTCAGCAGGAATTCGAGACTCTCGTGTCGGCGCTCGACGAGGCGATCGCGGGACAAGGCCGATTGGTCATGCTCGTCGGCGAGCCCGGCATCGGCAAGACTCGGATCGCGCTCGAACTGGCAAATCACGCTGCACTCCGACGCGCGGAGGTTCTGTGGGGGCGGTGCTACGAAAGCGAAGGCGCGCCACCGTATTGGCCGTGGGTGCAAGCGATCCGTTCGTACGCCCGCGAGCACGACTCAGAGCACCTCCAAGCGGTCATGGGCGGCGGCGCGATCAACATTGCCGAGATTGTCGACGACATCCGAGCTCGACTTCCCGATCTTGGAGTTCGAGCCAGCACCCAGGATCCAAAGCAGGCTCGTTTCCGTCTCTTCGATTCAATCGCCGCGTTTCTTCGCAACGCCTCGGAAATCCAGCCTGTGCTACTCGTGCTCGAGGATCTGCACGCCGCCGACACCGATTCACTGCTCTTGCTCGAGTTCCTGGCCAGTCAGCTGCTTGGAGCAAAGCTGCTCTTACTCGGCACCTACCGAGATGTCGAGGTCACACGACAGCATCCGCTCACCGGCGTCCTCGCCGAAGTTGGTCGTACACAACCCTTCGAGCGAATTCTTCTGCGAGGGCTGTCGGAGGACGAGACAAGCGACTTCGTCGCGACTCGCTCCGGCGTCGCCCCGCCGTCCGACCTTGTCGCAGCGTTGCACGCTCAGACCGAAGGTAACCCTCTCTTCGTTACGGAGGTAGTCCGCTTCCTCGCAGAGGAGGGTCACTTCGAACCGGGTGCGCCCATCACCCGTGGTAGTTGGCAGGCACGCATCCCGGAACGTGTTCGCGAGGTCATCGGCCAACGCCTGAATCGCCTATCGGAGGCGTCAATGCGGGCTCTGACACTCGCGGCCGTGATCGGCAGGAGTTTTGGATTCGCCCAGCTTCGGCCCCTCGTCGACGACCTGACGGAGGATCAGCTCGTGGACGCCTTGGAGGAAGGGCTCATTCTTCGGCTGATTGAGGAAATCCCTGACACCGTCGGCCTCTACCAATTCTCACATGCCCTGATCCGAGAGACCCTTCTTGAAGAGCTGTCCACCGCTCGCCGGGTGCGTCTGCACGCACGGATCGCCGAGGTGCTCGAGGAGCTCTACGGGGGCGACGCGGAGGATTATGCGGCGGAGCTTGCATACCACTTCGGCGAAGCGGCGACTGTTCTGGGCTCCGAGAAGGTCGTCCGCTTCTCGCAGCTAGCCGGGGAGCAGGCGATCGCCGCACACGCGTACCAGGAGGCCGGAGCCCACTTCGAGCGCGCACTCGCTTTCAAGGAACAGCAGGCGATGGACGCCGAAACTGCGTCCCTGCTGTTTGGGCTGGCCCGAGCCGAACTAGGTGCACGGGAGCTCTACGAGCTCGGCGACACACTCGCGCGCATGGTGCGCGCATTCGAATACTTCGCAGGAATAGGCGACGAAGCGAGTGCGGTGGTGGTGGCGGCGCATCCGATCCCACCTGTCTGGGAGCCGACCGAAGTTCCTCACGTCGTCGCTCGCGCTCTGACAATGGTTTCAGAAGACTCGCTCGACGCGGGCCAGCTTCTCTCGACCTTGGGCTGGTTCCTGGCCGTTCACCAACGCGATTACAGCCGCGGCTGCGATGCCTTCGAACGTTCGTTGGCAATCGCGAGAGAACACGGCGACCTAGCTCTCGAACGACGAACCCTCGTCAACGCCGCGCACGCAGACTACTGGCAGCAGGAGTGGAGCGCCTGTCAGGAGAAGGGCCTCCACGCGATCGACTTGTCGGTACAGGCGGACGATCAGCGGACCGAAATGGCCGCACGCGAATGGCCGGCACGCGTGGGCGCCATCATCGGGAATGTCGAGGATGCCAAGACACACGCGGCGACCGCCGTGGCCCTCGCGCAGAAGCTCCGTGAGCGGCACGAGCTCGCCAATGCCTGCATGTACAGCGGCTGGCTCTATGCACTTGAGGGCGACTGGCAGACCGCCCGAGACCTGAGTGACCGTGCGCTCGCCTTGGAGCCGCGCGAACCGCGAAACCTCGCCACGCGCGCGCTGCTCGAGCTCCAAGTCGGAGCGCTCGACGATGGTGAGCGGCACCTACAACAGCTTCTGGATCCGCGTCGTGTGACAGCCTGGTCGCTTCTGGAAAAGTTTGCGATGGCTGCCTTTTTGCCGATGGCGGCTCGGGTCACCGGAGACGACCAGCGCTTGGATCTCGCTCGCGAGACCGCGGAGGCGGCTCTCGCGGCGACCAAGATGCCACCGTTCATGCATCTCTATGGGCGAATCGGCCTCGCCTTCGTCGCTGTTCAACGCACTGACCGTCTGCTCGCAGCCGAACAGTACGCGGCGTTCGAGTCTCAGCGAGGCACTGCGATCATGATGGCCGGAATCGCGGTCGATCGCGTATTGGGGCTGCTTGCGGCCACGCTTGGGCAAGAGGAAAAGGCCCGCCGGCATCTCGAAGATGCAATCGCGTTCACCCGGCGCGCCAACTATCGACCCGAGTACGCGTGGGCGGCGTCGGATTACGCCGACCTCCTAGTCGAGCAGGGGCTTCCCGGCGATTCGGAAAGGGCTCATGAGCTGCACGATGAAGCCCTCGCGACCGCCCGCAGCCTCGCAATGCGACCGCTCGCAGAGCGCATCGTCGCTCACAGCGCCGCATCGTAGTCCGGCGCACTCGCGCTCTTTCAGGCCGGCGGAATGTTCTGGTTGATCCGGAAGAAGTTGTCCGGGTCGTACTTCCGCTTCAGGCTCTTCAGCCGGTCGTACTTCTCCGCGCCGTAGGCGGTGCGAATCCGCTCCTCGCCCTCGTTTTCGATGGACTTTTCTTCCACAGCCGGCTGGCTCGGACATGGTGGGGACAGTCCCCGACATGTCTGTAACCGTTGGCTAAGAGCGACGCGCGGCGAAACAGAGCGCACAGCCGCTCAAGCAACAGCTCACGAGATCTGCTTGTGACAGCGACTCTTGTGGAGGTCTAGGCCGGCGGAATGTTCTGGTTGATCCGGAAGAAGTTGTCCGGGTCATACTTCCGCTTCAGGCTCTGCAACCGGTCGTACTTCTCCGCGCCGTAGGCGGTGCGAATCCGCTCCTCGCCTTCATTTTCCAGGAAGTTGACGTACACGGTCTGATGCCACGGCTCGAGCGCGGACCAGAAAGAGCGCACCCACTCCCGTTCCTCGTCGAAACCCTCCGATGTCTCCGTGGAGCAGCCGATGTTGTACGTGAAACCGGCCTGCCGGCCTCCGTACGGCGTCTCGTCGTCGTCCACCCGGCTGATCGCTCCGCCCATCTGCCAGATCGGGAACGACGTCAGCGGCGACTTGATTTGCAAAGACCGTTCGACCGTGATGTCGATGATCTCGTCGCTCAACTCCGCGACGTCGCAGCTCTTGAAGTAGTACCAACGCTGGTGCGGGAAGCTCGGGTCGAGCATCGACTGGTGCGTCAGATACGGCTTCACCATGCACACGTCCGCAACCGGATTTCCGAACTCTCGCAGCGGCTTGATGAACTTCTCGCCCTCCTCGACATCGCCGGCCCAGCAGACGATCACCATCACGACCGGCTTACCATGCAGCTCCGCAGGCACGAACGGCAAAGGCGGCGCCTTCCTGTGCACAACAATCGTCATCAGATCGTCCGGCGCGTCCGCGACCCAGTCGCGGTAGAAACGCAGCACGTCGCCCGACTGCTCCATCGGCCAGAAGACCGGCCCGGCCAGAACTTGCGTGCCCAGCGGGACGCAGTTGAACTCGAACTCCGTAACGATCCCGAAGTTGCCGCCGCCGCCGCGGAGGCCCCAGAACAGATCCGCGTTCTCGTCCGCGCTCGCCTTGACGAACTCGCCGTCGGCGGTGACCACGTCCATCGAGACGAGCTGGTCGACCGACAGGCCGTACTTGCGCTGAATCCAGCCGATCCCGCCGCCGAGCGTCAGTCCCGCGACGCCGGTGTGCGTGACGATCCCCGAGGGCACCGCCAAGCCGAACGCCTGCGTTTCCTTGTCGAGCTCGCCGAGGAGCACGCCGGCCTGCACGCGCGCCGTGCGCTTCTCCGGGTCGACGCGCACGCCCTTCATCGGCTGCAGGTCGAGCATCAACGCGTCGTCCGCGACCGACAGGCCGGGAAAGGAGTGTCCGCCGCTCCGCACCGCGACGGGCAGGCCGCTCTCCCGCCCGAACCTCACCGCAGCGATCACGTCCGACACGCCCGCGCAGCGAATGATCAGCGCCGGATGCTTGTCGAACGAGCCGTTCCAGATCTTGCGATGGACGTCGTAGTCCGGATCGCCACGGCGAACGACGTCCCCGCGGAATGGAGCGTCGTCGATCTGGATCTCGTCGGCGACCGCGGTCACGCCCCTAGTCTGGCACGAACCGGCTGTGGAAGCGAAACTCTGACGATGGTCTCGGAGACCCAGTACGCGACAAGCGGCGACGTCAGCATCGCCTACCGCGTCGTCGGCGAGGGCCCCTTCGACATCGTCTTCGTTCCGGGCTCAGGCTCTCACGTCGAACTGGCGTGGGATCTACCCGTCCCTCTACGGACGTGGTACGAGCGCTTCGCCACATTCGCCCGCGTCATCCACTTCGACAAGCGCGGCACGGGCATGTCCGACGCCGTCTCGCCGGCGACGCCGCTGGAGACCCGAATGGACGATGTCCGCGCCGTCATGGATGCAGCGGGTTCCGAACGGGCAGCCGTCATCGGGCTGTCCGAAGGCGGTCCGATGAGCGCCCTCTTCGCGGCGACATACCCCGACCGCGCCTGGGCTCTCGTCCTGTGGGGCGCAATGGCCAAGACGACGCGGACGCCCGACTATCCGTGGGGCCATGAGGAGGCAGAGACCCTGCAGGCAATCGCCAACATACGCGCGAACCTGCCGAACCGTCCGCAGCGTCTCGAGGCGGCCGCGCGCGAAGCGTGTCCGAGCGGGACTGACGAGGAGATCAAGGCTCTGGCGACGTTGTTCCGCAATGCGATGACCCCGGGGGCATCGGCAGATTTGGCGCGAATGAACCTCGCGATTGACGTGCGCGATGTCCTGTCGGCCATTCGCATCCCCACACTGGTACTGCACAACACGGACGATCCCTGGGTCGAGGTCGGGAACGGCCGTTATCTCGCCGAGCACATTCCCGGCTCGACCTACATCGAACTCGCGGAACAAGGCCACATCCCATCAGCGGCAACGGCCGGGCCCTCGCTCGACGCGATAGAGCAATTCCTGCGCCGCGCCTGGGACGCCGGCGCCTCGGAGGAGAGCGAGCCCGACCGAGTGCTCGCGACCGTTCTCTTCACCGACATCGTGGGTTCGAGTGAGCGCGCGGCGGCACTCGGCGATCGCGAGTGGCGCAAGACGCTCGAGCAGCATCACGAGCTCGTGCGTCGCCAACTCGTCCGCTTTCGCGGTCGCGAGGTCGACACGGCGGGCGACGGCTTCTTCGCCAGCTTCGATGGGCCGGCGCGGGCGATTCGCTGTGCATGCGCTATCTCCGAGGCGGTGGGAGAGCTGGGTCTCGACGTGCGCGCGGGGTTGCACACGGGCGAATGTGAAGTCGTGGACGGCAAGGTCGCCGGAATCGCCGTGCACACGGGCGCGCGGGTCGCGTCGCAAGCGCAAGCGGGTGAAGTCCTCGTCTCGAGCACCGTCAAGGATCTCGTCGCTGGGTCCGAGATTCAGTTCGCGGACCGAGGCCTCGCCGCGCTCAAAGGCATCCCCGGCGAGTGGCGGCTGTTCGCCGTCGAACGCTAGACGTCCCCAACATTCGACTAACCGTTATCCGTAGGTCTGGGGCGCGCAGGACGTTCGGGGCGCGTGTGGACGGACTAATTCCCCAGGATGCGACTAGGGATGGGGGGAATCGACTTCACTTTCGCGCTCGCAGTGGGTGCGTTCCTGCTGGCCAGCTGGGTCGACGCCAGGGTCGGGGACTCCCGCCCGGAGGCGCCCGCCAAGCGGATCGGGCTCTGTCTCCTCGCGGTGCTCGCCCTGCAGGCGTCGGTCGGTGGGCTCTACCTCGTCCAGGCGGCCGGCGCGTCACAGGCCGGGATCATGGCTGCCGTACTCGGCCTCTTCTTGCCGACTCTGATCTTCGCACTCCTCACCGGCCTGTGGCTGCTGCGGATGCTCGCCGACATCGTCGGCGTCGCACGCCGCTGATTTACGCCCGCATCTGATTCGCAGGGCATGATTTGGAGGAATGCCCGAAGAGCGCGACGAGCTCGAGCAGGCCTGGCAGGCGCTCACCGAACGGGAGCGCCTCCTGCAGCAGACCATGGCCCGCCGCTCGGGCGAGATTGACGCACGGGCCCGTCGCTTCGACGAGATCGCCGCGGATCTCGACGCTCGCCGGCAGCTGATCGAGGACGCCGAGGAGGAACTCGTCGAACGGGAGCGGCGCTTGTCGCTCGGTGAGCAGGAGATCGAGGACCGTCGCGCCGAGATCGAGCGCGCCGAGAGCGAGGTGGAGCGGCTGCGGCTGCAGGCCCTCGAGCTCGACAGGCAGGCAAGCGAGCTGCGCGTGCTCGCGTCCGAGTTGGAGGAGCGGGGCGACTGGATCGCGACTGCGTCGGCCGCGCTCGAAGCGCAGGAGCGTCGCGCAACTGTGGTCGCGGAGCAGGAAGTCGAGCTTGAAGGGCGTTGGACCGAGCTCAAGGACGAAGAGCGCGTGCACGAGTCTGCGTCGCGACAGCTCGACGCGAAGGCCGCCGAGCTCGAGGCGCGCGCAGCCGAGCTCGTTGCGGGAGAGAAGAGGCTCGCGCTGACGCGGAGCGATGTGGAGCCGCACCTCGAAGCCGCGAAGGAACTCCAGCGCGACCTCGAGCAACGAGAGCAGCGGCTGGTCGCGCTCGAGGCGCGCCACGTCGAGCAGGAGAAGCAGCTCGGTCGACGCGCCGCGAAGCTGGCGGTCACCGAGACGCAACTTGCGAACAAGCAGCGCGACGTTCGCGAGGCGGAAGAGCGGATTCCGATGCTAGAGGAACACGCGCGGCGCCTTGACGCGCGCGCGCGCGATCACGAGCGCGTTGCGAAGGAGCTGGACGAGCGGGGGACCTGGCTGACGGAGGCGGTGGCGCGTGTCGAAGCGCGCGAGGCCGAAGCGGCCGAAGAGATCGAGCGGGCAATAGCGGAGGTGCGACGAGTGGAGCGGCGCGAGCAAGAGTTCGAGGACTGGTCGGCGCGGCTCGACGATCGCGACCGTAGGCTGACCGAGGCTTACGAAGCACTCACAGAGCGACGGCGGCGCGTGCGCGAGGACGAGATCGGGCTCCAGCCCAGCGAGCCCGGCTAGGCGCTAGAGCTCGTAGGCCATCAGGATCGCGTCGACGTACTGGTCGCCGCGCATGTAGTGCTTACGGCGGTAGCCCTCCTGGACGAAGCCGAAGCGCTCGTAGAGCCTGATCGCTGCCTCGTTCCACGGGAAGACGTGCAACTCGAGCTTGTGCACGCCCGCGCGGCGCGCCCAGTCGACCGCCGCGTCCAGCAGCGCCGTCCCGATGCCGCGCCGGCGGTGCGACGCGGCGACCATCAGGCCGATGTCCGCCACGTGACGGCTTGCGGGATGCTGGTCGCGTGCGATCGAGAGGCGGCCGACGATGCGGCCCTCGTCCTCGGCCACGAAGACGGCTGCGTTCGGGTAGCGCCGGATCGCGCGCAGGTAACGCCGCTCGTCGGAGACATTGCGCCAGCCGTTCGTGGTCACGAGCCAGCCCTCCGGCTCGGAGCCGACGGCGGTGCCGAGCTGGGTCAGCCCTTCCGCGTCGGCCGCCTCGGCCTTGCGGACGATCATTCGACCACCACCCCCGCGCCGCCGCGTCGGGGGTCGCCCGCCGCGGCGAGCTTGCCGTCCTCGAAGGTCACAGCGGACGCGCCGCCGAAGTAGAGGTTCTGGCGGCGCCAGCGGATCACGTTCCAACCCATCGCCTCCAGCTTGTCGAGCTCGGCCGGATCGTGCCCGCCCTCGCAGTGCAGGTCCTCGCCCTCGAGGTGGACGCGCGGGCGGTCGATCGCGTCCTCGACGGGCAGGTTGTGCGCGACGACGTTGACGACGTTCTGCAACACCGAGCCGCGCAGACGGAGCGAACCGGCGCTGCCGACGACGAGGTGCGGGCGACCTGCACTCAGAACGACCGACGGGCTCATCATCGAGGAAAGGCGCGCTCCTGGCCGCGGCGGCTTCGCGAGGTCGAATTCCCCGATCATGTTGTTGATGTGGATGCCGGTGCCGGGAACGACGACGCCCGAGCCTGCTCCCGTGGAGGCGGTCAGTGCGACGGCGTTGCCCTTGACGTCGACGACCGAGATGTGAGTCGTGCCTTGCGAGACGACCGCGGCGCGTGTCTCGAGTGCGCGCGCGAGCCCATGGATCGAGCCAGCCGCGATGCGCGCGTTCGCCTGTTCGCGCATGACGCGTGCGAGTGCGTCGATCGCCTCGGCTTTGCCGGGCTCGCCAGGCCCGAGCTCTTCGAGCAGCGGGAGGCCGTAGGCGATCAGGATGCCGCCCACCGAGGGCGGTGGATTCGAGAGATACTCCTCGCCGCAGAAACTCGCGCGCACCGGTCGGCGTCGGATCACGCGGTAGCTCCCGAGGTCCTCGCGCGTGATGCTGCCGCCGTGCGCGAGGAGGTGGTCAGAGATCTTGTCGGCGAGCTCGCCTTCGTAGAGCACCTTTCCGCCTTCGTCGGCGATCAGCTCGAGGGTCGTGGCCAGATCGGCCTGGATCAGCGTGTCCTCCGCGACGAGGCGCTCGCCGTTCCGCTCATATACCTCCCGCGACTCCGGTGTGTGGCGGAGGATCAGGTCGAGGATCGCGTGCAGGTACGCCTGGCCGTTGTTCAGCACGACGCCGTTGCGTGCGAGCTCGATCGCCGGCTCGAAGAGGTCGCGCCACGGGAGCTTGCCGAAGGAGCGGTGCGCTGCTTCCAGGCCGACCGCCGCGCCGGGAACCGCGCAGGAGGCGGCACCGATGTGGAAGACCTGAGTCGAGCCGCCGCTGAAGTCGACGTCGACGCGGTCCATCTCGACCTGCTCCCGCTGTTCCAGGCCGAGGCCAGGAACGGAGACGAAGAAGTCATAGACGCGTGTCGAACGGTCGCTCGCGCGGTGCACGAGCATGAAGCCGCCCGAGCCGGGGCCGGTCAGCGGGCTCTCCGCAACCCAGGAAACGAGCGCGGCACCGACCGCGGCGTCCACCGCATTTCCCCCGGCGGCCAGCACGTCGGCGCCCGCCTGCGCGGTCAGCGGGTGCCCGGCTGCGACTGCCCCTCTCATGCGTGAAGGTTAGCCCGGTCGCGTGAACACGTTCTCGCCACGAAGTTAGCACCAGCTTGACGGCATCTGGACGGTCGAGTTCAATCGCCAGACGGGGGCCTGCGAGGGAAGGAGTACGAGCGCGATGCCCGAGGAGAAAGACCTACTGGAGCGGCGGCTCAGCCGTGAGGACCTACTTAGGCTGGCAGCTGTCACCGGCGGCGCGGGACTGGTCGCCGGACGAACCGGATTGGCTCGGGCCGCGAGCGCGCACCTCGCGAAGGAGACCGGACGGCTCCAGGTGCTGGACTGGGCCGGCTACGGAAACGACGGGGGCCAGTCCATGTTCGCGCAGTACGTGAAGACCCATCCGCAGAACAAGCCGCGGTTCACCTACATGGGCAACGAGGCGGACGCTCTGGCGAAGATCCACGCCGGTCTCAAGCCGGATCTCTTCCGCCCCTACGTCGGCTGGGTCAAGTACTTCGCGACCAGCGGCCTCGTCCAGCCCTGGGACCCGGCGCTGATCTCGAACTTCAAGCACCTGAACCCGTACATGGTCAAGGCCGGCCAGTACGGCGGCAAGCAGTACGGAATTCCTGACGACTGGGGCTTCGACGCGATCCTGTACCGCAGCGACAAGGTAAAGCCGAAGGCGAAGTCCTGGGGTCTCCTGTTCGACGAGCGCTACAAGGGCAAGATCGCCTGGTACGACGACATCACGATGATCCAGGCCGCCGGCCTGTACCTCGGGTTCAAGAACACGTGGAACCAGACGGACGACCAGCTCAAGCAGAGCCAGAAGCTGCTCATCTCCAAGAAGCACCTCGTCCGGAAGATCTGGTCGTCCGAGACCGACCTGTGGCAGCTCTTCGGGTCCAGCGACGTCTGGATCGCCTACGCGTGGCCGAACGACTGGGTGCAGATGAAGAAGAAAGGGCTGAAGGTCGTCTACATGCGCCCGAAGGAGAAGCCGATCGCCTGGGTCGGGATGTTCATGCTGCTCAAGGGGACATCGCGCCCCCAGCTCGCCCATGCCTACGTCGATGCCTGGAGCTCGGCCAAGTCGGCGAAGTGGCTCGAGGACAATTACGGCTACGGGCATGCGAACACGATCGCGCGGCCATCGTCGAGCGACCTACTGCGCGCGCTCCAACTGACCAACCTGCGCGCCGTTACGGAGCCGAACGCGTATATGGACCGCGACATTCCGCGCCGGGCGCTCTACGCCAAAACGTGGGAACAGGTGAAAGCCTCCTGACGGGACTGTTCTAGAGGCGACATGGCAGTCGAGGGCGAAGCCGGGCCGCCGCCGGCCCGCCTCCCGCGCCGCCGACGGCTGCGGCTCGACTTGACGACGCCCACGCTACTGGGCGTCCCGGTGGCGTGGCTCGTCGTCTTCTTCCTCGTGCCGATCGCGATCGTCGCGGCCTACAGCTTCGACGTCTATTCGCTGTTTCCAGGCAAGCACGGATTCACGTTGGCCGCCTGGCGCGAGTTCCTGCACAGCTCGGTGTACCTCGAGCTGTTCTGGAAGTCCGTGAAGATGTCGCTGATCGTCTCGGCGATCATCGTCGTGCTCGCCTATCCCCTGGCGTACTACCTGGCGCTCTCCGGTACCAAGCGCAAGTACGTGCTCCTGCTCGTGCTGATTGCTCCGTTCTTGACGAGCTACCTGTTGCGGGTGCTCGCCTGGAAGGTGATCCTCGGCGACCAGGGCGTGATCAACACATTCCTGTTCTGGACGGGACTGCGGTCGGCGGATCACCCGATCTCCCAGCTGCTTTACAGCAGGTTCGCCGTCATGCTCGTCCTCGGCTACGTCTGGCTCCCCTTTGTTGCCCTGCCGATCTTCGTCTCGCTCGAGAGCCTCGACCGGCGCCTCCTCGAGGCTGCGAGCGACCTCGGCGCCAGCCGCCTGCAGGCGTTCCGGCGGGTGACGCTGCCCCTGTCCCTGCCCGGGATCATGGCCGCCTTCCTCTTCGTCTTCATCCCGACACTCGGCGAGTTCGTCACGCCGTCGCTCGTCGGGGGACCGAGCGGCTACATGTACGGCAACCAGATCGTCGACCTCTTCGGAACCGGGTTCCCCGACTGGGAGACCGGCTCGGTGCTCGCGATCTTCCTCTTCGGCGTCGTCACCGTGCTGACCGTCGTCTTCGCGCGCTTCCTGCAGCCACGGCAGGTAACGGCAGGCTGATGGACGTCGCGCTCTCGCGGAACGGAAGGATCGCGCTGCGAGCGCTGTTCGTGCTCGTCGTCCTCTTCCTCTATCTCCCGATCGTGATCCTGCTGATCTTCTCGTTCAACAACTCCGAGCTGCCGTCTTTCCCGCTGAGCGGATTCACGCTCCACTGGTACCACCAGTTCCTCACCAACGGCGACCTGAGGGGAGCGCTGCAGACGAGCGCGATCATCGCGGCGATCTCCAGCGTTGGCGCCGTCGTGCTCGGCGTGCTCGCCTCTGTCGCGCTGACCCGTCGTCGCGTCAGGGGAAGGGCGGCCGTCTCTGCACTCCTTTTGAGCCCCCTCGTGATCCCTTACGTGGTCTTCGGAATCTCGCTGCTCCTGCTCTTCCATACGGTCGGGATCCCGCGCTCGATTCTGACGGTCGTCATCGGACACATCGTGATCAGCCTCCCGTACACGATCCTCGTTCTCGTGCCGAGGCTCGAGCAGATCGACGTCTCGCTCGAGGAGGCTGGGTACGACCTCGGCGCGAGTCGCCTGCGGACGTTTCGCTCGATCACGTTGCCGTTGATCCTGCCGGCGGTCGTGTCTGCATTTCTGATCGCATTCACGACGTCGTTCGACGAGTACGCGGTTGCTTCGTTCGTCGTGGGGACGCGGACGACGTTCCCGATCTACCTCTACTCGGCGCTTCGGTTCCCGAACCAGCTACCGCAAGTCATTGCTGTCGCGGTGGTCGTAATCAGCCTTTCCCTGGTCGTCGTCGTGGCCGCCGAAGTTGGGCGACGGGTTGCCGAGCGGCGGCTCGGCACTCTGGAGAGCTAAAGCAGAGCGGCGTGCTCTGACTCCCAGGTGAGAGCCACGGACGAGCCGTTCTCGAACGCGTCGAGCGACTCGTCTGCGAGGCGATGGCAGACGACGCGACCCAGACGCGTGTCGATATGGAACTGCGTGTACATGCCGAGGTAGACGATCTCGGCGATTGTGCCGTCGAGACGTGAGCCTCCGTCGGGCACAGGACCGTTCAACGGCCCCATTAGAACGCGCTCGGGACGAACCGCAATGCGGACAGCATCGCCCACGCGGACCGTGGATCCGACCGGCACGACCACGCGTTCGTGCTCACCGAGCCGAGCGACCGCGTACGAGCCCACGAGCTCGCCCACCTCGATTTCGAGCGCGTTCAACGAACCGATGAAGTCCGCGACGAAAGCTGTCTCGGGATGCTCGTAGATCTCGCGTGGGCTGCCAATCTGCTCCACTCGGCCGCCGTTCATGACGGCGATCCGATCGGACATCGCGAGCGCCTCCTCCTGATCGTGCGTAACGTAGACGAAGGTCGTCCCCAGCTCGGCCTGGATCCGCTTGAGCTCGAATTGCATCTGCTTGCGGAGTTTCACGTCGAGCGCGCCGAGCGGCTCGTCGAGCAGCAATGCCGCGGGCTTGTTGACGAGAGCCCTCGCCAGCGCGACACGCTGCTGCTGACCTCCCGAAAGCTGGCGGGTGCGCCGGCGCTCCAGACCTTCGAGTTCGACGACGCGCAGCATCTCGTGCACGCGCTCGGAGTGCTCGCTTCGCGGCACGCGCTTCACCTTGAGCCCGAAGGCGACGTTGTCGTAAATCGACATGTGGGGGAAGAGCGCGTACTGCTGAAAGACCATGTTCACTTTGCGGTGATTCGCCGAAACCGAGGTCACGTCTTTGCCCTGCAAGACGATGCGGCCTTCGTCCGGCACCTCGAAGCCGGCGATCATGCGGAGGGTCGTCGTCTTGCCGCACCCGCTCGGGCCGAGCAGCGAGAAGAACTCGCCCTCGCCGATCGCGACCGTGACGTCTTGCACGGCTCGGGTTTTGCCGAACCCTTTGCTGACGCCCTCTAGCGCGATCGCGACGCTGCCGTCCGCCGCCATCGTGCGAGTCTAATCCGGTGTGAAGGGGAGAGCCCGCGCCGCCGCTGGCGCGGGCTCTTGCGAGAGGCCGCAGTTCTGGACCGACCTGTGCCAAGTAGATGCACGCGGCCGCGTCCGCTTACGGCGTGCCCGTGAAGTTCACTCGAACGAGTTACGGCTGCCTGACAATGGGTCGGTGCTCGGCATCCTCGCGACGCTTGCACTATCTGCTGCGGTCACGTTCCCGCACGGGACGGCCGTGATCCGCATGCCCGGACCGACGGTGCGGATTCCAGTCGAGATCGCCGTGACGCCGGCCCAGCAAGCGCAGGGCCTGAGCGGCCGGCGCGCGCTCGCACCCGGCTCGGGGATGGCGTTTCTCTGGACGAGCGAGATCCGCGGCCGGTTCTGGATGAAGGACACGTCGATCCCGCTGTCGATCGCGTTCTGGAACAAGAGCGGCCGGATCCTGCGGATCCTCGAGATGGCGCCATGCCGGCGCGACCCCTGCAAGGTCTACGACCCGAAGGTCGCGTTTCGCGGTGCGCTCGAGGTGAATCGCGGCGCGTTCGCGCGCTGGGGTGTCCACCCCGGCGCCCGCGTCACCATCCGGCGCTAACGACACGTCCCGGTGCCAGGCACGGGTACGAAACTGTGACGTCCCGCCTGAAAGGCGCTGCTCCTCGAGGGAAATTACCCGTGCCAGGCACGGGTACGTCCCCTTAACGAGAGCGTGTCTTAGTTCCGCAGGAAGGATGGCGGCTCGAGCTCGTCGTCGGCTGCGGTGAGCGCGCTGACGAGGCTCGGGGTTCGCGAGCTGCTGCGGCCCGTGCCGCCCAGGCCCGTTGCGATCACGGTCACCCACACCTGGCCGGTGAGGCGGTCGTCGATCGTCGCCCCGAAGATGATCTGCGTGTCGTCGGTCGCGGTCTGCTTGATGACCTCGGCCGCCTCGTTCACCTCGAGCAGCGTCAGGTCGTCGCCGCCCGCGATCGATAGGAGGATGCCGCGCGCACCATGGAGCTCGGTGTCGATCAGCGGTGAGCGCAGCGCACGCTCGGCCGCCTCACGCGCGCGGTTCTCCGTGCCCGACGAGAACCCGATTCCCATCAGCGCGCTGCCGGAGCCTTCCATGACCGTTCGGACATCCGCGAAGTCGAGGTTGATCAGGCCGGGGAGCGTGATCAGGTCGCAGATGCCCTGCACGCCCTGGCGGAGCACGTCGTCGGCGATCTTGAACGCGTCCAGCATCGAGGTCGACTTGTCGAGCACCTCGAGCAGCCGGTCGTTCGGGATCACGATCGTCGTGTCGCATTCGCGGCGCAGCGCATCGACGCCGGTCTCGGCCTGCCCCCGCCGCTTCGTGCCTTCGAACTTGAACGGTGTCGTGACGATGCCGACGGTGAGCGCGCCGAGGCCCTTCGCGATCTTCGCGACAATCGGTGCGGCGCCGGTACCGGTACCGCCTCCCTCGCCGGCGGTGACGAACACCATGTCCGCTCCTCGCAGCGCGTGCTTGATCTGGTCGTAGCTCTCCTCGGCCGCGGCCTTCCCGACCGTCGCCTCCGACCCCGAGCCGAGACCCTGCGTCAACTCGCGGCCGATGTGGATCTTTGTCTCCGCGTCCGAGATCTGCAGCTGCTGCACGTCGGTGTTGACCGCGACGAACTCGACCTGGTTGATGCCGGCGTCGATCATCCGGTTCACCGCGTTCAGACCGGCGCCGCCGACGCCGACGACCTGGATCTTCGCGAGGTACGAACCCAGCTGACCCGCGCGCGCGTGATGCAAGCGCGGCGCCGGCTCGGGCATCGGCTCGATGTAGCGCGTTACCGGCGGCTCGGGAATGTACGCCGCCGGCGGAGGTGGCTCAGGTAGCGGTACGGGCTCGGGCGGCGGCGGCTCCGGCACGGGATCGGGACGCGGCGGCGCCGGCGTCTCGACCTCGTCCTCCCAGGTCGGTACGTGCTCGACCGTCGACTCGTGCGGCTCCTCCGCGGGCGCAGCGGGTGCTCCCTGTTCCTGCTGGCGCTGCGCCGCCTCGGTTGCCTTGAAGAGCTCTGCGAGAGGGCCCTCACGCATGCTCGCGCGCTTTCGCGCCATTGAGCACCTCCTTGGCGAGGTCGCGGTACAGCTGCGCGGCATCGCCGCTCGGCTCGTAGCCCAGTACCGACTGGCCCTTCACGGGAGCCTCCGCGTACCGGATCGTCTTGCGGATCTTCGTCTTGAAGACGAGATCGCCGAAGTTCTCCTTGAGGATGTCGACCGCTTCCTTCGAGTGCAGCAGGCGCTTGTCGTACATCGTCGGCAGGATTCCCTGGATCGAGACCTCCGGGTTCAGGTTCTCGCGGATCATGGACAGAGTGTTCTCCAGCTGCACCAGTCCGCGCAAGGAGAGGTACTCGCACTGCACGGGAACGATCACGCCGTTCGACGCGACGAGCGCGTTGATCGTCAGCAGCCCGAGCGACGGCGGCGTATCGATGAGGATGTAGTCGTACTTCGGCTTGACGCTCACGAGCGCCTTCTCGAGCGCGCGCTCACGGCCGATCATCGACGAGAGCGCGAGTTCGGCGCCGGCAAGGTCGATCGACGACACGGCGACGTCGACCTCGGCCTGCCGGACGATCTCCTCGATCGGCAGCTTGTGGACGAGCACGTCGAACATCGACCGCTCGATCTCGTCCGGATTCCAGCCCTGACTCATCGTCAGGTTGCCCTGCGGATCCAGGTCGACGAGCAGGACCTCGTGACCCTTCTCCTTGAGGGCGACTCCGAGGTTCAGCGTGGTCGTCGTTTTCGCTACGCCACCCTTCTGGTTGGCGAACGAGATGACCCTGCCCAAAGGTGATCCCTTCCTAGTGGACGAAGCGCGTGTGTTGGGACGCGGAAGTAAACGTGAGAGCCCCACGGGGCGCTCTTTCGGGCCAGGATAGCGAGTTCCTGCCGATATACCGCATGATCACGGGCCTCTCGGACGCCGCCCTCGCGGCTCGGGAGCCTAGAGGCTCTCGACGGCCAGGCTGATGCGCAGGGTGTAGGCCAGCGACGTCGACACGCTGCTGAGCAGGCGGATGTCGCAGGTCGCCGGGCCGAGGTTCGGGATGTCGAGCGATCGCTTGGCCTGACCTTTGCGGAATGTGCGTGTCGCGACCACCTTTCCGTCGCAGACGAGCAGAGCACGAGCCCGGACGCCCTTGCGGTTCGCCTTCGAGATCGTCGCGGCCATGGTCACCCGGCGACCCGGGCCGAGAAGACCGAAGGGGACGCTGAAACGGTCACGCGGGGAAAGGGTTCCGCGCCGGCTGATGACCAACGGGACTTCGGGGGCAGCGGGAAGAGGTTCGGCGGGAGTGCCGAGCTCGGCGAACATGGCCGACTGGAGGGCGGCGTCGGGCGGGCTCAGCCACGTGATGCCGTAACGGTTGTGCGTGTGGATGTAGGCGTAGTCCTCGGCGAAGACCTCGGCGATGCTGTGACTCCAGCCGAGCGAGTAGTCGAACGCGACCTGGTTGCTCGCGAGCAGCGACGCCATCCCTCGCGCAGCCCACCAGGTCGGCGTTCCGTTCAGCTCCGGGACGCCGGAGACGTGCCAGAACGTATCGAGGTGATGACCGTACTCGTGCAGCAAGATCGTCTCGAGCAGCCTGCTCTTCCCGGCAGGAACGAAGATCGTGGGCGTACCGGTCCTGCTGTAGCACGCCGCAGCTTCCTGGCCACCGCAGACCGCGGGGATCTGCGGCTCGGGAACGATCGTGATCGTCACGTTGCTGATCTCGTTGCCGTGCGCGGCCGCGCGCAGAACGCTCGCGTACCAGTCGGTGTCGACCGCGGTTGCGCGCACGTCGAAGGTGATCGTCCGGCCCTGGTCGTCGTGCGACGTGACGATCGCAGCGTTCGCGCCGGTCGCACCGGCAAGGGCCAGGGCTGCGAGGAGCGCAGCGACGACGGCGCAACCGCGGAACACGCCGGTCATCGAACCACGCCAGCCTAAGAGCTGCGTAAGGAGCCGGTTAAGGGGCTGGCTAGGCGGGGAGCGCGGTCGTCCGGGCAGACGGACGGAAGCGGGTGAAGAGCATCCAGATCCCTGCAGCGCCGACGAGTGCGGCCCCGACGATGATGACCATTCCCTGCGCGGCGACGGCAAAGGCGAATGCGTCGGCCTTGGGCACGCCGCCGATGATGAGGATCGCAGCCCCGGCACCGGCCTGCGTCGCAGCGCCGGCCGGGGCAATCGGCAACGCGGCGGAAGCGGCGGAAGCGCAGAGGAAGGCCAGCGCGAGCGGGAACGAAGCTCCCACCGAGAGAGCGTTCAGGAGGACGAAGACAGCGAGCCCACGGAGTGCCCACGAAATGGAGATCAGGAACCAGGCCTCCGACGCCGAGCGCTTGCAGGCGGTGTGATCCTTCAGCCAGCGACCGACCTTCCAGCGGCTGACGAAAGCCATCTGCGCGATCTTCGGGAGGAAGAGGACGAGCACCGCTGCTGCGACTCCCGCCGCGGCAACGAGCGCGAAGCCGGCCTGGACACCACCATGACCCGAAGCGGCGGCGGCGATCGACGCCATCGGCGCCAGAGCTGCGCTGTCGAGCAACCCGACGATGATCAGGGTGAGGCAAATGGCGCCAAGACCTGCCGTCTTCTTGCCGGGGCCGCGACGAACGACGGCGACGCGGATCGCCTCGTCGAAGCGTCCCGGAAGGGCCACGCCACCGACGGACGCGGCGCCGCCTGCAGCGGCCAGCGTCAGGGCCTCAGGACGCTGGCCTTCAGGAAAGAGGCGCTGCCAGCCCCAGGCCTTGAAGGCGTAGGCGAAGAGAAAGAGGATCCCGGCGGCGACCACGAGGAGCGGGTCGGCGTTCGCGAGCGGCCAGCCTGAGTGCACGAAATGCAGAATCGTCAGGGCGGCAGCGGCAAGCGCCCCGGAGACGAACACGGCGTTGACGCCGATACGGAATCTCCGAGAGCCTGCGAGACGACGAGCTCTCCCCATACGAGGAGATATCGGGAACTCCGCTAGGAGGCTAATGACGCGAATGAGGGACTACTTTCGTGGTGAGGCCGGGAGCGAGACGCAGGAGCAAACTGAGTTCTGCGGGAGGGGCGTCACTCCTCGGGCTCGCCGTCATCGTAGCCCAATTACTCAAGCCTTGTAATGGGGCCGACCCGGACTATCACTCGAGCTCTTCGCCCTCCCAGTAGTCGAGCTGCTCGATGCGCCCGATCACGCCGACGCCGCGCCAGAAGATCTTCTTTGAGCGCGGGTACCAGCAAATGTCATTCGGCTCGCGCGTTCCCCAGGCGATCAGCGTCAGCCCGGTGTCGCCGGCGCGGAAAGCATGGGCGATTCCGGTGCCGGGTGGGCGGGCGACGACAGAGCCCCTGCGCACCGCGTGCTGTTCGGGCTCAGCGGCCGGTGGCATCGAAGGCGTCAGCTCGAGCGTGCCGTCGCCGTCGAGCACGACCAGGATCTCCTCCTCGGCGGAATGCACGTGCGGCGGACCGGACAGCCCGCCCGGATCCAGCTCGATGTGCTTGAGGCCGGTCCAGCGCGAGCCGGCGGCGCGCGCAAGATCCCGACGTCGCCGCCCACCGCGGATGTCGGGCTCGACGTCTTGCGTGTTCACGATCGTCTGCGGGCGCCCGGGCAACGGATCCGGCCAGAACAGATGCGGTTCGCGGTCCCACGGATGTCCCTCCTGCAGCTCGATGAAGCCGGTGATCGACCACATCGTGCCGCCGCGCGGCAGCTCGCCGGTCGGCAGATACTCGCGCGCACCGAACGCGATCACGTCGAGGCCGTTGTCGCCCGCTCGAATCGTGTGCACCTCGTGCGAGCTCTTGTAGACGATGCAGTCGCCCGCGCGAATCTCGTACGCGTCGTCGTCGAGAAGCGTCAGTCCCGAGCCGCTGAGCACGTAGAAGATCTCCTCGGCGTCACCGTGGATATGAGGCGGCGTCGGCTGCTCGCCCGGCTCCAGCTCGATCCGGGTCGCGCCGGCCTTCCAGCTGCCGGCCGCACCGCCGAGCGGGGTCCATGTCGCGGACATCTGGCCGCGTTCCCGGCGAAACTTCTCGACGTCGTCCCAGTGCGTGATGCCCACGCCGCGACTTTATGCGACGGGTTGCGCGAGAGAGGCATCACAGCGTTCTACGGCGGTGCGTGCACGTTCGTCTCCTTCCAGTTTCGCCCAGGACTCGGCCGCCTGGACGAGCCCGCGCAGCTCCTCGAGCAGGACGCCGGGGGGTGCGCCCTCACGTTCGAGCTCTTCGATCCGGTCGAGCCGGGCCAGCACTGCGCGGGCCTCGTCCATGCGGACGAAGCTATCCAGCTGCAGCGCGCGTGTCTGTGGCGGAAATGTGACGAGTTGGGCGCGGCCGCAGACCGAGGATCGATTCGTCGAGCGAGGCGACGAGCTCCGTTCGGTCGCCGTGCAACAGCGTGTCGACGAGCGCACGGCGGACGACATCCGCCTCGGGATCGCCCGACAGACGATCCTGCAATTCGGCACGTGCCCGCGGTGTGTCGCCGAGGAGAATGGCGCCGCGAACGGCGGCAGCCCACAACCCGTCGCTGCCGCCGAGCAGCGCAGCGAGCGACTCGCGAAGCTGTTCCGCCTGGAACGGGCCGTCCTGGAAGAGCGAGAGCTCCCAGCGGTCGAGCGCCTCGCCGAGCTCCGGGTCGTCGTCCGCGAGCGCGAGCCGGGGCAGAAGATCGGCCGCGAGGCCGGCGCGAAAGGAGTCGAGTCGCGTCGGTTCTCCGGCGGGCTGCGTCGCGGCGATCGGCAAGACGGGACGGACTCCATAAGGTCGCCAGTCGAGGCGCTCGAACAAAACAGGGCCTGCGGCAATCGGCGCCGCGGTGGCGAGACGGATCGCCGTGATCGCGTCCGCGAACTCACCGGGCGCGTCGGGCGGCTCGGTCGCGCCGGGCTCGAGTGCGCGCTCGAGCTCGAGGATGCAGAGGCGGTCGGCCTCCCGGCCGAAGTCCGTGGGGAGCAAGCCGTTCGCCTCCGGCCAGAGCTTGGCGAGCTCGCCTGTCGCGGCTAGGCGGACGCGGATGTTGCCGCCGAGCTCGATCGTGGCCCCGCCGGTCGTGATCCCGATCAGCGGTGCGACGGCGCCGTACTGATGACCCTCGCCGAAGAGCGCGGCCTCGAGCTCGGCGTACGCGCGCACGTACGCATCGTCGTCCCAGTCGAAGCCGCCGCACATCTCGGCGGTGCTCATCAGGAGCGGGAGGAGCACGCTCCCAAACAGCGCTTCGTGGTCGTCGGCTCGCGGGCCGGCGTGTGCGCGCGCGAAGATCGCCGCCGCCGGCTCACGGCGAAGCTCGTCCACGGCAAGCTCGGCGTCAGGCCGCTGTCGAAGCGTGTGCGCGCGCGCTTCGATGAACGGTTTCACGAGCGGCCGGTACTCGTAGAGCGCGGGCCGGTCGTAAGACGTGTGCTCCTCGAAGGCGAACGGGAGGTCGGCGCCACGGTCCAGCTCCTGGAGCAACGCACGGAACGAGCCGAGGCAAAAAGCCCGTAGGCAGTCGAAGAGCTGCGGAGCGCGCACGATCACAACTGCGCTTACGCCGTCCTCGGTTCCTCTCCTTTCTGGCACTCGGGACACCAGTAGGCCATGCGCGCGTCGTCGCCCTGCGGCCACGAGCGGATTTCGGCGCCGCAGCGCGGACAAGGCCGACCCTTGCGGCGGTACACCCGGGCGTGACCGGGCACCCCTTCGAGCCGGCCGCTCATGAGGCGATGCGCCTCCTCGAGCGTCGCGCGCAGCTCCTCGTCGGAGACCTGCGCGAGCCGTCGCCACGGGGAGACACGCGCCCGCCAGAGCGACTCCGCCTTCCAGAGGTTGCCGATTCCGGCCACGAGTCTCTGGTCGAGCAGGGCGTCACCGATCTGGCGTTGCTGGTCTGCGCGCCTGAATCGCGCGAGCATGGCGTCATAATCGGGCTGCTCCGCGAGGATGTCGGGACCGAGGCGGCGCGCGACGCCGTGGTCGAGCTCCAGCATCGCGCCGTTGAACATCGCGCCGACGTAGTCGTCCCCGCGGAGCACGAGCCATGGTTGGCCGAAGATCGGCGTGTCGCGGCGGAAGACGCGCCACCGTCCCTTCATGCGCAGGTGGCTGCGGAGCACGAGCCCGCCCTCGAAGCGCAGCAGGAGGTTCTTGCCGATCGCCTCGACGTTCTCCAGGCGGCGGCCGTCCAGCCGAGGCGCGAGCTGTTTCACCGCGGCGCGCGGGTGCGGCGTCTCGACCTCGAGCCTTTGTCCCACGAGCACCTGGAGGCGTCGCGCAGCACGGTGAAGAGCGTCCCCTTCGGGCATGCTGCAAGGGTATGTCGCCTCGTGCGCGTGCCGCAGCCGCCGGCGCCCTCGCCGCGCTCGTCTGGGGATTGCAGGAACCGGTCGACCAGCGGGTGTTCGGCTGCGACTACTCGGACGTGCTGTTTCTCGGCCGCGGGCGGCGTTCGCTCGGCTTCGCGGCGCACATGGCAAACGGCGCGCTCTTCGGTGTCGCATTCGACACAGTGCGGCGGCGCGTCGACCTCGATCAGCGCCGACTCGCGCTCGCGCTGGCGCTCGGAGAGCACGTTGCGTCGTGGCCGTTCATCGGCCTCGTCGATCGCCGCCTCGTCACAAGCCCGCGCGCGTTCGCACAGGCGACGTATCGGCACGCGCTCTTCGGGCTGGTACTGGGTCGGTTCGCCTAGACGCTAGGGCCGCAACACGGCGCGGCGGGGGCCGGCGAGGAAACCGGCTTCCAGCAGGAGCGGCATGATCTCGGTCTCGCCGACGGGCTCGCTGTCGAAGCGCTCCACCGCCAGTCGCTTCTTCGAGCCGCCCTTCTTGACGTGCTCGACCAGCGCGGCCAGTGCAACGCGCAGCCAATCCTCGTCCGGATCTCTGAGCGGCACCAGCGACCGTCCTCCACGCTCGACGAACAGCGCCGGTTCGCCACCGAGCAGGACGACCTGCGCGCCCGCGACGCGTGCTGCACGGCCGTCTGCGCGCTTCGGCCACGGCAGCGCCGCGCCGTAGGGCTGCGCCGGATCCGCGGCCGGCAAAACAAGAGCGTCGGGCTCCTCGTCCTCGCGCGGACGCAGCTCGCGCAATCGTTCCACCGCACCTGGCAACGCGAACTGCGCGCCGCCAAGACCCTCGACGAAATAGCCGCGCCGGCAGACGCCGAGCGTCTCGAGTGCGCGCAGCTCGCCGTACACCGCGCCGTACCCGCCGGGAATCCCCTCGCCGCGCACGCCGTCGCGCGTGATGATGCCCTGGCGCTCCAGCACCAACTCGGCAAGTGCCCTCGAGTCCGGCCGTCCGGGGAAGAGCTTGTCGGTCAGCGACCACCGTCCCTGCGTCGCGGTGATGCCCGCCGAGCGCTGGCGTGAGAAGCGGCGCGGGCGTCCGCGCTGGGCGCGCGGCGTCTGGTACCGGCGACCCGCACGCAACGGCGTCCAGGCGTCGTTCGTCACCTCGCCGGCCCAGACGAGATCCCACAGAGCGGGCAGCGCGACCTCGGGCTCGAGCTCAGTCGCGGCGACGAGGTCGTACCAGAACTCGGCACTGCGTCCGAGCAGCGCGCGGATCCTGTCGTGTGCGTCGTCCTCGGGCCGTGGCGCGGCGGCCGGACGTCCGAGTGCCGGGGCGTCCTCGCGGAAGAAGACGGCCACGCGGTCGAGGCCGGCCCCGACCCAGACGACCTCGCCGGATGCGCAGAGCTGGTCGAGCTGACCGGGATTGAAACCGGGGACGCGGCGCGGCAGCACCTCGGACTCCCACAGCGATACCGGCAACGACAATCCCTGCAGCGGCACGAGTGCTTCGCGCAACGTCGCGCGTCGGTCGATCCCCTGCCAGTGCGGCAGAAAGCGGCCGAACGCCGCCTGCTCGGCGGGCTCGACCTCCTTCCGCAGCGCCGCGAGTGACGCGCGGCGCAGGCGCCGCAGGACGTCGGGGTCACACCACTCGCGCTCGGTTCCACCGGGGCGCAGCTCGCCGCGCAGGAGCTTCTCCTGCCGCTCGAGCTGCTGGAGCAATGGCTCGACGTCGCGGCCGAACCGCTCGTTCGCCTGCGCGGTCGTGAACGGCCCGCGCCCGCGCGCGTAACGCGACACGAGTTGCTCGAGAGACTCGGGGCCGCCCTCGAGGAAGACTTCCGGCAGGCCGCCCGGCGGCATGACGCCAAGGGCATCGCGGTAGCGGCCCGCATCCTCGGCGGCGAGCAGCCGCGCTTCACCGGCGATGCGCACGAGCAGTGCGCGGCGCTCGCGTAGAAGCGTTTGCGCAAAGCCCTCGTCGTATTCGCCTTCGCGCAGGTCTCCGCGAAGACGGAGCTGGTCGTGAAGCTGGTCGGCGTTGCGCGGGTTGCCACGCAGCTGCGCCTCGACCTCCTCGACCGCACCTGCGTCGAGCAGGTCGCGTAGCTCCTCCTGGCCGAGCAGCTCGCGCAGGAGGTCGCGGTCGAGCGACAGTGCCTGCGCCCGCCGCTCGGCGGGAGGCGTGTCGTCCTCGTACATGTACGTCGCGATGTAGTCGAAGAGGAGCGACGCGGAATACGGCGACGCCGACGCCGTCTCGACATCGACAAGGTCGAGCTCGCGCGTGCGCAGTCCTTGCAACAGCCGCTTCAGCGCAGGCAGGTCGAAGACGTCCTGCAGGCACTCGCGGTAGGTCTCGAGAATGATCGGGAACGAGCCGTAGCGCCTCGCAACCTGCAGGAGGCCCTGCGCCTTGAGTCGCTGCTGCCACAACGGCGTGCGCTGGTCGGGGCGGCGGCGTGGGATCAGCAGCGCACGCGCCGCGTTCTCGCGGAAGCGCGCGCCGAAGAGTGCGCTCTGCCCCACCTCTTGCACGACGAGCTCCTCGATCTGTTCCGGCGAGATCATGATCTGGTCGGTGGGCGGCGGTGCGTCGGCATCCGGGAGATGCAGTGCGATGCCGTCGTCCGACCAGATCGCATGGGCCTCCATGTCCTGCGACTCGCGGAGACGCGCCGAGAGCGCGAGCGCCCACGGAGCGTGCACGCGAGCGCCGAAGGGCGTCAGGATGCAGACCCGCCAGTCGCCGATCTCGTCGCGGAAGCGTTCGACGACGATCGTGCGGTCCGACGGGACGGCGCCGGTCGCTGCGGCCTGCTCGTTCAGGAAGGTCAGGAGGTTCCGCGCAGCACGCTGGTCGAGCAGGTGCTCGTCGCGAAGACGTGTGAGCGCCTTCTCCTCGCTGAGCGCGACGAGCTCTCGCGACGTCTTGCCGATCGCCTCGCCGAGCTCGTAGGGGCGGCCGACGCCCTCGCCCTTCCAGAACGGAACTGCTCCCGGCACACCTGGAGCCGGCGAGACGAGGACGCGGTCACGCGTGATCTCCTCGATGCGCCAGGTCGACGCGCCGAGCAGGAAGGTCTGGCCGGCCCGCGCTTCGTAGACCATCTCCTCGTCGAGCTCGCCGACTCGGCCGCCGCCGTCGATGAGGTAGACGCCGAAGAGCCCGCGGTCCGGAATCGTTCCCGCATTCGTCACGGCCAGCCGGCGGCCGCCGGTGCGACCGCGGATGACGCCGGCGGTGCGATCCCAGACGATGCGCGGCCTGAGCTCGGCAAACTCGTCGGACGGATAACGGCCGGCGAGCATGTCGAGCACGTTCTCGAGCTGAGTTCGCGAGAGCTCGGAGAACGGGTAGGCGCCGCGTACGAGCTCGTGCAGATCGTCGACCGAGATCTCTTCGTCCACGGCGATCGCGACGATCTGCTGCGCGAGCACATCGAGCGGATTGCGCGGAATGACCGTCTCTTCGATCGAGCCTGCGAGCATTCGTTTCACGACGACTGCCGACTCGAGCAGGTCGGCGCGGAACTTCGGGAAGATGCGTCCCTTCGAGACGGCGCCGAGCTCGTGCCCGGCACGGCCGACCCGTTGCAGGCCGCGCGCGACCGACTTCGGGGACTCCACCTGGATGACGAGGTCGACGGCGCCCATGTCGATGCCGAGCTCGAGCGACGAGGTGGCGACGAGGCACGGAATCTCTCCGGCCTTCAAGAGCTCCTCGATCTCGACCCGCTGCTCGCGTGCGAGCGAGCCGTGGTGTGCACGCGCGACCTCCTTCTCGGCAAGCTCGTTGAGCCGGAGCGCCAGTCGTTCGGCGAGCCGGCGGTTGTTGACGAAGACGATCGTCGAGCGATGCTCTTCGACGAGCTTGAGGATCTCGGGGTAGATCGACGGCCAGATCGAGCTCTGCGACCCTTCCGGGCCGACGTCCTGAGACGAGCCGGGCTCGCGCATGTCCTCCACGGGCACAACGACCTTCAGGTCGAGCTCCTTCGCAACGCCGGCGTCAACCAGCTGGATGTCGCGCGCGCCGGAAACGAAGCGGCCGATCTCCTCCATGGGTCGCTGCGTGGCCGACAGCCCGATGCGCTGAAACGGCTCGTCAGCTAGCCGTCGCAGGCGCTCGACGGAAAGCGCCAGATGCGCACCACGCTTAGTGCCTGCGACGGCATGGACCTCGTCGAGGATCAGCGTGCGAACGCCTTTCAGGTTCTCGCGCGCGCGCGAAGTCAGCAGCAGGTAGAGCGACTCCGGCGTGGTGATCAGGATGTCGGGCGGGTTTCGCAGCATTGCCGCGCGCTCTTTCTGGGGTGTGTCTCCCGTGCGCACGCCGACCCGCAACTCCGACTGCAACCCGGCAAGCGGGCCGCGTAGGTTGCGCTCGATGTCGTAGTTCAGCGCCTTGAGCGGCGAGACGTAGATCAGCCGCAACCCCTCCCCCGGCTCGGAGTTGAGCTTGTCGATCCCGTAGAGGAAGGCGGCGAGCGTCTTGCCGGAGCCCGTGGGCGCCTGGATCAGCGTGTCCCGGCCGCTGGCGATCGCCGGCCACCCGAGCTTCTGGGCCGGGGTCGGCGCGTTGAAGGCTTCCTCGAACCAGGCTCTCGTCTCGGGGCTGAAAACGGCGAGCGGGTCCACCCGTTCAGGGTACTTGCGCGAACGCGTTCTGAGGCAGAGGATCGGCCGTGCTGTGGCCTACTCAGTCGGCGGGTCGTACTTCGAGAGCTGCAACTGCGATCCGATCTGTCCGTGCCGAATGGTCGACGGTGTCAAGGGCGGGCGCTCCACGCACGGCATCTGCTTCGGTGCGCTTGCCTGGCTGGTCGAGGACGGACGCGTCGGAGACGTCGACGTCAGCGGCCTCGCCGCGGTCCTCGTCGTTCGCTACGACGACGACGAGCCCGGCTCGCCGTGGACAATCGTCCTCCACGTCGATGCCTCAGGAGACGACGGGCAGCGGGCCGCGCTCGCCGACGTCTTCCTCGGGCGGCTCGGCGGCACCAAGGTCGGCGTGCTGCCGTGGGTGCGGAAGGAGCGGCAGCTCGTGGAGGTGCGCACCGACGCGATCGAGCTCGTGCCGGACGGAGGCGGTTACGTCTTGCGTGTAGGCGACGCTGTGCGTGCGCGCGCCACCAGGCCCGTGCCGGCCGACTCGGACGTGCGCTGCGTGATCCCGGGCTACGAGGAGCCCGGCCGGGAGTTCGTCGCCGACGAATTGGTCGTGCGCGACGATCCGCTCAGCTGGGAACTGACGGAGAACTGCGCGTTCGCGAGCCGGTTCGCGTACGCGTCGAAGTGAGCCGCTACTTCCCGCCGTAGACGAAGTACAGGGTCAACGCGATCGCGAGCAGGATCACGAAGATCACGCCCAGGAAGAGCGCGATGCCGGTGACCGCGATCAGCGGCGTCCGCGCACTGACGCCCTCCTCGGCCTCGCGCTCGAGCGCCTTCGCGGTCTCGACGGGGTGCTCGACCGCATGGACGACGTCCTTTGCCTTGTCGCCGGAATCGCTCATGACTTCCATCTACCCTAGATCGTCGCCGGCTACGCACGTCTAGGATCCAAGCCATGGCCGAGGCCTTGCACTTCACCGGCGACGACGAGGCGGACGCGCTCCTCGGCGAGGAGCCGCTGGCGCTGCTGATCGGCTTCGCGCTCGACCAGCAGGTGAGCGTGCCGACTGCATTCGTGGGACCTCTGAAGCTGAAACAGCGGTTCGGCACGCTCGACGCGCGTGAGATCGCACAGGCCGACCCGGGTCGCCTCGAGGCGATCTTCCGCGAGAAGCCGGCGATCCACCGTTACCCCGGTTCGATGGCGAAGCGCATCCAGGAGCTCGCCGCCATGATCGACGACGAATACGACGGGCGGGCCGAGCGTGTGTGGACCGACGCCACGGACGGCGATGACCTACGCCGGCGCATCGGCGCGCTCCCCGGTTTCGGAAAGATGAAGGTGACGTCGCTCGGCGCCGTGCTCGCGAAGCGCTTGGGTGTCGAGGCTGCGCATGACCTCGTGCCGAACCATCCAACGCTCGGCGACGTCGATTCGCTCGAGGCGCTCGAGGACTATCAGGCGAAGAAGCGGGCGCACAAGGCTGAGATGCGCGCGAAGCAATCGTCCTGAAAGTCACTGCGGAGGCTGCGCGCCGCTTTCTCGTCACGCGCCACCTGCTCGCGCCGGCACGTTCTCTCGAAGGAGGACCCGACGCGGTGCTGGAAGTCTTTCGCCGCCTCGGGTCGGTCCAGTTCGACCCGCTGGCAATCGCCGGCCGGACCCACGACCTCGCGCTGCATGCGCGGGTCGCCGACTACGACCCCGCCTGGTGCGACCGGCTGTACGAGCGCCGCGAGATCTTCGAGGCGTACAACAAGGGTCTCTCCCTTGTACCGACGAGCGAGTTCCCGTGGTTCCGGGGGAACTTGAGCCGCAACGCGCCGCGAACCCTCGCCGAGAACGCCGACGTGGCCGCGCGTGTGCTCGAGCGGATCCGCGCGGATGGCGCGCTGTCGGCGCTCAACTTCGAGCGCGAGCGCGGGCCGACGACCGACTGGTTCGGAATGCCGACAAACGCCGTGCGTGCGGTACTCGAGGCGTATGCCGTTACGGGCGTGCTCGGCCTCGCGCGGCGCGACGGGAACCGCAGGTACTACGACCTGCTCGAACGACTCCTTCCTGCCGACGTGCTTGCTCGCAAACTCCCGGTGGAAGATCAACTCCGGCACAAGCTCCTGTCGCGGTACCGAGCGCACGGCCTGCTTGGTGTCGGCGGTGGTGGAGATATCTTCGGCGGTCTCGGGCCCGCGAAGCCGGACGAGCGCTGGCCGGGTTACCCAGGCCGGAACGCCCTGCGCGACGAGCTCGTCGAACGCGGAGACCTCGTTCCCGTCGAGGTGGAGGGCATCCGCGGAAAACGCCTCGTGGTCAGTGAGGACGTCGAACTGCTGGAAGCGCCGCCGAACCCGCCGCCTTCCGTTGCGTTCGTTCCTCCGTTCGATCCAATCGTCTGGGATCGCCGCCTGCTTGGGAGCCTCTTCGAGTTCGAGTACGTCTGGGAGCTCTTCGTCCCACCCGCCAAGCGCCGGTGGGGCTGGTACGTGCTACCGATCGTTTTCCGGGACCGCTTCGTCGGCCGAATCGAGCCGCGCATCGACCGGGCCGAGGCTCGCGTAGACGTGCTCGGTGTCTGGTGGGAGGATGGGTTCGCGCCACGCCGCGCTGACGGGCTCGTCGACGCGATGCGCGACGCACTGCGCGCGTATCTCGGCTTCGCGGGCGCAGACCGGCTCGCGTGGGCGCCGCACCTCGGCACTGAGAAGCGGCTTTTCCTGACTCAGTCGTAACTGCCGGTCTGCCCGCAATCGCGGAAGCGCACTTACTTAGCCCCAGGCGTGACGGTCAGGACGACGTTCCCGGTCTTCTGTTCGGTCTCGACGTACTTGGTCGCCTCGACCACGTCCTCCAACGGGTACCGGCGATCGATGACCGCGCGGTACTTTCCCGCCTCGATCAGCTCGTTGAGCAGCAGGACGTCCTCCTTCTTGTAGCGAGCTATCCCGAGCTTCTCCCGCTTGTCTCCGATCCACTTCGTCAGCAGAATCAGCAGCGGGACATGCCACAAAAAGCCAAGGTCCGTTTCAACGAACGTTCCTCCCGGCTTCAATGAGCGCCGGCACCGCCTGAACGAGTGCTTGCCAACCGCGTCGAAGATGACGTCGTACGTCTGACCGTTCTTCGTGAAATCTTCGCGCGTGTAGTCGACGACTTCGTCCGCGCCGAGCGAGCGCACCAGCTCGACGTTCTTCGTATTGCACACGGCCGTCACATGAGCGTCGAAATACCTGGCCCACTGCACGGCAGCCGTTCCGATCGAGCCGGACGCGCCGTAGACGACGATCCTGCGGCCCGCCAACGCGCCCGCGCTGCGCAGACACGACAGTGCTGTGCACGCTCCGTCGGCGACGGCGGCGGCCTCCTCGAAGCTCGAGCCGGCTGGTATGCGTGCGATCGGCCCGCTCTCGCGTACGCACACGTACTCGGCGTTTGCACCGCCCTTGATGCCGAAGACCCGGTCGCCGACCTTGAATTCCTTGACGGCTGCCCCGTTCGCTGCGACCTCGCCGGCCAGCTCCATTCCGGCGATCTTCCGCTTCGGCCTACGCAGACCGGTGAAGGCGCGGGCGAAGAACGGATACGCCGCGCGCACACCGCAGTCCGTCCGCGTGACGGTCGTGGCATGAATCTTGACGAGGATCTCGTCCTCGTTCGGCACCGGCCGGTCGACGTCGGTGACCCGGAGGACCTCGGGTGGGCCGTACTTGTCGTGGACGACCGCTCTCACGTGACCGTGAGGACGACGTTGCCGGTCTTCTGCTTGACGGCTTTCATGAGCGGTGGATCGGGCCGCCGTGATTCCAGGCCCGCCCCGCACGGTAGAGCTCTGCGGGTCTTCCGCCCGCCCGACCCGGCCGGGCGCGCCGACCGGTCGGGATGACCCAACCCTCCTCGGCCACGACTCTGCGACGGAAGTTCGCAGCGTCGAGCTGTACGCCCCACAGGGCCTCGTAGACCGCGCGCAGCTCGGCCAGAGTGAACGTGGGCCCGACGAAGGCCGTCGCGATCCCGGTCAGCTCGAGCTCCTTGCGAACGCGCTCGATCGCGTCACGCACGATCTGCATGTGGTCGAACGCCAGGTCGACCTTTCCCTTCAGTACGTCCGAGACTGGGATGAGTGCTGCGGCTGCAGCGTCCGAGCCACCTGCGATCGCGCCGACATCCCGAAGGACTGCGAGGTACGCGATGGTCACGACGTTCATCCGCGGGTCGCGCTGGGGATCGCCGTAGGCGCCGAATTGGGTTAGGAGACTCGCAGCGTCGAGGCCGGTCTCCTCGACCAGCTCCCGCGTCGCCGCCTCGTCCAGTGTCTCGTTCGGCCGCTTGAACCCGCCAGGAATCGCCCACATGCCTTCGAACGGCGCCTCACCGCGGCAGACGAGGAGGAGGTGCAGCAAACCTTCGGACATCGTCAGCACAACCACGTCCACGGTCACGGCGAACGCCGGAAACTGCGAGGGGTCGTACCCGAGCGGAGCGCTCGCGTCTCTGGTTTTGGTCGCCATGACTCTTACTATACGGCGAAGTTTTAGTCATGTCAACTAAAACTGCCGGTCGACTTTACGATGTCGACGTGGCTGCGATCCTCACCAAGGAAGAGCTCGAGGCCGCGCACTGCTGGGAAGCCGACGACAACGTGCCCCGACGACCGGAGCTGACCGAGTTCCGGCGGAGGCTGCGCTACCACCAGGCCCAGTGGCGGGAGGCCAACGGGCACCCGATCGGTTCGCAGCCGATGGCGCCGAAAGCCGGCGGCGCAGCGCGTCCGGTCGGGAGCCGCCTGCAGCTCGCCTACGCCAAAGAGACCGGCGCGAACTTCCTCACTGCAGGCGCACTCGACGCGGCGAAGGCCCGAACTTCCATCATCGAACCTCACCAGAGCTTCGATCACCAGCGACTGTGGGCCGACCTCCTGTCGTCGCCGGCGATGGCGTTCAGCCTCTTCGGCGACCCGGCCGCCGACCGCGGGCTGGCCGACCGGGCCGTCCACACGTGGTGGCCGGACGTGCCTGGCACGGTGAGCGACGTCCGCTTCGCGCACTCGCCGGGGCGGCTCGATCCGGCCTGGCTCGGCAACCTCGTCGCATTCGACGTCGCGTTCGTGCTCGACCTCGGCGACGGCGCCCAGGGGATCGTCGGCGTCGTGACTGCGTACGCCGAAGTAAACAGGCGACAGCCACCGAAACCGACCCGGCTGCCGCGGTACCGCGAGATCACCGACAGGTCGGGCTTCTTCGGTCCGGGGGCGATCGACTCGGTCAACGGGACGGAGCTCATCCACATCTGGCTCGACCACCTGCTGGTGCTGTCGATGCTCCAGCACCCGAGCCGCGCGTGGCGCTGGGGCCGGCTCGTCGTCGTCCACCCCGCTGACAACTCGGACTTCGCCGATGCGTGCGCCCGGTACCGAGACCTCCTCTTGGACCAGTCGACGTTCGCCTCCGTGACCGTCGAGGAGCTCCTCGACGGCGCTGTCCTCCCAGTGCAGACGACCGGAGCTCTGCGCGATCGGTACCTACCGTGATCCAGGTTCACACCCTCACCGACGGCGGCCAGACGGCGCTCGAAGTCGCGCAAAGGATCGCGACCTTCGTCGACGGCGCGCGCGAGACGCTGGAGCTCGCGCTCTACGACATCAGGCTGGAGGACGGGACGGGAGACATCATCCGCGGCGCGCTCGTCGGCGCGCACGAACGCGGCGTGCATGTGCGGTTGGTCTACAACGTGGATGAGGTCGACGAGCGTCCACCCGTGCCGCCGCCGCCGACGACCGAGCCCGATTTGATCGAGTCGCTGCCCTTCGAAACCGCAGCGGTGCCCGGCTGGCCGGATCTGATGCATCACAAGTACGTCGTACGCGACCGCGACGCAGTCTGGAGCGGCTCGACGAACTGGACCGACGATTCATGGACGCGCGAGGAGAACGTCATCGTCATCGTCGAGTCGACGGGCGTCGCAATTCGCTTTCAGGAGGATTTCGCGCAGCTGTGGAAGAAGCGGAAGGTCGAGGCGTCGGGAAGGGTGGCGACGGAGCCGATCCGCGTCGGTGACTCGGAGGTGCGCACGTGGTTCGCGCCGAAGCGCGGCGAGAAGCTCGCGCATCGCATTGCGGATCGGATCGGCGCGGCGCAGCGCCGGGTGCGCGTTGCCTCGCCCGTGATCTCGTCGGCGCCGATCTTGGGGACCCTGGCTGAGGTGGCCGCGGACGGGAAGGTGGATCTGGCCGGCGTCGTCGATGCGACGCAGATCGCCGAGGTGCTCGAGCAATGGCGTCGGAACGGCAACATGACCTGGAAGGGACCGTCGCTCCGGTTCCTGCTCAACCGTGCCGCGTTCACCGGCAAGCGTTCGACTCCATACGCGCCCGGCTCGGTACACGACTACATGCACGCCAAGGTGACGGTGGCCGACGACAGGGTGTTCATCGGCAGCTTCAACCTGTCGCACTCGGGCGAGACGAACGCCGAGAACGTGCTCGAGATCGAAGACGCCGCGCTCGCCGAGCAGATGGCCGTCTTCGTCGACTCGATCCGCGCGCGGTATCAGAAGCTAGCGCTGGACTAGCTCGCGCGGGTTAGGCAGCGGCGTCAGCAGCGGCTCGACCCGTTCGCGGAGGTGCTCGTAGTCCGGCGGCAGTGAGAGGCGCTCGCCGAGAGTCTCCAGCGGCTCGTCGACGGTGAAGCCGGGGCCGATCGTCGCGATCTCGAAGAGGACGCCGCTCGGCTCGCGAAAGTAGACGGACTTGAAGTAGAAGCGGTCGATCACAGGCGTCGGGTGCGCGCCGCTTGCGGCGACTTGCTCCCGCCAGGCTTCGTGTTCCTCCGGCGGCGAGGCCCACGCGACGTGGTGAACGGTGCCGGCGCCGGGAACGCCCGGATCTGCGGGCGGAATGTCGTACGCATACCGGGAACCGCGCTTCGCGCCACGCACCTCCCACGTGTCGTCGCCCTTCGGCTCGAAGGCGAGTGTCTCCTCGAGGAAGCGACGGCTCTTGTCCGGCTCGGCGTAGGCACGCACGCTGTCGAATCCCTGCAACGCGAGCTCGCGTGGGATCTGTGGGTGGTCTGCGATCAATGGCTCGTCGTCGGTTTGGACGACGGCGATCTCGAGGCCGAGGCCTTCCGCGTCCTCGAAGCGGAGCCCGGTGTCGGCGAGCTGCGTCGGAACGTTCTCCGCGGCGAGCCGCTCCTCCCAGAAGTCGAGCGCCTCGTCGGAGGCGACGCGGAAGACGATCCTGTGCACCATCCCCGCGCCGGCACGTCCGCGGCGAGCGTGCGGGTACTCGAAGAACGTCAGGTCGCTCCCTGCACTCCCCTTCTCGTCCGCGTAAAAGAGGTGGTAGACGGTCGGGTCGTCCTGGTTCACGGATTTCTTGACGAGTCGGAGACCGAGGACGCGGACATAGAAGTCGACGTTCCCCGGCGCGTCGGCCGTGATGCAGGTGACGTGGTGGATTCCCTCGAAGCGCATGGCCGCTTGGACTGTACCGCGGCCGTCATGATCTGGGCATGGCGTTGACTGCGCGCGTGCGTCCGGCCGCCGGCGAGCCCGAGGGAGCCCTGGTGTTGTTCCACGGGCGCGGCGCGGACGAGAACGATCTCTTTCCCTTGCTGGATGTCCTGGATCCGGAGGGCCGGTTCGTCGGCGCGACACCGCGGGGGCCGCTGTCCTTGCCTCCGGGTGGCGCGCACTGGTACGCGCTGGGCGGAATCGGGACGCCGGAGGCGACGACGTTCCATTCGAGCTACTCGGCGGCGGCGGAGTGGCTGGACGGTTTCTTGGCGGAGCAGGGGTTCGGTCACGACCGCCTGGTACTGGGTGGGTTCTCGCAGGGCGGTGTGATGACGTACGCGTTGGGCCTGGGCCGCGGGCGGCCGCGGCCGGCGGCGCTTACCGTGTTCAGTTCGTTCATCCCTTCGGTTGAGGGTTTCGAGTTGGACCTCTCGCCACCGCTTCCGCCCGTCGCGATCGGGCACGGGACGCTCGATCCGGTAATCGGAGTCGAGTGGGGCCGCCAGGCACGTGAGGTGCTCGAGGCGGCCGGTGCAGAGGTGCTCTACCGCGAGACGCCGATGTACCACCAGATCGACCCGGAGTTCGTCCTCGACGTGGCGGGGTGGATCCGGCCCATCATTCCGCCGCGCGGATGAAGGCGGCGAAATGTTCGCGGGCGCTTTCGATCCGGCGGCCGAAGGCGTAGAGCAGCATCGTCGAGAGCTCAGGGCCCTTCGCCGTCATCCCCATCGTCTTTCGATAGCTACTCCAGTTCCAATCCACCGCGGTTGCGCACAATCCGGCGCGGACAGGATTGAGGACGATGTACCGCGCGGTCTCGAAGAGGTGGTAGTCCGTCTCGACCAACTTCGACCAGAAGCGCCGCTCGAAGACGTGTCCCTCGTAGCCGTGCCGCCAGTCGTACCACTGCCCGTAGCAACCGTTCAGGTACTGCATTCCTTCCGAGACGGTCGGCTCGACGGTCGTCACAAGCAGGTGGAAGTGATTCGTCATCAAGCACCACGTATGCAGTTCCCATTCGTAGCGCTCGATCGTTTCGCCAAGTAGTCCGAGGAAGCGCCGGCGCGACTCGGCGTCCGTGAAGATCGGCAGCTTCCGCACGCCGCGGCTGGCGAGGTGGTAGATCCCTCCTGCGACCTGGGGGCGTAGAGGACGGAGCATCCTGTCCTTTCCGGGCACTGTCTTTGGGTCAGACCCCAAGACATGTCTGCATGTGCCGTGTCCGGTGCTTCGGACTAGTGAGGCTTGTCACGGTACGGCTTGCGATGTGACGAGAGCGTGCCGACTCTGTGACAGATTTGAGCCGCCACGGCTACCTTCACTCGACGAGGGCCAGAAAGCGCTTCGTGCGCTCGTGGCTCGGTGAGGCGAAGAAACGGTCTGGTGGCGCTTCCTCGATCACCTTGCCTTCGTCCATCATCAGGATCGAGCTCGCCACGTGATGCGCAAAGCGCAGCTCATGCGACACGACGACCATCGTCATCCCGTCGCGCGCGAGGCCCTCCATCACGTCCAGCACCTCGCGCACGAGCTCCACGTCGAGGGCCGACGTCGGTTCGTCGAAGAGCATCGCCTTCGGACGCATGACCAGGGCACGCGCGATCGCCACCCGCTGCTGCTGCCCGCCGGACAATTCCTCGGGATAGCTGTCCGCCTTGTCGGCGAGACCCACTCGCGCTAGGAACTCGCGCGCCCGCTCGCGCGCCTCACGCTTCCTCAGGCCACGCACCTCGACGAGCCCGCACATGACGTTCGCGAGCGCCGTCATGTTCTGGAACAGGTTGAACCGCTGGAACACCATGCCGACCTCCGAACGGTGCACCGCAAGCTCCTTCTCGCGCAGGCCGCTGAGCTCGTCTCCATCGAGGTGCACGGAGCCGGAATCCACGGGTTCCAGCAGTGCGAGGCACCGCAGCAAGGTCGACTTCCCCGAGCCGGACGGCCCGATGATCACCTTCACCTCGCCGCGGCCGACGTCGATGGACACACCCCGCAGCACCTCGAGCCCGTCGTAGGACTTGTGCACCTCCTCCGCCCGCAGGACGACGTCGTTCATCGGGCATCGTGCGCGACTGCAGGAACCGGAACACGACGCCGCCGCCCCGCGGAGCTCCACGTGTAACGCCGCTCGAGCTGCGCCTGGATCGCCATCAGCACGCTCACGATCACCAGGTAATAGATGACCGCAGCCGAGTAGGCCTCCGCGTAGTGGAAGTCGGCCGCGCCCCGCACCTGGGCCGCAGTGAGCAGCTCGTGCAGCGAGATGACGTAGGCGAGGCTCGTGAGCTTCAACAGCGTGATGAACTCGTTGCCGGTCGGCGGGATGATGATGCGGATCGCCTGCGGCACGATCACACGGCGAAGAATGCGCGGACGGGTCATCCCCAACGCTCGGCCGGCCAGCTCCTGGCCCGGGTCAACCGACAGCAACCCGGCGCGGATGATCTCCGACATGTAAGCCGCCTCGTTCAGCGACAGCGCGATGAACGCCGCCAGGAAAGGCTTGAACCAATCGTTCGCGAAGGTGCTCCAGATCTGGGGCAGGCCGTTCCAGATGAAGAGGAGCTGCAGGAGCGTCGGCGTCGCGCGGAAGATCCAGCTGTAAAAGAACACGAAGCCGCGCACCGACCTGAATCGGCTGCTGCGACCCAACGCGAGGAAAAACCCGATCACGCAGGCAGCCGTGAGCGAGACGAGCGTCAGCTCGAGCGCGAGAAGCGCCCCATGCCAGTACGGCCTGGAAGTGAGCGCTTCCCAGAAGATGTGGGTGTCGAAGCTGGCGAGCACCCGCTCTACGACCTACTTCACGTCAGTCACCGGAATCTGATGCTTCGCGGCGATCTTCCTGAGCGTCCCGTTCTTCTTCAGCGTCTTGATCGCCGTCTTCAGTGCGGTGCCCAGCTTGGTCTCCCCTTTCCGGTAATAGATGCCGAAGGAATCGGTCTCCGGGAACAGGTAGGCGATTGCGAGCTTGCCGGGGTTCTGCTTCTTCTGGTACGCGCCCGACGTGTCCTGCGTCAGTACTGCATCCGCACGGCCGACGATCAGCTGACCGACCGCGTCGGTGTCGCCCGGGTAACTCTGCAAGGTGAACTGAGCCTTGCCTGAGGACTTGAACTGCTCGTTCAGGGACTTGAGGTACTCCTCGTACTTCGTCCCCGCCTGGACGGCGACAGTTTTGCCCGCCAGGTCGTTCGGGCCTTTGATCCGCTTCGGGTTGCCCGCTTGCACGACGAGTGCGCGATGCGTCTTCATGTACGCGACGGCCGGGAACTGCGCGACACGGTCCGGCGTGATGAAGATTCCGCTGATCACGATCGTGCACCTCTTGGCGGCGAGGCCCGGGAGCAGACCGGTGAAGCCTGTCTCGATGAACTTCGACTTCACCTTCCAGTTCTTCGCAATCGCGTTCGCGAGATCGATGTCGAAGCCGACCGCCTTGCCGGCCGCCGTCTTGTACTCCATCGGCGGGAAGGTCGGGTCGCTGCAGAACTTGAGCGAGCCCTTGATTGGCGCGGCTGCCGCGAGTGTCCCGCACACGGCCAGGGCCGCCAGCAAGGCGACCAGGAGGATCGGACCGGAGCGCTTCATCGCTACCTCCTAGAGGACGGGAGTCACGAGCCTAACCCGAAACGCCCGCAAGGAGAAACGCGCGCTGCTCCTTGAGCATCTCCCGCGCGATCACTAGTCGCTGGATCTGGTTCGTTCCCTCGTAGATCTGCGTGATCTTGGCGTCACGCATCATCCGCTCGAGCGGGTACTCGGAGATGTAGCCGTAACCGCCAAGCACCTGCACCGCATCCGTCGTGACCTCCATCGCCACGTCCGTGCAATACAGCTTCGTCATCGCAGAGAGCTTCGTCAGCTCCGACCCTTCGATTCCCTCGTCGACCGCCGCGCCGAACTTGTACAGCAGCCCGCGCGCCGCCTCGCACTTCGTCTCCATGTCCGCCAACATCGCCGCCACGAGCTGGTGCTCGCCGATCGGCTTGCCCATCGTCTCGCGCGTCTTCGCATACTCGAGCGCGTAGTCGGTCGCGCCCTGCGCCAGGCCCAGACCCTGCGCCGCGACGCCGGGACGGGAGCGGTCGAGGATCCGCATCGCGATCTTGAATCCCTCTCCCTCCTCGCCGAGCAGGTTGGCCGCCGGCACCCGGGCGTCGTCGAAGACGAGCTCTCCTGTCGTCGATCCCTTGATCCCCATCTTCGGCTCGATGCGCGCCACCTCGAACCCGGGCGTGTCCGCCTCCACGACGAACGCGGAGATCCCCGGGTGCCCGGCAGCCGGATCTGTCTTCGCAAACACCGTGTACAGCTGGGCCACGCCCGCGTTCGTGATGAACCGCTTCGATCCGTTGAGAACGTACTCGTCTCCCTCGCGCCGCGCGGTCGTGCGCATCGCCGCCGAGTCCGAGCCCGACCCGGACTCCGTCAGCGCATAGGCGCAGAGCCACTCTCCCGACGCAAGGCGCGGCAGGTAGCGCTCCCTCTGCTCCTCATTCCCGGCGAGCTTCAGCCCCAGTGAGCCGAGCTCCTGCACGGCCAGGATCAGCCCCGAGGTCGCGCAAACCTTCGACACTTCCTCGATCGCGACCAACGAGAGGAGCGTCCCGGTTCCGAGACCGCCGTGCTCCTCGCCGAAGAAGAGCCCGAAGATGTCGTTCTCGCGGAAGAGCTCGACGACGTCCCACGGGAATTCGTGGCTCTCGTCGATCTCCGCCGCCCTCGGCGCGATCCGCTCGCGCGCGAGCTGACGGACGAGATCGCGGATCTCGCGCTGCTCTTCGCTCAGCGGCTCGTACGCCACGACGGGAGTCTAGTTTCGGGCGACATCTACAGTCCCCCGGGTGATCCTCGAGAACGGGGTGGTCCGGACGATGGAGCCGACGCTGCCCGTCGCCCGTGCCCTCGCCATCGCCGGCGACCGGATTGCCGGCGGCGTCGGCACGCACGAGACCGCGCTTGCGAGCCCCGATCGCGTCGACCTCGGCGGCCGCTGCGTGCTCCCGGGGCTGAACGACTCGCACGTCCACTTCCCCACGTGGGCGCTCGCGCAACGCCAGGTGCGACTGGAAGGAGCTGCCTCGCTCGACGAGGCGCTGCAACGCGTGGCGGCGGCGACCAAGGAAATCCAGCCCGGCCGCTGGCTTCGCGGTCTGGGGTGGCGCGCCGGGGACTGGTCTCCCCCCACCGAGCCGACCAAGGAGGCGCTCGACCGCGTCACAGGCGACACGCCCGCCGCGCTGATGGCACGCGACTACCACTCGCTCTGGCTGAACTCCGCGGCCCTCGCGCGGGCGAACGGCGACCTCGAGGTCGAGGGTGGCGTCGTCGTCCGTGACGAGCAGGGGGAGCCGACGGGCGTGCTGCGCGAGGAATGCGCCTGGCACTTCCGCGACGCACACGTCCGGCCGACAGAGGACGAGATGGTCGATGCCTCGCGCGAAGGGGTCCGCATTGCCATCGCGCGCGGAGTCACCGCCGTCCACGACAAGGACGGCTGGCTCGGCGCGCTCGGCGTCTGGCAGCGCCTCCGCGAAGAAGGTCACCTGAACCTGCGCGTCTGGCAATCCATTCCGGCCGAACAGGTGGACGAGCTGGCCGGCCTGCACGTCCGCAGCGGCTTCGGCGACGACCTCGTCCGCATCGGCTACCTGAAGACGTTCATGGACGGAACGCTCGGCTCGCAGACGGCGCGCCTGCTCGACGGCACCGGCGTCCAGATCACGAGCAGGGAACGACTCACGGAGATCATCCGCCGGGGCGCGCAGGCGGGGCTCCCGGTCGCGGTCCACGCGATCGGCGATCTCGCCAACCGGGAGGCGCTCGACGCCTTCGCGGAGACGCGGGCTGAATGGCAGCCGCTCGGTCTCCGCCACCGCATCGAGCACGCGCAGCTGCTCGCACCGGAGGATCTCCCCCGCTTCGCGGGCCTCGGCGTCGCAGCGTCGGTTCAGTTCAGCCACGCTCCCTCCGACCGCGACCTCGCCGACCGCTTCTGGGAGACGAGGACGGCCGGCGCGTACGCGTACCGGTCGCTCTGGGACTCCGGCGCGCTCCTGGCGAACGGCTCCGACGCGCCGATCGAGGAGCTCGACCCGTGGGCGGGGGTCTGTGCAGGCGTCCTGCGAACGATCGACGGCCGCGAGCCCTGGCATCCTGAACAGCGGCTGACGCTCGACCAGGCTCTGCAAGCGACGACGGTCAATCCTGCGTGGCTTGCCCGCGACGAGCATCGCCGCGGGAAGCTACTCCCCGGCTACCTCGCGGATCTCGTCGTCCTCGACCGCGACCCGTACGAGCTCGAGCCCGAACAACTGCCGGAAATCAACATCGTCGCCACGATGCTCGGTGGTCGCTGGACACACAATCCACCTCCGTGGAAAGATCCCCCGGGGTAATCCACGAGCAGGAGGGTGTCCTCGATGGAAGCTGGCTCGGTTTCCTCATCCTTCGATCGGCTGCGCGTGCACTCGATTGGGCTGCCGCAGGTGCTGTTCCAGTCGATCACCCACATGGCACCCGCTGCGGCGGTCGCCTACTCGATCTACATCTCGGTGCCGTTCTCGCGGCAGGCACTCGCGTTATCCGTGTTGCTGGCTCTCGTTGCCTGTCTCTGCGCGGCGACCGCGATCGGCCAGCTCGCCAAGCTCGAGCCCTCGGCCGGCGGCCTCTACGCCTACGCGGCCCGCTCGCTCGGGCCGTGGGCCGGCTTCAACGTGGCGTGGCTCTTCATTCTCTTCGAGCCGCTCGTTGCACCCTTTCTCTACCTCGAGTTCGGTTGGGCGATGCGCGAAGTGATGTCGAGCGAGGCCGGCTGGCACTGGACCGGCCAGTCATCTGGGCGCTCCTGATGGCCGTGATCGTCTTCCTGCTCACATACCGCGACATTCGAATCTCGACGACCGCCGGAGTCATCCTCGGCACCTTCGAGATCGTGGTCTTCGGCGCGCTAGCTGTCTGGATGCTGATCTCGAACGCGGGCGACCTCAATCTGCAGCCCTTCAACCCGGACCACGCGGTCGGTGGCTGGAACGGCGTCTTCCGCGGGATGGTGTTCGCGATCCTCGCCTTCATCGGATTCGAAGCCGCAGCTCCACTCGGCGAGGAGGCGAAGCATCCTCGCTACGCGATCCCGCGCGCGGTCGTCGGCTCCGCTCTAGCGATCGGCCTCTTCTACGTGCTCGCCGCGTATGCGTGGGTCTTCGGCGCGGGCTTCAACGGCTTCGTCGACCAGGCGACGGGTGCCGACCCGTGGCGCGCGCTTGGCAAGACGTTCTGGGCCGGAGCCTGGGTGCTCGTGTTCCTCGCGATCTGCAACTCGATCGCGGCAAACTCGAACGCCGCGGTCAACGCCGCAACGCGCGTCTTCTACGCACTCGCGCGCAACCGGCTGGCGCCGCGGCCGCTGGGGCGCACCCATCCGGAGTACAAGACGCCGTACGTCGCGATCGTCTGGATGAGCGTCTTCGCCGTCGTGCTCGCCCTGCTCCTCGGCTGGAAGTGGGGACCGCTCGTCGGGTTCGCCTTGATCGCGACCCTTGCGGTGATCGTCGTCGTCATCGTCTACATCCTCATCTGCCTAGGTTGCATCTGGCATTACTGGACGAAACGCCGCGCCGAGTTCAACTGGTTCTTGCACGGCCTCGTTCCGGCCGCAGGTGCGGTGCTGTTCTTCTTCCCGCTCTATTACGAGTACCTCAAGTTCCCACCGACGTACCCGATCAAGTACGCGAACTGGGTCGCGCTCGGCTGGGTCGGACTCGGGATCGCGCTCACGTTCTTCCTCTACGCCCGCTACCCGGACCGGCTGCGCGACATGGACCGGGTGTACGTCGAGGACGAGACGATCGCACCGGCACCGGTCGCACCGGTGCCCGCGTAATGGCGATCGCGGTCGACCACCGGATCGGCCGCGACGAGATCATCTGGGCGTTCGGGCCCGACCTCGAGCCTGTGCTCGAGGTCGAGCCGGGCACGACGGTCACGTTCGAGACGAACGACTGCTTCACCGGCCAGATCGCCTCGGAGGACGACCTCGTCACTGAGATCGACTTCGAGCGCGTGAACAGCGCGACAGGGCCCGTGGCGGTTAGGGGCGCCGAGCCCGGCGACTCGCTCATTGCGGAGATCGTGGACGTGCGTCCGATCGAGGTCGGCTTCGCCTGCCTGATCCCCGGCTTCGGGCAGCTGATCGAGCAGGTAAAAGCGCCGGTGACGCGGCTCTTCCGGGTGGAGGACGGCTGGATCCACATGAACGAACACGTCAGCTTTCCGGCGAAGCCGATGGTCGGCGTCGTCGGTGTGGCCACCGACGGCGAGACCCTGAGCAACGGCCTGGCCGGACGGCACGGCGGCAATCTCGACGACCACCTGCACGGGAAAGGCGCACGCATGTACTTCCCGGTGCGGCAGCCCGGCGGCATGTTCGCGGTCGGCGACATGCACGCCTCGATGGGCGACGGCGAGATCTGCTTCACGGGCGTCGAGATCGCCGGCGAGGTCGACATCCGCTTCGACCTCCTCAAGAGCAAGCAGGGCACCTGGCCGGTGACGGAGCTCGCGGACCGCTGGGTTCCGCACGCGACCGCCGACGATTACGACGACGCGCTGAGGCTCGTCTCCGACGAGGCCGCCCGGCTCCTCGTCGACGAGTGGGGCTTCACGATCGAGGACGCCTTCATCTTTCTGTCCGTGGCCTGCGACGCCGGGGTGGCCCAGGCCTGTAAGCCGGCGCCCGGATTCGGGACGATCGCGCGCTTCGCCATCCCCAAGATCGAGGCGACCCCTCAGCCCTTCCGAAGCTGACTACAATTCGGATAGCCATGGCAATGCGGACCATGAATCCCGTTCACGAGTCGACGTCCTGCGCCGTCGCAGCGTGCGCCGCGATCATCGGCGCGAAGTGGACGGCGCTCCTCGTGCACGATCTTTCCGAAGGGCCCCGCCGGTTCTCCGAGCTCGAGCACTCCTGCGCCGGCATCAGCCCGCGCACGCTTTCCGAGCGTCTCCGCGCGCTCGAAGAAGAGGAGCTCGTCGTGCGTCGCAGCTACGCCGAGTCGCCGCCCCGTGTGGAGTACGAGCTGACGGAGAAGGGCGCAGCGCTGCTGCCGATCATCGAGGAGATGCGGCGGTTCGGCCATGCGTTTCTGACCGACTGAACCACTCCGGCTCTGCCCAGAGCTTCACGAGCTCCACGATCGTCGCGGTCGACGCTGCCATGTCCTGAACCGACGCCCACTCCAGCACGGAGTGGAACTGGTGGCCGCCCGTGAAGATGTTCGGCGTCAACAAGCCCCGCGCGCTCAACATCGAGCCGTCGGTGCCGCCGCGAATCGGCTCGCGCCAGGGCTCCATCCCCGCGCGCCGCGCCGCCTCGTCAGCCGCCTCGGTGACCGCGGGATCCGCATCGAGGAACTCCTTCATGTTGCGATAGCTCTCCTCGACCGTCACCGTCACGTGCGCGCGCGGCTCTTTTGCCGCGAGCTCGTCTGCGAGCTTGCGCAGGAGCTGCTCGTGCTCCTCGAGCTTCTTGGCGTCGAAGTCGCGCGCGATGAAACGCAGCTCGGCCTCGGCGGTCGTGCCCGCGATCCGTGTCGGATGAACGAAGCCCTCACGTCCCTCCGTCGTCTCCGGCGAGCGCTCGTCCCGGGGCAGACGCTCCACGATTCTCGCGGCGAGCTTGATCGCATTGACCATCTTCCCCTTGGAGGTGCCCGGATGGACACTGTGGCCCTCGATCCGGATGCGCACCTCCGAGGCAGAGAACGTCTCGTCGTCAATGCGGCCGATCTCCGAGCCATCGAGCGTGTACGCGAAGTCCGCCCCGAACTCCTCGATGTCGAAGTGGTCGACGCCGCGCCCCACCTCCTCGTCGACCGTGAAGCCGACGCGGATCGGAGCGTGCTCGATCTCCGGATGCGCTGCAAGGTACGCGACTGCGCCCATGATCTCCGCGACGCCGGCCTTGTCGTCCGCACCGAGCAGCGTCGTCCCGTCGGTGGTGACGATGTCGTGGCCCGTCCGCTCCGCCAGGATCGGATTCTCGCTCGGACGCAGGACCTTGCGCGGGTCACCTGGCAGGACGATGTCGCCGCCGTCGTAGTTGCGAATGACCTGCGGCTTCACATTCGTGCCGGATTCGTCGGAGCTCGTGTCCATGTGGGCGATCAGCCCGACGGTCGGGCCCGCCGACCCGGGCACCGTCGCGAAGACGTACCCGTGCTCTGTGAGCTCGACGTCCTCGAGCCCGATCTCACGCAATTCGTCGGCGAGGATCTTGCCGAGGTCGAGCTGCTTCGCCGTGCTCGGGTACGTCTCGGAGTCGTCGTTCGACTGCGTGTCGACCTGGACGTAGCGGAGGAACCGGCCGAGCACGTCGTCTGCGAGCTCGGCGGCGATCGGCGTCGGATAGCGCGGATCAGCCAAGGGCGGCCAGACCTCGGTAGAGCTCCGATGCGGCCGCGACCGCACGATCGATGTCCTGGACGCGCAGCCGCTCGTTGGGCGAGTGGACGTTGCTGTCGCGCAGCGCGAAGCCCGTCCCGATCGTCGGAATGCCTTTCGCTGCGAGCGCCGGATAGATCGGCAGCGTGCCGCCGACACGCACGAGCAACGGGCGCACCCCGGTCGCCCTCTTGAACGCTTCCATCCCGAGCTGGATCGCAGGTGAGTCCGCAGAGAAGACTCCGGGCGCCGCCGAGTTCTCGCGGATCAGCTCCACCTCCGCCGTCTCTGGTATCGCCGCGCGGATGAGCTTCTCCACAGTTGCAGCGATCGTTTCGGGATCCTGGCCCGGCGCCAGCCGAATTGTGAAGCGCGCCTCTGCCTCGACGATCAGCGTCGTGTTGACGAACTCGGGCTTACCGCCGCGGATGCCGTTGACGTCGAGCGAGGGCTCGGCCCACGTGCGGTCGTAGAAATCCTCCTCCGCCTTCGCGTCGAGCGGCGTCGCGCCTGCGTCGTCGAGCATCTCCCAGCCCTTCGGAAGGCTCTCGAGACTGTCGACCTCGGCCTGGCTCAGCGGCGTCCTGCCGACGCGGAGTGGGTCGGGCAGCAGTCCGTCACGCGCGGTCACGGCCGACAGTCCCTGCATCAGGACGTGGATCGCGTTGAGCGCCGCCCCGCCGTAGTACCCGGAGTGCATGTCGCGCTCGCCGGTCCGTACCTTCAGATGGAAGGCGACGAGGCCGCGCGTCGCGAGCCCGAACTCGGGCTGCTCCGGGCGCGTCATCCCACCGTCGAAGATGATGCAGACGTCGGCTCCGCGCTCGTCCGCCTCGAGGAAGTCGACGACCGAGTGACCGCCGATCTCCTCCTCGCCGTCCGAGACGACCCTGATGTTCACCGGCAGCGCGTTCTGCTCCCGAAGTAGCTGGGCGGCCTTCAGGAGCGTGTAGAGCTGGCCCTTGTCGTCGGCGATGCCGCGCGCGTAATACCAGCCGTCGCGCTCGGCGAGCTCGAACGGCGGCGTCTCCCAGAGGTCGAGCGGCGCGGGCGGCTGGACGTCGAAGTGGCCGTAGATCATCACGGTCGGCGCATTGCCGCCGTTCGCGTTCGCGGGAATGTCGCCGATGACGAGATCCCGTTCGCCGTAGCCGACGAGCTCGGCCTCCCCACCCGCGCGCTTGACGAAGTCACGCACCCATTCGGCCGCGCGGCGCACGTCGGCTTTATGAGCTGGATCCGCGCTGACGCTCGGAATCGCGATGAACTCGCGCAGCTCGTCGACCCAAGTCTGCTCCACGGGCGGCGAGTCTACGTGGACCCTGCTCTGATTCTGGCTAGATCCTGCCCGCGACGATCGTCGAGCCGGCCTTGCCGCCATGTGCGAACACAGGGGAGGCTAGGACCGCTGCCGCGAACGCCGCAACCAGGACACAGGCGACCTTCTTCCTCATATGGGGAAGTCTATTTGGCTATGCCACTTCGCGGAGCTTGACCGCGTCGGCGAGGGCCCGGAGCTTCTTCAGGCTCTGATTCTCGATTTGCCGGATGCGCTCGCGGGTGACGTTGAATGTCCGCCCGACCTCATCCAGCGTCCTCGGGTGCTGCCCGTCGAGCCCGTAACGCAGCTCCAGCACCTGGCGCTCCCGGCTCGAGAGCGTGCCCAGAATCTTGCGCAGGGTCTCCTTGCGCATCGTGATCTCGGCTTCCTCGTCCGGCAGCGGCAGGTTCGCGTCGGTGAGGAAGTGCCCGAACTCGGACTCGTCCTCGTCACCGACCGGCTTCTCGAGCGACACCGGGGTCTGCGCGCTGCGGCGGATGTGCTCCACCTCGTCGCCCGTGAGATCGAGGTCTTTGCCGATCTCCACGGAGGTTGGCTCGCGGCCGAGCTCCGCGCGGAGCTTCCGCTCGGAGCGAACGATCTTGTTCAGCTTCTCGACCACGTGGACGGGCATCCGGATTGTGCGCGCCTTGTCGGCCAGTGCACGCGCGACAGCCTGGCGGATCCACCACGTCGCATACGTCGAGAACTTGAAGCCTTTGCGGTAGTCGAATTTCTCGGCTGCGCGAACGAGGCCGATCGTTCCCTCCTGGATCAGGTCGAGGAACGGTAGACCCTGGTTTCTGTACTTCTTGGCGATCGAGACGACGAGACGAAGGTTCGCCTCGACCATCTCCTGCTTCGCGCTGTGGTCGCCCCGCTCGATCCGCTTCGCGAGCTCGACCTCCTGCGCGGCGGTGAGGAGATCGACCTTGCCGATGTCCTTCAGGAAGAGCTGGAGCGCATCGGTCGAGACCTCGCGAGGCGCCTCAACCGGTTGCTCTTCCTCCTCGACGGTGACGACCTCGATCTGCAGCTCCTCCAGAGCGTGGTAGAAGTCGTCGATCTGAGCCGGCTCGAGATCGAGCTCGTCGAGCGCGACGGCGATCTCGTCGGCACTCAGATGCCCGTTCTCTTTCCCCGCTTCCAGAAGCGCTTTTGCGTCATCCGTCTCCAAAAGATCGGTGACGGTCCTCGGTGATGCTGCGGCTACCTCGGTTGCGCTCACTCCGTTCCCCCCTCCAGGACCGGCGTTTTAGCGATGCCGCACTGTGCCAGCTGAATCGGACAACCGCCATAGGCCGAACGGCTCATTTTTGTGCCGAATGGTCCTAGTTTAGGGGTTTCGACCCGCCTTAAGAAGTGTTTCGGCCCTCTTTCCAAGGGGGGTTCGTGGGCCTTGCGCGCGGGCGAGGGCAAGCTCGCGACGGGCACGAGCAATGTCTCCGAAATAGATGAGCAGGAGCCCGAGATGGAACCGCACCGTCTGAGCGTGCGGAAAGCGGCGTGAGAGCGGGCCGAGCTGCGAGAAAGCCAGGGCCGGTCGGTCCTTGTCGTACCGGCCCACGGCCGCGGCCGTCAGCGCTTCGGGGTCGTTCGGCGCAGCCTGGACCGCCGCGAGAAACTCGCGCTCCGCCGACACAGGGCGCAAAGCCTGCTGGTAGGCCGAGCCGCGGAGCAGGTGGGCCTGGACGACGTTCGTGGCCTGCGTGAAGCTCGGCACGAACGGCGGCAGCCCCGGCGCGCTCCCGGGATGACGGAGATCCTGCGCGCGGACCGCCGATGGGGAATCCGGCTGAACGCGCTCCGCCGCCTGCCAGGCGCGCAGTGCGTCGGCCTGCTCGCCGGACAGCGCGAGCGCGAGGCCGAGCTCGAGCTGGACGAGCGCGCTGTGGGGATAGCGCGCGGCGAGGATCCGCAACCGACGGGCGGTGCCTGCCGGCCAGGCCTTCAGAGCCTCGCGCACCTGTTGGGCGACTTCCGGCCGGGCGGTCGGGTCCGCAGCAAAGGGCGGCGGCTTGCTCGACTGCCGCTGGACGTCGCTCCGCGTCGCGAGCGTGACGCCGACGACGGTTCCGGCGGCGCCCGTGGCGGCGAGCCCGACGACAATCCACACTTTCACTCGCGCGCTCATCGCAGGCGACGCTAGCTCACGTGCGCAAAGCTATATTTCCTATAGCGATGCCTACGTATCGAGAGCTCCTGCAGCAGACGCGGTCCGAGATCTCGGAGCTCGACGCGACCCAGGCCAGGGACCGGATCGACTCCGGCGAGCCCGTCGTCGTCGACGTCCGGGAGCAGGACGAGTGGGACGAGGGCCACATCGCCGGGGCCGTCCACATCCCTCGCGGCCATCTGGAGTCCCGGATCGAGCGGCTGGCGCCCGACACGACCCGGCCCGTGATCGTCTATTGCTCGGCCGGCAACCGCTCGGCCTTCGCGGCGAAGACGCTCGCCGACCTCGGCTACGAGGACGTCGTCTCGCTCGCCGGCGGATTCACCGACTGGAAGCGCAACGGCTTCCCCGTGCAGCTCCAGACCGGCCTGGACGCTCCGCAACGCGCGCGCTACAGCCGTCACCTGCTGATCCCGGAGGTCGGCGAGGAGGGGCAGCTGAAGCTGCTCGACTCGAAGGTCTTGCTCATCGGCGCGGGCGGCCTCGGCTCGCCCGCATCGCTCTATCTCGCTGCCGCCGGTGTCGGTCGCATCGGGATCGTCGACGCGGACGTCGTGGACGAGTCGAACCTGCAGCGCCAGATCGTCCACTCGACGGAGTCGCTCGGCGAGCCCAAGGTCGAGTCCGCGAAACGCGCGATCGAAGCGCTCAATCCCGACGTCGAGGTCGTCGCCTACAAGGAGCGCCTCACCTCGGAGAACATCGAGCGGATCCTGGCCGACGGCTGGGACGTGATCGTCGACGGCGCCGACAACTTCCCGACGCGCTATCTCGTCAACGACGCATCGGTGTGGCACGGGATTCCCGTCGTGCACGGGTCGATCTATCGCTTCGAGGGACAGGTGACCGTCTTCAAACCACACCAGGGTCCTTGTTACCGCTGCCTCTTCCCCACGCCGCCACCGCCGGAGCTCGCGCCGTCGTGCGCAGAGGGCGGTGTGCTCGGCGTGCTTCCGGGTGTGATCGGTTCGCTGCAGGCAAGCGAGGCGCTCAAGCTTGCGCTCGGGATCGGCGAACCGCTCATCGGCCGCCTTCTCCTCTTCGACGCACTCGCCGCGACGTTCGACGAGGTGAAGCTGCGGCGCGACCCGGACTGCCCGGTGTGCGGCGAGCATCCGACGATCACCGAGTACGTCGATTACGTCGAGTTCTGCGCAGGGACGAGGGAGCCGGCATGACGAAGGTCCGGATCCCACCGACGCTCCGCGAGCAGGCCGGCGGCCAGCGCGAGCTCGCCGCCGAGGGCGACACGGTGCGCGAGCTGCTCGAGGACCTGATGGGACGGTTCCCGGCGCTGCGCACGCAGCTCGTCGAGGACGGCGACATCGCGCCCTTCGTCAACGTCTATCTCGAGGGCGAGGACGTGCGCACGCTCGACGGGCTCGACACCGAAGTCAGTCCCGGCTCGACCGTGATCCTCCTGCCGGCGATGGCCGGTGGCTAGCGCGCGCGTAGCGCGCAACCTCCTCGAGCTCGTCGGCAACACCCCGCTCCTCGAGCTCAAGCCCGTCGGCGACGTCCAGGTCTACGCGAAGCTCGAGGGCCAGAACCCGACCGGCTCGATCAAGGACCGCATCGCGAAGGCGATGATCGAGGCCGCGGAAGCGTCCGGCGAGCTGGAGCCCGGGCGCGAGCTGCTCGAGCCGACTAGCGGCAACACTGGCATCTCGCTTGCGCTCGTCGCCAAACTGAGCGGATATCCGCTCACCTGCGTGATGCCGGAGAACGCGACTGAAGAAAGAAAGCGTCTACTCAGGCTGTTCGGCGCAAACATCATCTTCTCGCCGGGCGACGAAGGATCGAACGGTGCAGTGCGCCTCGCGCTCGAGCTCGCTGAGCGCGAACCCCGTTACTTCATGCCCTTCCAGTACGCGAACGAGGCGAATCCGCGCGCGCACTACGAAGGCACGGGTACAGAGATCGCCGAGGCGCTTGACCGCGTCGACGTGCTCGTAGCCGGGCTCGGCACCGGCGGAACGCTGATGGGAACGGGCGAGCGCCTGCGTGAATCGTTTCCAGACGTCGTCGTCGCCGCGGCGGAGCCGTTGCCGGGCGATCCCGTCATGGGATTGCGCTCGCTGGACGAGGGTTACGTGCCGCCGATCCTCGACGTGTCGAAGCTCGACCGCAAGGTCCTCGTCTCGAACGTGGAGTCCGTGCGCGAGGTGCGGCGATTGCTCGACGAGGAAGGCATCTTCGCCGGCGTCTCCGCGGGAGCCGTCGGCCATGTGGCACGCAGCCTCGCAGCAGAGCTCGACGAAGGCGTGGTCGTCGCGATCTTCGCGGACGCGGGCTGGAAATACCTCTCCGCGGATTTCTGGGAAGCAGAGAACGTCGAACAGGCAATGGAGCGAACCGTCTGGTGGTGATACCGGCCGACGTGCGCGCAGCCCTCGTCGCGCACGCCGAACGCGAGGCGCCGAACGAGGCGTGCGGGCTCGTCCTCCTGCGGGAAGGCCGCGCCGAACGTTACGAGCCGGGTCGCAACGCCGCCTCGTCTCCCTTTCGCTTCGAGCTCGAGTTCGACGACCCGGAGGTCTGGTTCGCAGAGGACGAAGGGTACGAGCTCGCGGTCTTCCACTCGCACATCTCCGCGCCCGCGCGCCCGTCGCGCACCGACGTCGAGAACATCGGCCTCTGGGAGGGGAAGCCCTACATCGTGTACTCGATCCAGAAGGACGATCTGGCCGCCTTCCGGATCGAAGGCGGCCGGATCGGTGAGATACCGGTCAGCTCGTAACTTTGAAGAAGCCGAACATCTGCGGCTCGTGGATCGAGCAGTAGAACTTCCAGCTCCCCGTCTTCAGCGTCACCGTCACCGTCTTCTTCCCCTGGAACGACGTGGCGGTCAGCGTCTTCTCGATCTTCGGGCCGCCCTTCTCCCGCTCGATCGTGAAGTTGTGGATCGACGCCTTGTCGGTGATCACGAAGGTGTACTTGCCCGCCTTCAGCGTCTTCACCTTCGCGGCGCCCTTCTTGAGGGTGATCGTGTAGCCAGGCCCGACGGTGCCGATCAGTTTGGGCGTCGAAGCCTGAGCAGACACGAGGAACATGGCTGCGGCCAGCCCCGTTGCGAGAAGCACAAGCGCGATTCGTTTCATGGAACCCCTCCCACGTTCGAGAAAGTGACGCCTCCTATACGCGCATAGCGCCCCGGGCGGTTTGCACGAGTTACGTGACGGTGAGCGTGCCCTTCATGCCGAGCTTGGCGTGCCCGGCGACGGTGCACTTGTACGGAAGCTTGCCGGCCTTGAGCGTGACGATCAGGCTGCCGGTCTTTCCCCCGGCGATCAGCTTGCTCTTCTTCCCCGCGATGGAGAAGTCGTGCGGCAGCTTTCCCTTGTTCGTCAGCTTGAAGGTGACCTTGCCGTGCGGCACTTTCGCCTTGGACAGCGTGAACTTGAACTCCTTCATGGTCACCGTGACGGTGGTCGCAGCCGCAGCCGACGAGTGAGCCGCAACGGGAGCGGCCACGACGAGAGCCGCCAACGCGACCCCGAGCACGAGCGTGATGCGATTCATGATGCTCCTCCCCGATCGAAGATTTCGCGGGGGATGGTAGCCGCGACCGATCAAGAGTCGGCGTCGAAGAGCTCGGCCTCGAGCGCCTCGCGCTCGACGTCGTCGCGGTCGCGTTGCTCGCGCCGCTGCTCGAACGTCACCGCCAGCTTGAGGATGCGCGAGCCCTCGACCTCGAGCACGTCGAAGCGCATGCCGTCGTGCGTGATCGTGTCACCTGCCTCAGGTTGGCGCCCGAGCAGGCCGAAGACGAAGCCCGCCATGGTGTGGTAGTCCTCGTCGGGCATCGTGGTCTTGAAGCGCTCGTTGAAGTCGTCGATCGGGAACGTCCCGTCGATGACCACGGTGTCCTCGTCGATCTGCTCGATCGACTCGTCCGGCAGGTCGAACTCGTCCTCGATGTCGCCGACGATCTCCTCGAGCAGATCCTCGAGCGTGACGATCCCCTCCATGTCGCCGTACTCGTCGACGACGACGGCCATGTGCTGGTTCGCTCGCCGGAATTCCGCCAGCAAGGCGGCCAGCTCCTTCGTTTCCGGGACGATGTGCGCGGGTCTGATGATGTCCTCCACCTTGACCTCGTGCATGCCCTGGTCGCGCAAGGCGCGGAAGAGATCGCGGACGTGCAGGATGCCGACGACGTTGTCGAGTGACTCGCGGTAGACGGGATACCGCGTGTACGGCGAGTCCATCACCGCTTCGAGGCACTGTTCCGGTGGGAGATCGATGGAGAGCGCCACGACTTCGGGCCGCGGCACCATCACGTCCTTCGCCTCCTTGTCGGCGAAGTCGAAGACCTTGTAGAGCATCTCCTGCTCCCCCTGCTCGATCTCGCCATGCTGGGTCGACTGGGAAACGAGCATGCGCAGCTCGGCTTCCGAGAGGACATCGTCGTCCGCGCCCGGCGGCTTCTGACCGAGCCAACGCAGGACGATCTCGGTCGAGCTCTCCAGGAACCACACGACCGGCCGCATGACGATGAAGAAGAGACGCACCGGCGCCGCCACGAACAGCGCTGTTCCCTCGGAGTGTCCGAGCGCGATCCCCTTCGGCACGAGCTCGCCGATCACCACGTGGAGGAAGGTGAGGACCAGGTAGGCGAGCACCACGGCGAGCACCGTGGCGATCACTTTGTCGAAGAGGCGCGACAGCGCCACCTCGCCCAGCGCACCGATACCCAGCGAAGTGAGCGTCACGCCGAGCTGCATCGCGGCGATGAAGCGCGGTGGGTCGGAGGTGATGCGCAGCGCGGCGCGCGCCCGCCGGTCGCCCTGGTGCTGCAACTCGACGATGCGGGTCCGCCGCGCGGTGACGAGGCCGTATTCGGCCGCGACGAAGAAGGCGTTCAGCAGGATCAGAGCGCCGACGGCGACGAGCTCGAAGAGGATCGTCACGCCCCGACCCCGTGGGCGCTGGTACTAGGCGGGATTTCGTCGTCCAACTACAGGGAAGTATAGGAAACGAGGTTGTCGTCACCGTCCCGCGCCACGCGTCCCTCACGGACAAGCCGTTCCAGGTGGGACAGGGTCTCGGCGACGGCAAAACGGCGCTGGGTGGGAGTGAGCTCCCGCCCGAAGACAGCCAGCGAGATCTCGTAAGCGGTACGGGGTTCGGGCACGAGCGCTGCCGCGTGGTCGTCCAGCCTGATCCGGTGATGCTCGATCAGCTCGCGAGCCCGCGTGGGGGCGTCTTCGATCGGCTCACCGTGGCCCGGATAGACGATGCGAGGCGCGAGCTCGATCGTGCGCTCGAGCGAGGCGAGGTAGTCGCCGAGCGGGTCCGGGCGGCTCTCGGGATACAGGCCGACAGCCGGCGTGATCCGCCGCAGCAGGTGGTCGCCCCCGATCAGGACGCCGTCGCGAAGGAAGCCGAGGTGCCCGTCGGCATGACCGGGTAGCTCGAGGACCTGCCAGCCTCCGACCTCGCTCCCTTCGTACAGCAGCTCAGGATCGCTCGCGTAACGGATGAAGGCGGCGTACGCGTGCCCCTGCGCGATCAGGTCTTCGACAACCGCGGCGGGCACCCCGTGGCGGACGAACCAGGCCGCGATCCGCTCCGGCCAGTCGGCGCTTCCCCACACCCGCTCGCACTGGGCATAGTCGAGCCCGCCCTGGAAGACCCGAGCGCCGGTCGCCTCTGCCGCCGCCTGCGCTCCGCCGACGTGGTCAGGGTGGAAATGGGTGATTGCGATGCGTTCTGCGTCCGTTGACTCCCACGGTGCCTCTCCGAGCCCGAGGCCGGTGTCGAAAAGCGTGCCGTGGGCCAGGTAGCAGTGGACGTGCTTCGGCCCGCTCGGGAGCGGCAGCGTCAGCCGCTGAATACCGTCTTCGAGCTGTACGAACGCCTGTTCTATACTGCCTGCCGAGGACATGCGGATCGAGTATCGCGAAGAGCCCTGCAAGAGCGCCCTCAACCCGGTCAAGGGCATGGGCTTCAAGTGGTCGCTGAACCCCTACATGGGCTGCGTCCACCGCTGCACCTTCTGCTACGTGCGTGCCTTCGAGAAGCGGTCGGACCGGCCTGCAGACGATCGTTACGGGACGTCGATCCGAGTGAAGACGAACGTTGCCGACGTGTTGCGGAGGGAACTCGCGCGACCGACGTGGCGGCACGAGCAGGTGACCGTCGGCGCCGCGACCGACCCGTACCAGCCGGTCGAGGGGAAGTACAAGCTGACGCGGGCGTGCCTCGAGGTGTTCCGCGACGCGGCGAATCCGTTCGGGATCATCACGCGCGGGCCGATGATCGTCCGCGACATCGACGTGCTCGTCGAGGCGTCACAGCGTGCGGACGTCAGCGTCACGTTCTCGATCCCGACGCTCGACGACGAGGTCTGGAAGCGGACCGAGCCTTCGACGGCGCATCCGCGCCAGCGGCTGAAGGCTGTGACGGCGCTCGTCGACGCCGGCGTGAAGGCGAGCGTCGGGATGGCGCCGATCCTGCCCGGGATCTCGGACAGGCCCGAGCAGCTGCGGGAGGTCGTACGGGCCGCGAGGGAGGCGGGCGCAACCGGCATCTGGGCCAATCTCCTCTTTCTCCGCCCCGGAACGCGGGAGCACTTTCTCGAACATCTCGCCGAGGATTGGCCCGAGCAGCTCCCGCTCTACGAGCGGCTGTACGCGCGGCGGCGCGCCTACCTCGGCTCCGAGGAGCGAAATCCGTTGCGTGCTGAGATCGGCGCGCTCGCGCGTGAATACGGGATCCGGGACCGTCGGGCCGTCAAGCTCGCCCCTCCTCCGGAGCCCGAGCAGCTTTCAATGGCCGTATAGCCGAATATCATCCTCACGGGTGTCCACCCCCTCCACCCCCTCAGAGATCACCTGCCTGATCGTCGACGACCACGAGGTCGTCCGGGAGGGCCTACGGCTGTCGCTTTCGCGCGCCCCGCACATCCGCGTCATCGGCGAGGCGTCCGACGGGGCAAGCGCGGTTGCGCTGGCCGAGCGGCGCAGGCCTGACGTCGTGATCATGGACGTGCGCATGCCCGGGATGGACGGGCTCGAGGCAACGAAGATCCTGACCCAAAAAGTCCCGGAGTCGGCCGTGCTGATCTTCACCGCATACAGCGAGCGGTCGCTGCTGGGACGCGGGCTCGAGTCCGGCGCGAAGGGCTACATCCTCAAGGAGGCGCCGCACCAGACGCTGTTGCGTGCGATCGAGAAGGTCGCGGGGGGCGAAGGCTATGTCGACCCGGCGCTGATGCCCGCGTTCCTGACCGGCAAGGACAAGGACGAGATGCTGACCGGGCGCGAGCGGGAGATCCTCCAGTTGCTCGCGGACGGCATGTCCAATCAGGACGTCGCTGCGAAGCTCTTCATCAGTCAGGAGACGGTGAAGAGCCATGTCCGCCACATCCTCGCCAAGCTCGAGGCGGACACGCGGACGCAAGCGGTTGCGATTGCGCTTCGCGAAGCGATCATCGACTAGAGCCGGACTGCTCGTCCTGGCGTTCGCGGCGGCGGCCATCGTGGCCGTGCTGGCGCTCGCAGTGGGCAGCCGTATGCTGACCCTGGCCGCCCTCGCCGTGGCGATCGCGCTCGCGGGAGTGGTGGCCGCGTTCCTGATCGTGAGCGAGCGCCGGCGTCACGAGGCGGCGGAGCGGGAGCTGACAAGCGAGGCGCGCTTCCTCGAGTCGCTCGTCGAGACGATGGGGTCGATTGCGGGTGGCGCCGAGGTGTTGGAGCGAACGCGCCAGGAGGCGGAGCGTCTCTTCGAGGCGCGCGCTCTGTTGCTTGCGCCGGGCGAGCGGCCGCGGCAGGCGCCGGCGGAGAACGCGATCGTCATTCCGCTGCGGGCGCACGAGGAGGAGATCGGCGCGCTGCGGTTGACGCGCCAGCGTCCCTTTGATCGTGACGATGTCGTACGTGCAACCGTCCTGGCCGACTTCGCAGCGCGCGAGCACGAGAACGCCGAGCTGCTGGACGATGCGCGCGTGCGCGAAGCCGAGCGCTCCCGGCTGTCCGATCAGATCATCACGGCCGAGCAAGACGAGCGGCGACGCCTTGCGAACGAGCTGCACGACGGTGCGGTGCAGTCGCTCTCAGGAGTCGCGCTGTTGCTCGATGCGGGGTTGAACTCGATCGAGGAAGGTCGTGGCGAGGAGGCGCAGCAGATCATCCGCCGCGCGCTCGAGCGTCATCGCGCAACGATCGGCGAGTTGCGGAACCTCTCCTTCAACCTCGAGCCGGTGGTCTTGCGCGACCAGGGCTTTGCGCCCGCGGTCCGCGCCCTGACGGATCAGATCGAGCTCGCGCACAACGTCCGCGTCGAGCTCAACGTCGAGGCCGCCGAGCAGCTCGCCGCGAAGACTCAGGCGGCGTTGTACCAGATCATCCGTGAGGCCCTCGACCAGGCGGTGCACCGCGGGCCGCCACAGACGCTGTCGGTGACGATGCGCGAGACAGCGGACGGCGGCGTGGAGACCGCGATCGCGGACGACGCGCCGGGTGAGCGCCGGCGCCGCAGCCTCGAAGAGCTGGAAGAGCGGGCGCGGACGCTGAACGGGTTTCTCACCGTCGACCAAGGCGAGGAAGCCGGAACGACCGTCCGCGTCGTGCTCCCTCCGTATGCGACAGCTCGTTAGCATGCGCGGCCGATGGCCAACGGCGTCGGCAAGCATCTTCTCTTCGTCTGGAAGCCCAGCGGCTACGAGCTACGCGAAGCTGACGGCGACGCGCCGGCGGTCGGCTCGAGCGTGGAGGTCGACGACCGCGAGGAGCAGGTGATCAAGATCGGCCCCTCGCCGCTGCCGAACGATCCGCGGCCGTGCGCGTACCTACAAGCTGTCTAGCCTCGGCGAGGGCCGACTCCTCGCGAGCGTACCGGTGCCAGGCACGGGTACGAAACGCATGACTAGGCGTCACGCAACTCAGCGATCCCCCATGCGGTGCTGCATCCCTGGGCGCGTACCGGTGCCAGGCACCGGTACGCAACTGTGACGAGCCCGTCACGGATCCGCTACACGCGGTCGAGGGCACTTTCGGCGCTGATTCGCCCGAACACGAGCGCCGCGGCCAGGCCGCTCGCGTAGCCGCCCGTCGAGATGCCGCCCACGTCGGCGCCCGCGGCAAACAGCCCGTCTGTGCCCACCACCCGGGCTTGCTCGTCGATGCGTAGGCCGCCGATCGTGTGCGTGATGCCGGGCCGAACTCGCACCGCGACTCGCGCCTCCGGCGGCGTCGCGAACGGAAGCTCAGCCGGATCGACGCGGGTAGGGGCGAGCGCGACGATATCCGCCACCTTGCGCTCGCGGACGCTCTGCGCGAGCGCGTCGTCGTCCAGGACGTACCACGCACGCGCCCCCGGCTGCTGCGCGGTCGCCTGCACAAGGTCGTTCTCGGACCACGACACCTCGCCGGGAAAGAACTCGTCGCCGCGCTCGTTGTAGACACGCGCGAACCGACCGTAGAGCTGCGCAAGCGGGACGAACTCATCCTCGAAGAAATCCGCGTCCGGCATGTTGCGGCCGTAGAACTCCTCCAGTCCCGCCGAAAGCTCCGCGCCGCGCGCCAGCGCATGACGCAGGCCGTCGCCCGTACTCCACGGATTGGCCCGCAGCCTGAGCGAGCCGCCCGGATGGATGTGCTCGCCGACGAGCTCCGCGTTCCCCTGAAATCCACCCGTCGCGAGAATCGCCGGCTCAGCTCCCGGCTGCCCGAGGCGAACGTCACCCGCGGCACGAACCAACGTCTCCGTCAATCCGCGCGGATCGAACCGCTTTCCGATCGTGCGCGGATTCCCCGTCCCGTGGTCGACCACCGGCGCGCCGAGCGACTCGAGCCACGCGATTGCGTCGTCGAGCCGTTCCCAGACGACACGCTGCAACGCCTCGTCGCCAGTCGGACACTCCGCGCGAAAGTCGTTCCACTCACGAAAGCGCCAGATGACGCAGCTCGACAGCAGCATCGAACCGCCCGGCCGCGTTCCCTTCTCGTAGACGACAGGGGTCGCGCCGAGCTCACGTGCGCGCGCAGCGGCGGACAGTCCCGCCATCCCCGCTCCCGCGATGACTACTTGAGAGCGAATCCCGGCTTGTGTTCGACGTACTCGATGCGCACGCGCTCCGGGCCCCAGACGAAGACTGCGCGCGTGTTCGCCGCGTCGACGACATTGTCGACGATGTCTCGCTCCTCAGCCTCGGCGATGACCGGCTCGACTTCGTCAACGAGCACGGCGACGTGGTTCAGCAACGGCTTCTCGGCGTCGCCCGGATCGCCGGGATGGAACTCGACGTACGCGCCACCGATCTCGACGCGCGGATGACCCTCACTGGATCGCTCGGCAGCATTGAAACCAAGCGTCGTGTACTCCTGCGCCGTCTGCTCGGGGTCGACCGAATACAACGCGACGTGGTCGAGGTCGTACTCGACGTCGGTCGGCGCCTCGACGAGGCGCACCCGCACGCCCTCGCCGAGCTCGACCTCGACACCGTCGGGAAGTCCGACGCGCGCACGATTGAGATCCGACACGCGCAGCGCGACGTGCTTGAACGCACCCTGCTGGCGCGGGCCTTCGGCCTTGAACAGCGTCAGCTTCCCGCGCCGCGCATCGGAGCCGACCAGCGTGAACGCATCCTGTCGATCGATGACGTGCATCCCGACATGCTGCGTCAGAAAATCGACGATCGGCTCGCGATCCGCGACCCAGAAGGCGACGTGATCCAGGGTCTTGGGCTTCACACCGCCAGCGTACCTACGGGGTACCGCTCTGCCGAGCGAGTCACTTCTTGGTCTCGCCGGACTCCGCTCGCTGCTTGTTGACGGTGGCCGCCGCGATCTCCTTCGCCCGCTTCGTCGAGCGGCCCTGCTTCTTCTCCGACTCCTTGATGTGCTCGTACTGACGTTCGCGCTTATCGCTCCATGCTCCCTGTGGCATGTGACAAACCCCTTCTGGTAGACGACACATGCCGCCTACCCACTTCAGTGAGGGTTATTCCAGGGGTGGATTCTGGACGTCGTGCTCGGTGGCGTACTCGTCGGTGAGGTTGTTCACGACGTCGAAGCCCTCCCCGTACGCGTAGTTGATCTTCACGAACGGCTGCCATTTGTCCGGCAGCGCATCCTCCGGAAAGATCGCCTCCACCGGGCATTCCGGCTCGCACGCGCCACAATCGATGCACTCCTCGGGATCGATCACGAGGATGCGTTCGGCTTCGTGGATGCAGTCGACCGGGCAGACGTCCACGCAGGATTTGTCTTTGATGTCGATGCAGGGCTCGGCGATGATGTACGTCACTGGGGCGACCCACTTTACTCAAGCGATCAGTTCATCAACGACCTGAGCCGCGCGCTCCTGAAGCGCGTTCTTCACGAGCACCTGGTCAAAGCCCGCCTCGTGGGCGCGCCGGAGCCCAGCCGTGTCGGTGTGCCCCCCGAAGCCGAGGATTGGTATCTCCGGATACGAGTCGGCGACATCCATCGGATCGACGCGGCTGATGTCCGCGATCACGAGATCGGGCCAGTCCGCGCTGTCGGTCGTGACGAAGTGATGTCCAGGGAGCAAGGCCTCGAGCTTGCCCCGAAAGAAGACATCGACCCCACAGAGCAGGATCGTCGCCACGACGAGAGGGTATCGCGCTCGGGCGTGCCCACTCAAGCCCTTGGTAGGGTCGCCCGCGTGGAAGACGGCTTCATCACCGTCGCTCGAGTCGACGATGTTCCCTCCGGAACCATCCACAGCGTCAAGGCCGGCGACGAGGAGATCGCCCTGGCCCACTGCAACGGCGGCTTCTATGCCGTGCAACCGCACTGCCTCCACCTCCAGGGGCCCCTCGGCCAGGGCCAGCTGGAGGGCTGCGTCCTCACGTGCCCCTGGCACGGCTGGCAGTACGACGTTCGCACCGGCCAGAACGAGTTCGACCTAGCGATCCAGCTCCGCACGTATGACGTCCAGGTGGAAGACGGAGAAGTTCGAGTCCGCGTATGAGGCGGGCGTCGAGCTGATTCGTGCAGGCGAGTACTTCGCCGCGCACGAGGAGCTCGAGGATGCCTGGCGCGCGGCGCCCGCCGGGGAGCGCGACTTCTTTCAGGGCCTGGTGCACGTCGCTGTGGCGTGGTACCAGGCCGGACGCGGGCGCAAGATCGGCACGGAGCGGCAACTGGCAAAGGCGGTGAGGCGCCTCGAGCCGTTCGCGCCCACACACCGCGGGATCGAGCTCGCACCTCTCCTCACGCAGCTGCGCGAGCTGCACGAACAGGGCTCGCTCGAGCTCCCGCCGCCACTCGTCTAGAGATCGCCGAGGCCGATGGCCTCGAGCAGACGGTGCGTGTAGACCTGCACGCGATAGAACTCGTCGAAGAAGAGCAGCAGGCCGAGCAGGACGAGGATGGTCCCGCCGACGATCGAGAACACGCGGTAGTGGTCGCGCATCCAGCGGAACAGCGTCATGCCCCGCACGAAGAAGACGGCAACGAGGAGAAATGCGGCGCCGAGACCGGCCGAATAGGCGGCGAGCCAGGCAGAGCCGCGAATGACGGTGTCCGAGTTGCCGGCTGCGGCGAACGCCTCCGCAAGGAACGGCCCGACGCAGGGCGCGGCGCAGATGGCAAAAGCGCCGCCGAGCAGTACGCGCGAACCGCTCTTCCGCGCGCCCTGGATCAGCCCGCCCGCAACCAGCCGGTCCGTCCCCGGCAGCAGTCCCATGAAGGCCAGTCCGGCGACAACGAGGATGAAGCCGGCCAGCGCCTGCCTCGTCTGATCGTTCAGCACTCCCGCGATCAGGTTCGCCGCGGCGCCGAGAGCCACGAACACGATTGCGAAGCCGGCAATGAACGGAAGGCTCGCGAGTGCGACGCGCCGACCGACGCCGGGGTCGCCGAGCCGCTGCGCCTCGACCGCCGACACCGCCGAGAGGTAACCCGGCACGAGCGGCAGCACGCACGGGAAGGCAATCGAGGCGAACCCGAGGAGGAACAGTCCGCCGGCCTTTTCCATCAGCCCTCGAAGCGGCGCAGCTCGTCGTCAAGCCGCCGCTCTGACGCCGCGTCGAGCGGCGGGCCGGCGGGCGCCGGCTCGCGCGCACGGGCCCACCGCCGCGCGCCGACACCGACTGCGACCGCGGCGGCCAGAATGCCCGCCACCGGCAGCCACCACGCAACCAGCCCGAAGCCCTTGTGCGGCGGCGCCGCGAGGATCGCACTCCCGTACTCGGCGACGAGCCTGTCCTTGATCTGCGTCTTCGTATCTCCTGCCGCGATACGCGTCGCGATCACGCGCTTGATCTGCTGCGCAGCAGGCGAGCTGGACTGATCCAGCGTCGTCTCGCACACGGGACACATGACCTCGCCTTCGAGCTCGGGGAGTGTCGGGTGCCGTTCGCTCGCGTGCGCGGCCGGAACGAAGAGCAGCGCGAGCAGCACGACTGGGAAGAAACGCTTCACGATGCCGCGATCTCACGCAGATAGCGCGGCAGGTCTTCCTCGACGATCAGCTCGCCGACGACCTTGCCACTGCGTGCGACAAAGAAGATGCGCGGGATCGGAAGCCCGCCCCACTTCGCCAGGACGCTGCCGCTCCCGTCGTGCACGCTCGGGTACGTGATGCCGTGCTTCTTCTGCCAGTCCCGCGCGTCGCCCGAGAAATCCTTGGTGTCGACGCCGATGAATGCGACCCGATCGCCGTACTGCTTCCGCGCGGCCTCGAGGCGCTTCGACTCGTGGATGCACGGGACGCACCACGAAGCCCAAAAATCCAGCACGATCGGCTTCTTCCCGCGGAGTGACGCGAGATCGAACCGTCCGCCGCCGTCGAGCCGGCTCAGATCGAACGCCGGCGCGGTGGGATGGTTGCCGTCCTTGAGCGCCTGTGCAACGCCCTTGCTGTTGTCGGTGGCGACGCGCCAGACGAGCAGCGCGAGCAAGCCGACGACAAGCGCGACCGCCAGCCCTTGCGCCGCGAGCCTGGCCGGACGCGTCATCAGGACGCGACGATGAACACCGTCGTCCCGATCTCGACGTGGTTGAACAACCACTCGGCCTCCGGGATGTGCATCCGGATGCAGCCGTGCGAAACGGAGTAGCCGATCGAGCCGTCCGTCGGCGTGCCGTGAATGCCGACACCCGGCGCCGACAGCCCCATCCAGCGCGTGCCGAGTGGATTGCCGGGGCCCGGAGGAACCGGCTTCTGACCCTGCGCCCACGGCGAGTTCGGCGGGTACCACCACGGGTTCTTCCACTTGACCACGATCGAGAAGCGGCCCAGCGGCGTCGGATACTGATGCTGGCCGGTTGCAACCAGGAAGAGGCGGCGATAGTGCGTCCCCCGATAGAGGAAGAGCTCGTTCGAGCTGCGGCGGATCACGATCACTGGACCGAAGTTCGCACGCGTCAACTTCGGACGGACCGTTCTCTGTGTGAGCGTGACCGGTGTCCTCACCACACTGCCGGTGACCGCGGCTCCGACGTCGCGAACCGCCTGGCGCTGATCGAGCTTCCGTCCGGCTCGTTCCTTCGACAGCCACGGCCGGAGATTTCTGAGAAAGAGCTTGGAGTCGACCGCCGGAACGTCGTAGCGCTTCGCGAGCGTCGCGATGAAGGCGGCCGGCGCTCCGGGGATGACGCTGACCCCGAGAGGAATCACGCTGTTCGGTTCCGCGGCCAGCGCCCGTTCGATCGCCTTGTCGAGCACCGGTGTGGCGCCGAGGACATCCGGGGTGACGAGAATCCGCGTCGAGCCGAGCTGGAGCTCGAGCGGCGTCTGGAACCCCTGCTGGACTGCGCTGGCAGCCGTCTCCGGGGTCAGCCCGCCGACCTGCACCCCGCCGATGGTGACTCCGAGCGGGATCGCGGCCGGTGGGTCGGCCGCTGCCGCCACCAAGGACGCGGGCGCGCCCGCGATCGCGAGGCCGGCCAGGATCGAGAGGAGCAGCGAAACGCGTTTCACGCCGTGAACATCGTAAAGATACGCGGATCGTTCGTGATAATTCCGTCGGCGCCGTCGCGGACGAGCCTCTCGGCCAGCCTCGGGTCGTCGACCGTCCAGACGTAGACGGCCGCGTCGAGCTCGTGTGCGCGGTCGATGGCCGCCCGGGACGCAATCGAGTGATGCAGAGTCGCCGCCGTGGCACGGCTCCTGGCCAGGAAGACCGGGAGGCGACGAGGCAGCGACGCACCGATCGAGCCCAGCGCCGCTCGGACGAGCGGGGCAAGGGGGCCGTGCTTCGCGAGCCCGAAACGATCGCGCGGCAATGTGTAGGAGCGGGGCAGGTCGGGCTCGAGGTCGGCCAGGTGGCGGAGCGACCGAGCATCGAATGTGCTGATCCACGAGCGGTCGAGCACGCTGTGCCTACGCAGCGCTTCGACCGCCGCCGCCTCGATGCCGCGTCTCTTGAGGTCGAGCTGAAGCCCGATGCCCGCCAGACGGGCGGCACAGAACGCCAGCGCTTCGTCGAGCGTCGGAAGATCGGGGGCGACGCGGCGCAGGCCTGCGAGATCGCGGCTGCGCACACGGCCGGCCGAAGCGCCGTGGCTCACCTCGCGCAAGTCGTTCGAATGCGCGAGGACGAGCGTCCCGTCGGCGAGGTCGAGGACGTCGAACTCCAGCATGTCGCAGCCGAGCTCAACCGCGAGCTCGAGCGCGCGCAACGTGTTCTCCGGGGCAAGCGCCGAAGCGCCGCGGTGGCCGACGCGGGCGAAGCCGCCGTCGGGGCGCCGCAGCTGGATCAAGCGGTCCGTTTGACGACGACCACGGCGCAGTCGTCGGCAAGCTCGCCGCGCGCGAAGGCTCGGCAGTCATCCAGCACGGCCTGCGCCAGCTCGTTCGCCGACAGATCACGGCGCTCGGAGAGCACGCTGTCCAGGCGCTCGACGCCGTACAACTCACCCTCCCAGCGGGCCTCGATGACTCCGTCCGTGTAGAGCACGACGGCGCCGCCGACATCGAGGGTGGCGCGCACCTCCTCGTAGCTTTGGCCCGGTTCGATCCCGAGCACGAGCCCGCGCGTCTCCAGCCCCCTTACCGATCCGTCCGCCCCCACGATTCGCGGCGCTGGATGCCCGGCGCCGGCGGCGGCCACTTCACCCTTGCCGCCGTCGATGACCATATAGACGAGCGTGATGAACTTGCCCGGTGCGATCTCCCCGACGACGACCTCGTTCGCCGATTGCAGGAAGTCGCCCGGCTCGGGATGTTCGCGCGCGAGGGAGCGGAAGACGAACTTCGCCATCGCCATGTCCGCCGCGGCTTCGATGCCGTGCCCGGTGACGTCGCCGAGCGTGACCGCAAGCCGCCCGTCGCCGAGCTCCATGAAGTCGTAGACGTCGCCGCCCACCTCGACGTGCGCCGACGACTCGTACGCGTCGCCGAGCTCGAGCCCCTGCAGCTTCGGTACCGAGCGCGGGAGCAGCGAGCGCTGCATCGTGTCCGAGAACTGTTTCTGCTGCTGGTACAGGCGCGCGTTGTCGATCGCAAGCGCAGCCTGGCCGCCGATCGCCGTCGCCTGGTCGATCGTGTCGACTGTCACCGGGGAGCCCGGCTGCACCGAGATGATCGTCAGGGACGCGAGCACCTCCGCCGGAGTCGCGATCGGAACCACGGCGCCCGTCCAGCCGCGCTCGAGGAACGGCAGCAGTGCTGTCGCGGGCTGCCCGATCGCCTCCACGGTCTGACGTGTGATCTGAAAAGGCTCGGCGTTTCGAAACAACAGCTGGACGGGATGCGCTCCGAATGCTTGCGGCTTGTACATCATCGAGCGGGCCGCGTCCTCCAGGCGCGGCTCGGCGACCTTGATCGCCCTCGGCATGAGCCACTCCCGCCGCTCGTCGGGCATGCGAATGAGCGCGATGTCCACGCCGAGCACGTCCACGACCGTACTGGCCACCGCCTCGAGCGTTGCATCGAGCGACAGACTCTGCGCGAACGAACGTGAAATCTCGTACAGCGCCCGCACCCGCTTCGACGCAGCGCGTTCGGCGTCGAGCGCACGCTCACGTTCCTCGCCGAGCTGCTTGGCCCGTTCGTGCAGCTGTGCGTTCTGCACGGCGACCGCCAGCTGCACCGCGAGCGCAGACAGGAGAGCGGATTCGTTCTCCGTCAGCATGCGCCCCCTGGCCGGAAAGACCCCGAGCAGGCCGATGACGTCGTGGCCGGCAAGCAGGGGGACAGCGATTGCCGCCTCGATGCCCGCTTCAGCCGCGGCATCGCCCACGCCCGCCAGCCGCGGATCCGAGGCAACGTCTTGAATCACGAGCATGCCGCGTGAGCGAAATGGCCCCAACGCGAGCTCGAGCAGCCGGTTGGCAAGCAGGACATGCGGGCCGGCCAGTCCGATGCCGGCGGCGGCGTACAGCTTGTCGTCATCACGCAGATAGACGGCGAGCCGATCGGCCTCGAGCAGCTCGCCCACACGTGCGACAGCGGTCTCGAGCGTGTGAGCCAACGACAGCTCGCTGATTGCCTGGCCGACGACGGCCAGCAGGGCCCGCGTGCGCTCGAGCTCGAGCGCCATGGTACGAGCCTGAAAACTCGCGCGCAGTGCGTGCGCGGCGCGCACGCCGAACGTCGCCAGCGTCGCGAGAGCAACGTCGCTCGGCTCGCTTCCCGACGAGAACAGGAGCTGCAGCGCCCCGATCGAAGGTTGGCCCAGTTGCAGCGTCGCAGACAGCGTTGCAAGCCCCGGGAGGCCACCGATCCGTTCGACGCCGACGGCCTGGCGGCCGAGCAGCGCGCGCTCCGCCGCCGCTGCGGCCGGCAGCAGCGCGTCGTCCGGCAGAACCGTGCCGACCGAGGCGACCAGCTCCAGCACGCCTTCGGGGCTTCGGCGCCACAGGAGCCCGGCCAGGGCCCCCGTTGCCTCCCTAGCGAAGCGGGTGATCTCATCGGCTGTCCGCATCCCGTCTGCGCCCGCCGCCAGCGCCTCACCTGCCAGGCCGAGCGTGGCCTCGGCGTCGATCTCGCCGGCGCCGACGCCACCCTCGAAAGCCCGGATCGCGAGCGCGGCCTGACCCGCCGCCAGGCGGGCGAACCGCCGCTCGCCGTCATCGAAAGCGTCACCCGCGCGCATGAGCTCGACACTGCCTTCGACGCGTCCATCGATCTGAATCGGAATCAGCAGCACCGAAGACGCCTGTACGCGCTCGGCCGCGCGTCGCACACTCTCGGGCAAGCGCTCTGGATCCGAGACTTCGTACTCGGACACGTCTGCAAGCGGGAGGCGCGAGCCCTCCAACTCGGCGCCGACGGCAGCCGAGCTCGTCGCTACCGCGCAGGCGTTGAGTGAGGCCCTCGCATCGTCAGCGACCCGCACGACTACGACCTCCGCGCCCGCCGCGCGCGCCGCCGCCTCGGCCACGGTCTGCATGGCCTCCGAGAGGCTGCCGGCGAGGCCGAGTGCGAGGCCGGCTTCGGCGAGCGCTTCCAGGCCGCCCTCGGCGAGCCCGAACCCCCGGTGTTCTGGACGCACAGCCATCCCGACCCCGCCGAAGTATGTCCGAGTGGCCAGTCCGGGGCCAGAGCCGCACTAGACTCCACCCATGGCCCAGCCAGCCAGACGGCACGTTGCGGCGCCATCCGAGGACCCGCCGGTCGACCCCGAGGCGATCGACCGTGCCTACCACTATCACCGGGCTCGGCGAAACGCGCGGCTGCGCCGCAAACGCGAGAAGTCGAACGCACGGCTGCGCTTCTTCATCACGTTCACACTGCTGGTCGGGCTCTCGCTGTTCCTGCTGCTGACCATCTGGCACGAAGTCCAGAAGGTCTTCGGGCTTTAGCTAGAGCATTTCGTTACTGCAGGCTCGAGGCTCTTCCGAACGGGCTCCAGCTGGTTTGCTCCCAGGAGGTGCCGCCGCACATGGGGCAGATCGGCAGTGCACGGACGATCGTGACCCCGTAGCCACACTCGGAACAGTGGAACTCACCCTTGGCCGGGTCGCCGGCCGCCCTGAACTCGACGTACTCGTCAGGTGCCGCGCGCGGCGTATGCAAGCCCTCCCTCATCCAGACCCCCTCTAGAGTACCTCCTGCGGCGTGAATCCCTCGGCCGCATCTTCTCCGACCATACCCGTGCAGACCCCAGAGCCCTATCCCCCGCCAGAGCCAGCAGAGGACGACTGGATGATCCCTCAGCCCAGGCCCTCGCGCTCATTTCAAGACCTCTCGGGCCTGGGAATGCGGCTCACATGGGTCTCCGGGCTGATCCTGGCCGTCTCGGCGTTCACCGACTGGTACGTCGGCTCGGGGCCGGGACCGACGACGAGCGTGATCGGGTGGCATACCGGGGCACTGGGCAAGCTCGTGTTCGTGATCGGGCTCGCGGTGCTGGCGCTCGTCATCCTGCGCGAGACGGGGATTGAGCTGCCCGCAACCGTTCCCGAGAGCCTGGTCATCATCGGGCTCGGCGCGCTCTCGACCATTTTCGTGCTCATCCGGCTGATCAGCGTTCCCGACGAGTTCTTCGGTTGGCGCGGACGCGGCATCGGCATCTTCATCAGCCTTATCGCATCGCTCCTCGTAATTGCCGCCGGCCTCTTACGAGCAGGCGAAGAGATATAGCGACCAGCGCGCCGAGCAGCGCGCCACCGAGCACGTCAAGCGGGTAGTGCACCCCGACATACACGCGCGAGAATGCGATCGCCGCTGCGAGCACATAGAGGAACGGAGCGAAGCGCGGAAACGAAAGCGACAACATCGTCGCTGCAGCGAAGCTCGTCGATGCATGGCCGGACGGGAACGATGCGTCATGCGGGAGGGGCACGAGCGTCTTTGGTTCCGGATAACGCAAAGGTGGACGTGGGCGGTCGATGAGCGACTTCAGCCCCATCGACGACCAGTCCGCGAGCGCGATTGCGATTACCGTGAGAACGAAGACGCCCCAGCGGCGATAGCCCGCGCTGAGCACCAGTGCAATGACGATCCAGACGAGCCCCAGCCGGCCGACGTACGAGAGCCCTTCGAAGACCGGATTCAGCCAGCCCGCGCGATGGTGGACGACCCAGCGCTCGAGGTGCCGGTCGAGCGAGATCAGGCCGGAACGATCTGCTTCGTCTGCTCGATCAGCGCGCGCAGGTCGAACGGCTTGCCGACAAAGCCCTGCGCACCACGCTGCACTGCTTCGGCCCCTGCATCGAGCTGGCCGCTGAACATGACCACCGGGATCGAGCCGACACCGTGCCGCTCCTGCACACGTCGCAACATCTCCCAGCCGTCGACCTGCGGCATCATCACGTCGAGCAGGATCAGGTCGGGCGCCTCATCCTCGAGCGCGGCCAGCCCGTCCTCCGCGTTCGCCGCCTCGCGGACGGCATAGCCCTCCATCTCGAGGTTGATGCGCACGACTTCGCGCACCTGCGCGTCGTCGTCGACGAGCAGCACGAGCGGGCCGCGCGCCGGCTTTCCAGGCCCCGAGCGCTCGAGGAAGGCCTCGAGGTCACCGCGCTTGAACCGGCGATGCCCGCCGGGGGTGTAGAAGGCGGGGACCCGGCCGACGTCGGACCATTTCCTGATCGTGCTCTGCGCGACGCCCAGGAACTTCGCCGCCTGGCCGAGCGTCAGCCAGTCGCTCTCGCCCGCGGCGGCCCGCCGGGGCCCGGGTTCTCGGGTGGCCATACCGCGAATCTACCCAAAGGTGCGCCTTCTTAACACCAGCCGTCAGGGAGTAATGGTGGAACCTTGCTGTCCGCGGGTCGGAACGTGGAGCGTGCGCTCGGAAGTGACCGTCCGGCCCGGCCGGGGATTGTCCTGGATCGCCTGACCGAGAGCGACCCCGAGGGAGAAGACCAGGGCGATCAGGAGCACGCGGATGCTCCACCGGATCGTCTCCTGACGGCGACGCAGCCGGCGTCGTTCGTTGCGCTCGACCGGGGTGAGGGTGTTCACGGCTTGTAGTCGACTGCGCCGCGCTGGTAGAGATGGAAGGCCGCGTCCTCCACCAGGGCGAGCGTGCGAGGCCAGCCGGGCGTGGCCGCGTGCTCGGATACCACGTCGCGGACCCATGCCTCCGCGCGGTCGTAGAGGGCCACGAGCTCCTCCAGCGTGAAGGTCTGGCCGATGCGGCGGCGGAGCTCTCCGGTCACGACCTCCAGTTGCGCGTTCAACCGGTCCGCGGCTACGGGATCGCGCGACGCCGCCTCGAAGCGGCGATAGCCGTCCTCCCACTCTCGTCTCGCAACGTCGACCACTACCGACACGGGCGCAGAACCTATCCGTTACGGCGCGCAGCAAACAGACGGCCACGCCGGATCGACCTCGGCGAGGATCTGCTCACCCAACTCGTAGCCGGGACGGGCCAGCGCGAATGCCACGTGTGCGTGCAGACACTTGAGAGTTCCGGCCTCCGTGCGCGCGCCGCCCACCCCGAGGTCGAGCTCGGGCCGTAGCCGGCGTTGCTCTGCGTGTGCGCGCTCCAGGCTCGCAGCGAGCCGGGGATCCTCGGCGGCCGCGCGCGTCCAGCGCTCGACACCGCCGGCCGCTTCGAGCCGTGACACCGCCGTCACGAGCTGGGGACACGTGAGCCAGAACGTCGTCGGAAACGGCTCACCGTTGTCGTCGAAGGCGTGCTGCTCCGTGACTGCGGGATGCCCGAACGGACAGCGGACGACGACCCGCCTGAAGGCGCGCGGTGGCCTGCCTAGCTGGTGCTCGACGGCGGCGCGATCCTCGTCATCTTTCGCGAGCGAAGCGATGCCGAAACCCTACCCCGCTGGAAATGCGTAGCATTTTCAGCGGTTGGGATGAGCTTTCTTCCAGGCCTGGATGCCCTTGACTATGAAGAGGTGCTCCCCCGGGCGGATGAATCCCAGCCTGCGCGCCTCGCGTGCGAGCGCGTCGCTGCTCGCGGAGAACTGAAGCCGGTCCTGCAAGCCACGCTTCTCACTTGACAACCGCCCGACCTCGGCACGCCGCGAGGAGAGCTCGTGACGCGTCTCGAGCCAGCTCCTCAGGGGGTGGTAGTACGCGTAGCCGATCGCCACGACCAGCAGGACGACAAACCACCGCCGCGCGAGCGTGGCGAGGGGTGGACGACGTGAAGCCTGCGCAGCCATGAGCCACAGGATTCGCGGAAGCCCCGCATGCTCCTTTTAGAGGACTACATCGACCTTGATGACGTTCGTCGAACCGGGGATGTTGACGGCCGTCCCGGCGGTGATCACCACCGTGTCCCCGGACTCGATCAGTCCTGCCTCTTTCGCAGCGTCCAAGGACCGGTTCCACAGATCCTCGACGTCCTTGCACTCGGGGATCCAGATCGGCGTCACGCCCCACTCGATCGCCATCTGGTGCACCGACCACTGTTTGTGGGTCAGCGCGACGATCGGGCGGCGCGGGCGCAGCCTCGCGACCGCCGACGCCGTGCGTCCGGTGAAGGTGGGCACGAGAATCGCCTTCGCGCCGAGCGCCTCTGCGAGGTCGCAGGCTGCATTGGACATCGCGTTGCCGATCGTCGGGTCCTCGGTCGCTTCGGGAATCTGATGGCGGTAGCCGAGGCTCGGCTCGACTGCGCGGGCGATGCGGTCCATCGTCTGCACCGCCTGGACCGGGTACTCGCCCATTGCGGTCTCGCCCGACAGCATGATCGCGGACGTGCCGTCGAGGACGGCGTTCGCGACGTCGCTGGCCTCGGCGCGCGTGGGCTCGGGATGGTGGATCATCGACTCGAGCATCTGCGTGGCCGTGATCACGGGCTTCCCGCGCTCGAGCGCCTTGGAGATGATCCGCTTCTGCACGAGCGGCACGAGCTCGGGGCCGATCTCGACGCCGAGGTCGCCGCGGGCGACCATGACCGCGTCAGCCTCCGCGAGCACGTCGTCGAGCGCGTCGACCGCCTCCGACTTCTCGATCTTTGCGATCACGTGAGCGGTCGATCCCTCCTGCTCGATCAGCGCCTTCAGGTCGCGGACGTCGGCGGCCGACCGCACGAACGACAGCGCAATGAAGTCGCACCCGAGCTTGAGGGCGAACTCGAGGTCTTCGAGATCCTTCCGCGTCAGCGACGGGATCGGGATCGGGACACCGGGAAGGTTCACGCCTTTGTGGGACGTCACGGTCCCGCCCACGACGATTCCGCACCGGAAACGGCCGGACTCCACGGCGTCGACGCGGAGCCGGATCATTCCGTCGTCGATCAGCACCTCGTGCCCCGGACGCAAGACCTCGCCGATGGCGGCCGGCGCAACCGGCAGCTCGCCGTTCCCGGCGCCGCCCCCGGTCGTCACCACCGTCACCTCAGACCCTTGAACGAGGATGAGCGGCTGGTCGAGCCCGCCGACGCGGAACTTCGGCCCCTGGAGGTCGCCGATCAGCGCGAGCGGCCGGCCGACCTCCTCCTGAACGTCGCGGACGAGCTTCGCCCTCGCCGCATGATCTTCATGAGTCCCGTGTGAGAGGTTGAGACGCGCCGCGTCCATCCCCGCACCGACGAGCTCCCGTAGCTTCTCGGGCGTCGAGCACGCAGGGCCGATCGTCGCGACGATCTTGGTCCGGCGCGGCGTCATCGAAGCCATCCACGCAGGTTAGCGCCGGGATGCGTCAGCGTTGCTGTCGTGGGAACGCTCGCCACCCCGGATACGCAGCGGCGTCGCCGAGCTCCTCTTCGATCCGGAGCAGCTGGTTGTACTTCGCGACCCGGTCCGTGCGCGAGGGCGCGCCCGTCTTGATCTGACCCGCGCCGGTCGCGACGACCAGGTCTGCGATGGTCGTGTCCTCGGTCTCCCCGGAGCGGTGGGAGATCACCACGGCGTAGCCGTTGGCGCGGGCGAGCTCGATCGCGTCGAGCGACTCGGTCAGCGTCCCGATCTGGTTGACCTTGACCAGAATCGCATTCGCGACACCCTCGTCGATGCCGCGCTGGAACCGGTCGACGTTCGTCACGAAGAGGTCGTCGCCGACCAACTGCAGGCGATCGCCGAGCCGCTCCGTCATCGTCTTCCACGCACCCCACTCGTCCTCTGCGAGCCCGTCCTCGAGCGAGACCACCGGATAGCGATCGGTGAGTGACGCATAGAGATCGATCAGCTCGTCCGCGCTCATGACCTGCCCCTGACGTTCGAGGTGATAGGCGCCGTCGCGGTAGAACTCGGTCGAGGCAGGGTCGAGGGCGATCGCGACGCGGTCGCGGTGTCCCACTCGCTCGGCTGCCTCGAGCACCGCCTCGATCGCGGTCTCGGTCGAGTCCAGCTCGGGGGCGAAGCCGCCTTCGTCGCCGACACCGGTTGACAGTCCGCGCTCGTGCAGGACGTCCTTGAGCGCGTGGAAGGTCTCGGCGCCGATCCTCAATCCTTCGGCGAACGAATCCGCGCCTGCCGGGACGACCATGAACTCCTGCAGGTCGAGTGAGTTCTGGGCGTGCGCGCCGCCGTTGATGACGTTCATCATCGGCACCGGCAGCACGTGGGCACCGACCCCGCCGATCCAGCGGAACAACGGCACGCCTGCATGGGCCGCCCCAGCTTTCGCGGTGGCGAGCGACACGCCGAGAATCGCGTTGGCCCCCAAGCGCGACTTGTTCTTCGTCCCGTCGAGCTCGATCAGGGTCGAGTCGACGGCCCGCTGGTCTTCGGCGTCGAGGCCGGAGACCGCCTGCGCGATCTCCGTCTCGACGTTGCGAACGGCATTGAGGACGCTCTTGCCGCGGTAGGAGCGCTCGTCGCCGTCGCGCAGCTCGACGGCCTCGAACTGTCCGGTCGACGCACCCGACGGCACAGCCGCGCGTCCCGCCGCGCCCGACTCGAGGACGACGTCCACCTCGACGGTCGGATTTCCGCGCGAGTCGAGAATCTGACGCCCGTGCACGCGTGCAATCGAGGTGGCGCTCATTTGAATTCCTCCTTGGCGCGATCGAAGTAACGGTCTTGTTCTTCGAGCGGCAGTTCGGCGAATGCCTTCCCTTCGTCGGCCGCGGAGCGCTCTGCACGTTCGACACGTTCGACGAAGCGGCGCGACATTGCGCGCAAGGCGAGCTCGGGATCGACATTCAAGCGCCGCGCAACGTTGACGGCCGCGAAGAGGACATCTCCCAACTCGGCGAACACGTGTGCCGGCGGCTCGGTCTCGGGTGCGATCTCGCCGGCCTCGGCGAGCGCCTCCTTCAGCTCGCGGAGCTCGTCATCGAGATCCGCGAGCGCGCCGGCCGTATCCGGATACTCAAAGTCGACCGCGGCGGCGCGCCGTTGCACCTTGCGCGCATAGAGCAACGCGGGGAGGGAGTCGGGCACGTCGTGGAAGATGCCTGCGCGACCTTCCAGGTCGCGCTTACCGGACTCCCAGGTACGGCGGACATCACCCGGGGAGTCGAGCTCGACTCCGCCGAACACATGAGGGTGACGTCGCACCAACTTCTCGTGCACTCCCCGCGCAATGTCCTCTAACCCCAGTTGGCCCTTCTCCGCCAGGAGCAGGGCAAGGAAGTACACCTGGAACAGCAGGTCGCCGAGCTCGTCCGCGAGCTTCGCGTCATCCCCGCCGATCGCCGCGTCGGCGACCTCATAGGCCTCCTCGACGGTGTGCGGCACGATCGTGCGCTCGGTTTGCTCGCGATCCCAGGGGCACTCGCGGCGCAGCCGCTCGGTCAGCTCCTGGAGGTCGACGAGCGCCTCGGCGAGGCCCACTTACTGGGACGTCGTGGTGGTCGTGCCGGTGAGCGTCGCGCAGGGATCCGGGTTGGGCTGGTACCCGACCTGGTACTTGATGCCCGACTTGCAGTAGCCCTTCTTTTTCTTGTCGACCCACTTCGTCATCACTTCGTTCTTCTTCTGCTGCTCGAGCTGCTGCTTGATCGACGACTCCACCTTGCCGAGGGACGTCGCCTGGGCGGCCTTGACGTCGGAGAGCGCCTGGATGATGTGGTAGCCGTACTGCGTGTGGATCGGCGCCGACAGCTGACCCTTCTTCAGGCTGAAGGCGGTCTTGTCGAAGGCAGGGACGGTCTGTCCCTTGGAGATGGTCAGCTTGCCGCCGTTCGAGGCGGAGCCGGGATCCTTCGAGTACTTCTTCGCCAGCTTCGCAAAGTTCGCGCCGGCCTTCAGCTGTGCGTAAATCGAGTCGGCGAGAGCCTTCTTCGTGACGAGGATGTGGCGCACGTCACGCGTCTGCGGCTGCCCGTACTGCGACTTGTGGGAGTTGTAGTAGGCCTTGACCTCGTCCTTCGAGACCTTGACGTCACCCGTCACCTTCTTGAAGAGCTCTTCCGAGATCAGCTGCGCGCGAACCTCTTCCTTCGCCTGATCCGCGGTCAGCCCTTGCTGCTTGAGCGTTTTCTCATAGCGCTGCTCGCTGCCGCCGTAGAACTGCTTCTTCAGCTGTTCGATGCGCTTGTTCACCTTGTCGTCCGTGATGTTGATTCCCATCGCCCCGGCCTCTTGCGCGAACTCCGCCCGCTGGATCAGGAACGTGACCGCCTGGCCCTTGAGCTGCTCGTACTCGGTGCTGCCGGGCTTCGGGAAGGGCCGCTTCTGCGCGACGTAGCTCGTCTTCGCGCGGTCCATCAGGGACTGGAACTGGTCCTTCGTGATCGACTCCGAACCGACGACGGCGGCGTCGTCCGAACTCAGGGTCGCCGTCGAGGTCCCGCCGCAGCCGGCGACCACGAGCACGAGCGAGATGAGCGCAAGAAGAATGAATCGTCTCATGGAAAATGCGCCATTTGCAGCGGATTCGTCACGCTGCCTGGCGCGCGGCCAGTATAGCATCGACTAGTCGGAGCGCCTGCGGGAAACCTTCCTCCCGCAAAGACACCTCGCGGTTTGCGGTCGTATAGACGGCTGTGTCGACCCGGCGCCGCAGGTCGCGGAGCTCCTCGGAGCCGAGCACCATTTGCCCGACGCTCGCCTTGCCGCCGCGGAAGACGAAGTAGTCGGCGCCGGCCCGCGCCAGCTTCAGCTTCGCCTCCTGAATCAGGAAGAGATTCTCGACGGGCTCCGGCAGCGGGCCGAAGCGGTCCTCGGTCCCGGCCTGCAGCTCGCGCAACTCATCCTCCGACTCGCTCAGCGCGAGCCGGCGGTGGAGGTCGATCTTGAGCGCCTCCGACGCGATGTACTCCGCCGGAACATAGGCATCCACTCGCGCGTCGACGCGGACCGGGCGGGCAGCGACGCGGCGCTCGCCGGAGAGCTCGGCAACGGCCTCGGCGAGCATCTCCACGTACAGCTCGAAGCCGAGGGCCGCGACGTGGCCCGACTGCTCGTCGCCGAGCAGGTTGCCGGCGCCACGGATCTCGAGATCGCGCATCGCGATCGCAAAGCCGGCGCCGAGCTCGGTGTTGTCCGCGAGCGTGGCGAGACGCGCGCGTGCCTCGGGAGTCAGCTCCGACATGTCCGGGTAGAAGAGGTACGCGTGCGCGGTCACGTCGGAGCGGCCGACCCGGCCGCGAATCTGGTAGAGCTGCGACAGGCCGAGCTGGTCGGCGCGCTCGACGATCAAGGTGTTCGCCTGCGGGATATCGAGGCCCGACTCGATGATCGTCGTCGACACGAGCACGTCCGCGTCGCCGCGCAGGAAGCCGTGCATCTTCTCCTCCAGCTCCCGCTCACGCATCTGGCCGTGCGCTGCGAGGAAGCGCAGGTTCGGCGCAAGCTGTTGCAGCTTCTCCAGCACCTCGTCGATCGTCTCGACGCGGTTGTGGAGGTAGAAGGCCTGTCCGCCGCGCTCGACTTCGCGCTCGAGGGCGAGCTTGATCGCTTCCTCGTCGTACTCGCTGACGGTGGTGCGGATCGGACGGCGGCCCTCCGGCGGCGTCTCGATGATCGAGATGTCGCGGAGGCCGGAGAGCGACATGTGCAGCGTGCGTGGAATCGGCGTCGCGCTCAGCGTCAGCACGTCGACCTCGAGCCGCAGGGAACGCAGCAACTCCTTCTGGGCGACGCCGAAGCGCTGCTCCTCGTCGAGGATGACGAGACCGAGCTCCTTGGGGATGACATCGCGGCTGAGGACGCGATGCGTGCCGATCAGGACGTCCACCTTGCCGGCCTGGAAGTCCGCGAGCACCTGCTTGACCTCCCGCGGTGACCGGAAGCGCGAGACCATCTCGACACGAACGGGGAAGTCGCGGTACCGGTCGCGGAACGTGTGCCAGTGCTGCTCGGCGAGAATCGTCGTCGGCGCGAGCATCAGCGTCTGCTTGCCGTTGACGGCCACGGCGAACGCGGCGCGGATGGCGACCTCGGTCTTACCGAAGCCAACGTCACCGCACACCAGGCGATCCATCGGGCGCGGTGCCTCCAGGTCTTCCTTCACCGCCTCAATCGCAGCCTGCTGGTCGGGGGTCTCCCGGTACGGGAACTCCGCTTCCAGCCGCTCGAGGTATTCGTGGCGCAGGTCGTAGGCGACGCCGGGCGCCTGCTGTCGCTGCGCGTAGAGCGCGAGCAGCTCGCCGGCAAGCTCGCGCACCGACTCCCTCGCGCGGGTCTTGAGATTGTCCCAGGCCTTGCCGCCGAGTTTCGAGAGCGCCGGCGCGGAGTTGTCGGCGCCGATGTAACGAGACACCTTGCCGAGCTGCTCGTGCGGGACGTAGAGCCGGTCGTCGCCGCGGAAGCCGAGGAAGAGATAGTCGCGTGTGACGCCCGCGACCTCCTTCGTCTCGAAGCCGAGCAGCTTCCCGACGCCGTGGTCCTCGTGGACGATGTAATCGCCGCTGCGCAGGTCCGCGAACGACTGCAATGCCCGCCCGCCGACTCGCCGCGCACGCGGCGGCCGCTTGCGGAAGACCTGCGTGTCGGGCAGCAGGACGAGGCCGAGGTCTCGCCAGACGAACCCACGTCGCGCGGGCGTGACGGCGAAGATGAGCCCGGCTTCGCGCGGCAGCTCTTCTCCTTCTGCGATGACGCGCGCTTCGATGCGGCGAAGAAGGTTCTGTTGCCGCATGGCCTCGCCGAGGTGTGGGAAGGCGACGACGACGCGCTGTCCCGAGCGGACGAATGCGGCCAGCTCGTTCTCCGCTTCCGAGAGGCCGCGCGCCACGAGAGCCGGCCGCTGCGCCTCGAACGCGAAGGGCTGACCTGCCGGCAGCGTGTCCAGCAGCGCTGCCTTTCCGAACGGCACCGGCTCGAGGCCCTCTTCCTCCCAGACCGTGCGAACGTCGTCGGCATGCCACACGAGGTCGGGACCGCCGGGCACGGCTCGCACGAGATCGGTCGGGATAGGGATCGGCTGGTCCTCGCCTACGAGGGTCGGCTCGAAGAGATCGAGTCGGCGCTCTGCGGCCGGATAGATGACAGCCGTCTCGACCGGGTGCAGCGCGCGTTGCGTGAACGGCGAGAACGCGCGCATCTGTTCGATCTCGTCGCCCCAGAACTCGATGCGAAGGGGCTCTCGGCCCGTCGTCGGGAAGACATCGACGAGACCGCCGCGGACGGCGAACTGGCCGCGCTCGTCGGCGCGCTCGACTCGCTCGTAGCCGGCGAGTGCGAGTGTCTCGGAGAGCTGCTCGAGGCTGGTCTCCTCGCCTGGCGCGATGCGGATAGGCTGAGGCCGCGCTTGGGGCGGCGGCATCGGCTCGGCGAGCGCAGCGGCCGAAGCGGCAACGAGCCCGCCCGCCGCGAGCACGTCGAGCGCTCGTGCGCGCTCACCGACGAGGTGTGGCGCGGGATCGAGGCCGGAGCCCCAGTGGACACCGCGGCTCGGCAGCATCGCAACGCGTTCCTCTCCCAGGAACCAGGCAGCCCCCTCGGCCGCGTCGCGGGCGTCCTGATCCTCCGGAGCGAGGAGGACGAGCGGGCGGTCGAGCTCCTCGTAGAGCGAGGCGAGTAGTAGTGGCAGCGCCGGCTCGGAGACGCGGGCAGGCGCGGGGAACGCCTCGGCGAAGCCTTTGAGGCGTTCGGTCGTGCGGAGCTCCGTTACGAACGGGTGCAGGATCGTGTGGTCCATGACGAAAAGGCCGAACCCCGCGAGTTCGGCGCTTGTCATGGTACCCCCGCATGGATGGTCGACCCGCCGCGGAGCGCGCGCTGGTTCCGCTCCGACGGAATCGGGACTTCGTCCTCCTCCAGATCGGCCAGGCGCTGTCGACCGTTGGCTCGGAGGCGTCGGGGATCGCCTACACGCTGCTGGTCCTCGCGCTGACCGGGTCACCGGCGAAGGCAGGCCTAGCGGCTTTCGCGCGCCTCGTTCCCTATGCGCTCTTCGCCCTCCCTGCCGGCGTTGCGTCCGACCGCTTCAACCGCAAGTGGTTGATGATCTGGGCCGACCTCGTGCGGGTGCTCGCGCTCGCCTCGCTGGGGGTCAGCATTGCAACCGGGCACGTCACGTTTCCCCAGATCCTGATCGTCGCCTTCGTCGAAGGGACGATGTTCGTCGTCTTCAATATCGCGGAGATCGGCGCCGTCCGTTCGGTCGTGCCTGCGCTGCAGCTCCAGCGTGCCTTTGCGACCGAGCAGGCGCGGATGTCGAGCGTCTACCTCGCGGGGCCATCGCTCGGGGGCGCACTGTTCGGGCTCGCGCGATCGCTGCCGTTTTTGGTTGACGCGGTCTCCTACGCGTTCTCGACGGGAACGCTGCTCGCTATGAGGACGCCGTTCCAGGAGGACAGGGAGGAGAGCGAGACGGCCGGCATCTGGACGCAGATCAGGGAAGGGCTCGCGTGGCTGTGGGGACACGCATTTCTCCGCACGTGCGCGCTGCTCTTCGTCGGAGGGAACTTCCTCTTCGGCGCGTTGGAGCTCGTGCTGATCGTCGCCGCCAAGCGCCAGGGCCTCTCCTCCGCGGCGATCGGTGCTCTCGTAGCCGTAACCGGTGCGTTCTCGCTGCTCGGCTCCATCGCAGCGCCGCGCTTCTTGCGCCTGCTCCCAATGCGCGCCGTTCTTGTGCTGTCGGCGTGGCTGGCGCTCGGGATCGTCGCGTTCGTGATCGAGCCCAACGTGTTCGTTCTCGTCGCGGGAACAGCTCCACTGATCTTCTTCAACCCGACCGTCAACGCCATGGTGATCGGCTATCGCGTGGCGATCGTGCCCGACCGGCTGCAGGGACGAGTGAACAGCGTCGCCAGGTCGCTCGCCCTACTCGCCTTCCCGCTAGGACCGGTCGTGGCGGGGCTCCTTCTGACCTCTCACTCGGTCAGAACCACCGCTGCTTTGGTCCTTGCAGGCTTCGTCGTCCTGGCGATCGTCACCACCGTGAACCGCTCGATCCGCGGAGCACCGAGCTTTGACGAAGTAACCGCTGCCGCTAGTTGAACTGCGCCTGTGCGCGCTCGAGCCCCTCGGCATCGAGCTTCTCGACGGCGTCGGCTGCCCGTGCGACGAGCGTTTCCGCGTCTTCGCCCGCGGTGAAATTCGAGAGCACGTAGTCCGCTCCCTTGCGCGGGTCGCCGCGGCCCGGCCGGCCGACGCCGACGCGGAGGCGGAGGAAGTCCGGAGTGTTCAGGTGCGCGGCGATCGAGCGGAGCCCGTTGTGGCCGGCCAGGCCTCCACCGCGGCGCGCCTGCAGGCGTCCCGGCTCGAGATCCATCTCGTCGTGCACGACGAGGATGGCGTCGGGCTCGACCTTGAAGAAGCGCGCCGCCGCGCCGACGGACCGGCCCGACTCGTTCATGAACGTCTCAGGCTTCAGCAGCCCGATGCGGTGGCCGTCGAGGCGGAGCTCCGCGAGTTGGCCGGAGAACTTGCCCTTCCAGGACGCGCCGTGCCTGCGCGCAAGTTCTTCGACGACCATCCAGCCGACGTTGTGCCGGTTACCGGCGTACTCGCGGCCCGGATTGCCGAGGCCAACGACGAGCAACTCGAGCGACGAGGCCCTGTCGCCTCGACGCCACGGGAGACGCATCTAGTTCTCTGAGGAGGTGCCGGGCTCGCCCTGCTCGCCCGAGCCAGCGTCCCCACCGGCGGCGCCCTCGCCTTCGGCGGCGCCCTCGGGCGCTTCCTCGCCCTCTGCGAACTCCTCGCCCTCTGCGGGCTCCTCGGGCTCCGGCTCGACTTCGCGCGCCGGGAGACCGACGCTGGCCAGCACGGTCTCTTCGGGGTCGTCGAGGTAGGTGACGCCCCCGATCGGAGCGAGGTCGGCGAGGCGGAGCGTGTCGCCGATCGCCATTCCGCTGACGTCGAGGTCGATGTGCTCGGGAATCTCCATCGGCAGTGCCTCGACGTTGATCTCGCGCTGCACCTGCGAGAGCACGCCGCCTTCCTTCACCCCGGTTGGCTCGCCGATCAGTTGGACGTTGACGCTCGCCTGGATCGGCTGGTCGAGCCGCACCTCGTGCAGGTCGATGTGCGAGATGTGGCCCCTGATCGGATCCTGCTGGTAGTCCTTCAGGATCGAGGCATGCGCAGTGTCCTGGCCTTCGAGGACGACGTCGAGGATCGCGTGCAGGCCGCCGGCGCCGGTCAGCACGCGACGGAGGTCGCGCTCGGGCACGAAGATCGCATAGGAGCTCTTGCCCTTCCCGTAGAGGACGCCCGGGATCAATCCCTGCTTGCGCAGGCGCCGCGCATCGGCGGAGCCGCGCGACTCGCGCTCCTTGACCGTCAGCTTGATTCGTTCGCCAGCCATTTTCGGCGGCGAATGGTAGCTACTTCTTTATGTGGAGGTTGATCCCGAGCAGGATCAGCGGCCAGAGGAAGATGGCGAAGATCGCGGAGAGCACGCCCCGCCAGCCGTTGATGTGCTGGAAATAGTGGTGCGACGCGGCGATCGCGACGCCGACCCCCACGTAGACGAGGCCGAAAATGCTGATTCCTGGACCACGGCGCATGGACGAGTCCTAACCGCTTTGACGATTCGGAAACGCGTCCTAGAAGAGAGCGTTCATGTCCCCGAAAATGGCGGAGACTGAATCGTCGGAGAAGACGTTGTGGATCGTCTCGGCGAGGATGTCCGCGACGGTCAGCACTGTGACTCTGTCGGGCTTCGTGAGCGGGTCGATCGGGACGGTGTCGGTGACGATGACCTTGTCAAGGGCGCTTCCCTCGATCCGCTCGATCGCCGGCGGCGAGAAGATGCCGTGCGTAGCGCAGGCGAAGACTTTCTTCGCACCGCGCTCCTTCAGGAACTCGGCACCGGCCACGAGCGTGCCGGCGGTGTCCACCATGTCGTCGGTCATCACCGCGCACTTGCCGTCGATGTCGCCGATGACGTTCGTGACGCGCGCGACGTTGTGTGCCGGCCGATCCTTTTGCAGAACGGCCAGGTCACCGCCGATCATCTCCGCGAACTTGCTCGCCAAGCGCGTGCGGCCGGTGTCAGGCGCGACTGCGACGACGTCTTCCGGAAGACCGAGGTCGCGCACGTACTGCGCCAGCATCGGCAGGGCGGTCATGTGGTCGACCGGCACTTCGAAGAAGCCCTGAATCTGGCCTGCGTGGAGGTCCATCGTCAGGACGCGGTCGGCGCCGGCAGTCTGGATCATCTCCGCGACGAGTTTCGCCGTGATCCCTTCCCTTGGCCGCGACTTCTTGTCCTGGCGCGAGTAGGGATAGAGCGGCAGCACGGCGGTGATCCGCTTCGCGGAAGCCAGCTTGGCCGCGTCGATCATGATCAGCAGCTCCATCAGGTGCTGGTCGACGGGTGGAGAACTCGTCTGGACGATGAAGAGGTCGGCACCGCGGATCGACTCCTCGTAGCGGCAGTACGTGTTGCCGTCCGCGAACGTGCGCAGCGACACGTCGCCCACCTGGATGCCGAGCTTCTCCGCGATCCGCTGCGCCAGCGCGGGATGCGAGCGACCGGAGAAGAGCATGAGCCGCTTGGACGGCCCGCGCTCGATCCAGTGCTCAGGCTTCAGCTCGGGCTTGGTCTCTGCAACCTCGAGCCCGGTCAGGCGCGGCTGCTCAGTCGTTGCGATTTCCACGGAGATAGCCCTCTTTCGTTATCTGCTTCGGCGGGAAGCCAGCGAGCGATTCGGGAGGGACATCTTCTGTTATGTACGAACCGCCTGCAATCCATGCGTCGTCCCCGACCTCCACCGGCGCCTCGAACCCATTGTGAATACCGGTGTGGACGTTCCGCCCGATCTTCGTCTTCCCCTTGGGCCGATCGGGCTGGTGGGGGAAATTGGCGGTGATATTCCCGGCGGCGATGTTCGTGTCCTCGCCGACCTCCGCATCGCCGATGTAGGAGAGGTGCGGCACCTTCGTCCGGGCGCCGATCTCGGAGTTCTTGATCTCGACGAACGTCCCGGCCTTCGCGCCGGGCCCCAGCCTCGTCCCGGGGCGGAGGTAACAGAAGGGGCCCACCTTGGCGCCTGGGCCGATCTCGGCATCGTCGGCGACCACGTGCGGGCCGACTTCGGCGCCGGCCGCCACTCGCGTGCGCCCGCGGAGCACGGTGAACGGATGGATCGTCGAGTCGGGCTCGAGCTCGACGTCGGGATCGATCCAAGTCGTCTGCGGGTCCACGATGGTGACGCCTGCCAGCATGTGTTCCCTGTTCACGCGCGCGCGTAGGAAAGCAGCTGCCTCGGCCAGCTCCACACGTGTGTTCACTCCTTCCACTTCATCGGCATCTGGAGCCTTGAACACGACAACCTCCTCTCCTCCTTCGACCAGCAGCCGCACCGCGTCCGTCAGGTAGAGCTCGCCCTGCGCGTTCGCCGGCTCGATGCGGTCGAGCACGGGCCAGAGCTTGTCGGCGGCGAAGACGTAGATCGACGAATTGACCTCTCCGATCGCACGCTCGGCGTCGTTCGCATCCGCATCCTCCACGATCGCCTTCAGGCGACCGTCGGCAGAGCGGACGATGCGGCCGTACGCGAGCGCATCGGGCGGCTCGAACGAGAGCACTGTCGCGCTCGCCTTGGCGGAGCGATGCTCGGCCACGAGCTTCTGGAGCAAGTCCGAGCTGATGCGCGGATGGTCACCCGAGACGACGAGCACCGTCTCGGCGTCGCCGACGCTCTCGCGCGCGGCGCGCAGCGAGTCGCCGGTGCCGAGCGGCCGCTGCTGGACCGCGACGGTAACCCCGTCGAGCGCGCCCGCTGCTTCGGGCGAGAGGACGACGACGAGCGGATCCGCGCCGAGCGGCCGCACGGCCTCGACGACCCAGTCGACGAGCCGCCGCCCGAGCAGCTGATGCAGGTGCTTCGGCGTCGCGGACTTCATCCGCGTGCCGAGCCCGGCCGCCATGACGACGGCTGCCAATTCGCCATGTGCCATCAGAGCTGGGGCGCCAGGATTCGAACCTGGGATCGCGGGACCAAAACCCGCTGCCTTACCACTTGGCTACGCCCCACCGTTTCCAAGCAAGTGTCGCAGCGCAGTGCCGACGCCGCAGCAACTGGCTGCGAAAGGGAGCTCAGGTACGCCGAGAGTCCGAGAAGAGGTACGCAAGGGCGACCAGCGCGAAGATTATGACCGCGACGATCGCCACGAGCTTGAGGACGAAGGCGAGGATGACCACGAGGATCGCAAGCGCCTGCGACGCCGCGGCGATCCACGAGAGCTGGCGCGCGACGTCCCACCGCATGCTACGACCCGCGACAATGTAGAAAGCAAGCAAGATGGCGCCGATGACGAGGACGGTCCACTTCGTCAGGTCGGGCGTGAGCGCAACGAGAAGCCCTTCGACCACGGCAACCCAAAGAGCGAGGCGCAGTCGCCGTTCGCGGAGCCACCGGCCGATGCGCGTGCTCCCGCCTTCGATCATCGGCTGGCTGTACGCCATGTGATCAACGGTACCACGCAGGTGTCGTGAGCCACGTGCGCCCTTTGGGGGAGATTTGCTTCTGCGCTGCTCGTGCTTGGTGGCCGTGCAAGAAGAGCCCGTAAACAGTCGGACCGGCACCGGTGACGTCTGATCGAAAAGCGCCCAGCCCAACGAGCTCGCGCGCCAGCGGAGACGATGCGAGGTCGTTCGAAGGCAGCGTTGCGAGGTCACGCGGACGCTTGACGCGCTCCAGCGCGCCGAGCAGCGCGGCGCGCCGTTCGCCGTAGCCGTGCTCGCCTCCGCGTGCATCGAAATCGGCGTACACGTGCTCGGTCGACCTCTTCACCGCCTTGCGCGGCAGAACCAGCAGCACCCAGTAATCCTGGGGAAGCTCGAGTGCCTCGAGGTCGGTGCCGTCGCCCGTGCCGAGCTGCGGCCCGTCCTCCAGGAAGTACGGAACATCTGTCCCCAACGTGCGCGCGAAGATGCGTAGGTGTTCCGCGGGATAGGGATCGGTTCGCAGACCGTTTGCCAAATGCAACGCGGTCGCCGCGTCGGAGCTGCCGCCGCCGAGTCCCGCGGCCACAGGAATGCGTTTCTGGATCCGCGCAGTGAAGCTCGCGCTGTCGCCGTCGACCATGCATTCGAGCGCATGGCGGACGAGGGTGTCGCCCGCAAACCCGGCGACGCACAGCTCGGGGGAACGCTCGACTGCGATTCGGTCGGAGAGCGCAACGCGCTGGTAGACCGTGACGACCTCGTGCTTCCCGTCGTCGCGCACCGGGCCGACGACGAGTGACAGGTTGATCTTGGCGGCCGCGGGTGCGCGCGTCACTTCAGTGCCTCGGTGAGCGCGAGGAACTCGTGAGGCGCGAGCTCTTCGGCGCGAACGTTCGGTTCTCTGCCGATCGTGGCGATCGCGGCCTCGGCGCGACCGCGTTCCGCGACTCCCGCGAACTCCAGTGAGTTCGCGAGGCGTTTGCGCCTGTGCGCAAACGAGCCCTCGACCACTCGCTTGACGCGACGAAAGTCGTGAGGGAGCCCCGTGCGCCGGAAGGCGACGAGCGCAGAGTCGACGTTCGGCCGCGGCCGGAACACCGTTGGTGACACGGGATGGAAGCCCGTCCGCTCCGCCACGAGTTGCACGAGGACGGACACCGCGCCGTAAGCCTTGGTCGAGGGCGCAGCGAAGAAGCGGTCGGCGACCTCGCGCTGCACCATCACGGTCCAGAGCTCGATCCCCGGTAGGCGGTCGAGGCTCTCGGCGATCAACGGCGTCGCGACGTTGTACGGAAGGTTGGCGACGAGCTTCTTCGCCCCCGGCGCCACCTCGGCCAGGTCGAGCTTCACGGCATCGCCGAAACGCAACGCCACGTTCGGCCGGCCGGCCAGCCGCTCGAGGAGCTGGGGGCCCAGCGACGCATCCAACTCGACCGCGTAGACCTGGGAAACGCGATCCGCGAGATACGTCGTCAGGATGCCGAGGCCGGGTCCGATCTCCAGCACAGCGTCGTCTTCGGCGAGCTCCGCCAGGCGACCGATCACGCCGAGGATGTTCTCGTCGACGAGGAAGTGTTGCCCGAGGCGCTTTTTGGGGTTGATGCTCATCGTCGTACCCGGTGGAACCTCCCGGTTCCCCCGAAACCCCCTCCCCTGGTCCGCTTCGCGGACAGGCGACTTCGTCGCCTCACGGCAGTCCGAAGGCCGCGGTCGCGTTCGCGTCGATCTGCGCGGCGAGCGCGTCCAACTCCTCGCCGCGAGCCTCGGCGAGCGCGGCGACTGTGTGGACCACGTATGCAGGCTCGTTCGTCTTGCCTCGAACCGGCTGCGGCGCCAGATACGGACAGTCCGTCTCGGCGAGAATCAACTCGGCGGGAACGGCACGCGCGGCTTCGCGCAGGTCCCGCGCGTTCGCGTACGTGACGTTCCCGGCGAACGAGACGTACCAGCCCCGCTCGACCGCCTCGGGGAGCAACGACGACGATGAGAAGCAGTGCAGCACGACCGTGCCGTCGAACCACTGCCGCAGGATGGAGACCGTGTCGTCGTCAGCGGCGCGGTTGTGGATCACGACCGGCAGCTGCGCACGCTTCGCAAGCCCGAGCTGGTAGATGAACACCTTGGTCTGAGCATCACGTGGCGCGTAGTCGCGGTAGTAGTCGAGCCCGATCTCCCCTACCGCGACGATCTTTGGATGCGCGAGCAGGCGCTCGAGCGCACCGAAGTCGAACTCCGACGCCGCCGCATGGGGATGGATGCCCGCGACGCCGTAGACGTCGTCGTGCTCGTCGACGATCGGGAGCATCTTGGCCCACGAGATCGGATCCGTTCCGATCGCGACGATCCTGGCCACGCCGGCATCGCGGGCGCGGGCAATCGCGGGGGCCGGGTCGTCGAGCGCGTCGAGATGCGCGTGCGTGTCGATCACGCAGCGGCGGTGGGAGCGTCCACGCGCGGGAAGAGCGGCGTCGCCGGCTCGATCCCAGCTGCGGTGACCGTGCGGCCCGGCTCGACGTTCTCCCAGGCGAGGTCATCGGGCTGGCCGAGCGCCTGCAAGATGCGTGGCGCGGTCTGCGGCAGATATGCGGAAAGCGCGATCGCGGCGACACGCAGCCCGTCGGCCAGGTCGTACAGCACACGATCGAGCTCGCCCGAACGCGCGTCGTCCTTCGCCAGCTCCCAGGGCTTCGTCTGCTCCACGTGCTTGTTGAGGGAGCGGACCAGATCCCAGATCACGTCGACTGCGCCGGTGACGTCGAACAGGTCGAGCCGAGCCGGCACCTCGCGTTTCACCGCCTCGATCGCGTCGGATACCTTGCCCTCTCCGGTGGCAGCAGGGATCCGTCCCTCTCGGTAACGGGCGATCATCGCCGTCGTGCGTGAGACGAGGTTGCCCAGATCGTTCGCGAGCTCGCTCTCGTATCGCTCATGAAGGCTTTCGAGCGTCACGTTTCCGTCCTGCCCGAACGAGACGGCACGGACCGCCCAGAACCGGACCGCGTCGCTGCCGTACACCTCGACGAGATCGAGCGGGTCGATGACGTTCCCGACGGACTTCGAGATCTTCCTCTCGTCGACCAGCAGCCAGCCATGTACGAAGAGCTGCTTCGGAACCTCGTAGCCCGCTGCCAAGAGCAGAGCCGGCCAGAAGACACAATGGAAGCGCAGGATGTCCTTGGCCAGCAGGTGGCGCACCTCGGGCCAGAACTTCTCGCGGAGGTCCTCGCCCTCTCGTGCGTAGGTCAGTGCGCTCACATAATTGATGAGCGCATCGACCCACACGTAGACGACCTGGCTCTCGTCCCAGGGGACCGGGACGCCCCAGGGCTGGCCCGCGCGGCTGAGGCTGAAGTCCTGTAGCCCGCCCTCGATGAACGAGCGCGCCTCGTTGTAGCGGAAGCGCGGCAGGACGAAGTCCGGCCGCGCGTCATACAGGTCAAGCAAAGGCTGTTGAAAGGCGGAGAGCTTGAAGAAGTAGTTCGTCTCCTCGATTCGCTCCGGCACCGTGCCGTGAATCGGGCACTTGCCGTCGACCAGCTCGGCCTCCGCCTTGAACTCTTCACAGCCGACGCAGTACAAACCGGAGTAGACGTCCTGGTAGATGTAGCCGTTGTCGTAGATCCGCTGGATGAACTCCTGGACGAATCGCTTGTGTCCCTCGTCGGTTGTGCGAATGAAGAAGTCGTAGTCGGCATCGACCCGCCTAGGCAGCTCTTTCCAGGCTTCGGCGATCTGGTCGACGTAGGTCTTCGGGTCGAGCCCCTGCTCCTCGGCCACCCGGGAGACCTTGGAGCCGTGCTCGTCCGTGCCCGTCAAGAAGAACGTCTCGTCGCCGCGCTGCTTGTGATGGCGCGCGATGATGTCGGCCACGATCGTCGTGTACGCGTGGCCGATATGAGGCGTCGAGTTGACGTAGTAGATCGGTGTCGTGATGTAGAAGCTGTTCACCTGAATCCATGATAGGGAGCGTGTCGAGTGGCTTCCGGCGCAGACGACGACGCAATGCGAGCAGAGCCGCGGTCGTAGCAACCGCGAGACCTGCCGGGAGTCGCCAGCTGCCGCCGGCCGATCCGGGCGACGTCCGAGGGATCCCCGCCCGTCGCGAGTCGACCGTCAGCCGCTCCGACCGTTGCGCCTGAACCGGGTGCCCGTCGAAGCCGTCGCGGACCGAAGCCCGAGCGCGACGCAACTTCACGTTAGCCAGCGGCGTCGCGGCTGCGACGGTCGCAGCGCGCGAGCGGGCACGCACCTCTGCCGGCTTCGCCGGCGTCTCGGACTCGGGCGCAGCCACGTCGGGAGCAACTCGCGAGCGCTCGGGCCGAAGCGTCGTCGCTTGCCCGCTCGCGATCGCCGGCTCGATCGCCGCCTCCTCCGGTGGAGACACCGCCGGGCTCTCAGCCGTGCTTCGTTCCGAGTTGCCGCTCGGCTCGCTTGCCGGCGGCGGGCCAGCCGTCGCCGCGGGCGCCGCTTCTCGAGTTTCCAAAGGAACGGCGACGACCGCGGGCTCAGCGGCCGGCGAGGGCGCAGGCGCCACGCGCGAAGGCAGCATGGTCAGCGGATCGACGTATCCCTGCGGATCGCTCGTCAAGCGCGTGCCGAAGTAGACGTAGGGCTCCGGCAAGTCGACCACGCCGCTCGGCCCGACCGTCCCGACGACCGAGCCTTCGCCCACGAGCGCCCCGCGAACCACGGCGATCGACCCGAGGTGAACGAGCGTGGCGGTATAGCCGAACGCCGTCTCGATCGACACAGTCTTGCCGCCGGTCGGCACCGTCCCCGCGAACGAGACGATTCCCTTCGCCGGGGCGAGCACAGGGCTGCCGCTCGGAGCGCCGAGATCGACGCCGCGATGCTGGCCGGCCGTGTAGGGGTGCACGTGGTCGAACGCAAACGGCCGCAGCACCGGACCCTCGACGGGCCACGTCCAGGCGCGAGCGCCGGTGACAGGGAGCGCACACGCGCAAATGATCAGGATCGCAAGTCGCCGCACAGTTCCTCCTGTTGCCAATTTTGAGAACGAAGCCGACCGTAGCAAGGCCGGTCCCTGTTGTCAATACTGGCTACAAAGTACGGCGGTAGAGCTCGTTGCGGGACGCGCCGGTCAGCCGCGAAACGACATCGGCAGCCTGCCGGCGAGGGACTCCAGCGGCGACCAGCTCGGCGACCGCTTCGAGTGCGCCGGGCAGATCCCGTTCCTCCTCGCCCGGCCCGAGCACGAGCGTGATCTCGCCCTTCGGCGGCTCCACGAAGCGGGCGGACACTTCCGCGGCCGATCCGCGCACGACCTCCTCGAACTTCTTCGTCAGCTCGCGGCAGACGGCCACCTCCCGCCCGGGCTGCGCAGCCGCCAACGAACGAAGCGTCCCAGGCAGCCGCTGGGGCGACTCGAACGCGACGACGGGATGTGCCCAGCCTGCGAGCTCGCGCCAGAGAGCCGTCAACGCGCCGGCGCCCCGCGGCAGGAACCCGACGAACTGGTAGCGGTCGGCCGCGAACCCCCCGGCGACGAGCGCCGTGTCGACAGCGGACGGGCCGGGGAGCACAGTCACCGGCACACCCTGCTCGAGGGCGGCTCCGACCAAGCGCGCGCCCGGATCGCTGATCCCGGGCATCCCCGCGTCGCTGACGAGAGCGACGCGCTCGCCGGCCAGAAGGCGCGGGAGCAGCTCCGCAGTCCGCTTGGTCTCGTTGTGCTCGTGGTAGGAGAGAAGCTTCGCGCCGGAGATCCCGTGCCGGTCGAGCAGCACGCGGCTATGTCGCGTGTCCTCGCAGAGGATGACGTCGGCGGAGCGGAGCTCGTCGAGCAGGCGCAGCGTGACGTCGTCGAGGTTTCCGATCGGCGTCGCACAGACGGCGAGCGGCACGTTCTACCCGGCTACGTCGAACGCGACGAGGCCGGCGCCGATCAGGCCCGCGGCGGTCCCGAGCTCTGCGCGTACGATCGGCACTCGATAGCCGGCTCGCGCGAGCGCTTCACGGCGCAGGATCTCGCGCGCAGGGTCGAGCACGAAGTCGCCGGCAGCCGCGAAGCCGCCTCCGATCACGACCAGATCCGGGTTGAAGATGTTCACGAGGCTGCCGATGCCGGCGCCGAGGTGGCGACCGATGCCGTCGAGAATCTCGACCGCACGGGGTTCTCCTTCGTTCGCCAGGCGGACGAGCCGATGCGCGTCGACCGCGGGACCGAACTCCGCCTGCGCAAGCTTCGTCGCCGCGACCCCGGTCACGTAGGGCTCGAGATGCCCGCGCCCCGTGCACGATCCCTGGCAAGGGAGGCCGTCGTACACGATCACGATGTGCCCGAACTCCGCCCAGCCGCGGAAGAGCCGCCCGTCGACGACCGCGCCGCCTCCGCAGCCCGTCCCGAGCGTGAGCATGACCATCGAGTCGACCTCGCGCGCAGCGCCGAAACGGAACTCCGCATAGGTCGCCGCGTTCGCATCGTTCTCGATCCCCACAGGCAAGCCGAAGCGCTGCTTCATCCTGTCTCGGAAGGCGATGTCCGTCAGCGGGAGGTTGACGGCCTGCAACGCCCGGCCCGTGCGCTGGTCGATCGGAGACGGGATACCGAACCCGAGGGCGGCGATCTCTTCCGTCAGGAGCTCCTCGACTGCCGCGTCCAGGCCCACGAAAAATGCGTCTTCGGAGGAGGTCGGGGTCGCATGCTCGCGCCGGTGCTCGACGTGCCCCTCCCGGTCGACGACACCGGCCAGGATCTTGGTGCCGCCGATGTCGACGCCGATGACGCGTTTTTCGTTCAAACCGCGCGGCTACCCTACTGGCTCGCGCAGCGGTGAAGGGGGCCGGTTCGCGCCGGTCCCCCTCACCTCGTTGACTAACAGCCCAGCCCGTTGTTGTACTTGTCGAGCACGTCCTTCAACGCGATCGCCTGCGCCCGCTGTGCCGCCGTCAGGGTGTAGGTGGCGTTCGGCCCGGTGTAGCCGATCGAGACCAGGAACGCGTCCGCACTCGCGATCGTCGGAGCGACGCAGGTACTTGCACCGTTCTTCACGTTCAGCTTCGCCGCCAAGAGCTGTGCGGCCAGGCAGCCGGCCGCATCGTTCGCCGACGACTTGCCGCAGTTCATGTTGGCGAACACGGCCGTCGCATCCGCGAACGTGCCCACCGTGTAGCCGCCGAGCGCGATCGACAACAGCGACGTCGTGTGCGCCTCATGGTTCTTCCAGTAGCCCGCCGAGAGAGCATCCGCCGGCGGTACGGCGACGACTGAGGTGGCGGCGGTGGCGCCGGTCGTGCTGCCGCCGTCGTCAACGACCGTCACGGTGATCGTGTACGGGCCGGCTGCCGCATAGGTGTGGCTACCGGCGGCGGTGTAGCTGCCGCCCGAACCGCCGATGACGCCGGTCGAGTTGGAGGCGTCGCCCCAGTCGATCGTGGCCGTGAAGTCGCTCGTCGGCGCCCCTGTGTTGTCGTCGCTGAAGCTGAACGAGACGTTCGTCGGGTTCCCGAGGGACGTCGAGGACGGCACCGTGAACGTACCGGCGTGGAGCGCGGCGTCCGCGACGGTGGCCGTCGAGTTCGCCGTGTCGGTGTTGGCGGCGTCGTCGACGTCCGTGATCGTCACGGTTACGGAATACGACCCTTCTTCCGTGTAGGTGTGCGTACCCGAAACGCTAAAGCTGCCCGCCGAGCCGCCGATCGTCCCGGCCGTCGTTGCGGAGCTGTCGCCCCAGTCGATCGTGGCCGAGTACTCGCTCGCCGTTGCCGCGGTGTCCGGGTCGGTGAAGGTGGCGACGTCGCCGCTGAAGCTCGCCCCCTCGGTTGCAGAGAAGGTCGTCCCGCTCGCGGTTATTGGCTCATCGCCTGCTTCCACAGTGATGGGAGCGGTGTCGCCGGTCGCCGCGACCACCACCGCGCCCGCATCGCCACCTGCATTGTTGTAGTACGTCCCGGGCGTGCTCGACGCCGTGACGTTGAAATGCAAGGTGACGTCTCCGCCCGCGGGTGCGCTGAACGAGCCGTTCCAGGTCAGGGTCTGAGCTGAGATCGTCGGGTCTGCCGTGGTCGGCCCGGTTGTCGAGCCCGGCACGTACGCGAACCCGGCCGGGAGCGTGTCCGTGACGGAGTTCACGACCACGGGGGACGCGTTCGGGTTGTGGATCGTGATCGTGTAGCCGTCGGGTCCGCCGGCGGCCGCAGTGGACGAGTCGGCGGTCTTGGTCGTCGACAGCGGCGCGAAACCGAGCGGCGAGAACGTCGTCAGGTGGGAAACCGTGGCCGAGCCTGCGCCGGGGACGGTCACGTCCCAGCTGAGCAGGATCGCGTTGTCCTCGAGGGTGGCGCAAATGCACGTGTTCGGCCCCGCAGCCTGTGCACCGATTTGCGACCACATCGTGCTGTACAGGGCCTCCATGTAGCTGCTGCCGGAAGTGAGCGGGAACAGCTGCTCGATCCGGCTGCCCGGATTGGCCGTGGCCGTGCACGCGACCGCGCTACCGTCGACGCGCCCGTACCCGTAATCCGAGTTCTGCAAATAGCAGTCCCCGGCCGCGTACAGCCGGACGGACCTCGAGGTGAGATTCGAGTTCGAGATCTGCACGTCGGTGCGGTACGACTCCTGGCCGACGACGTACGAGTCCGTCTGGGTGATCGTCAGCCCGCTGAGGCCGAGGGCGGCCACCGTCACGATCTTGAACGGGTCAAGGCTTGTGCCGGTCCCCGTCGGGCCTATCTGGCTGATCGGCGTGAACGCCGTCCTCGGAGTCGCGCCACCTCCGGCAGGGATGCTGAGGGGGCCGTAGAGCGTCGCGGTCGACTGGTCGACCGCAAGCGTGCCGCAGGCCGTGCCGCCGAACCACTCGGGACTGGCGTCGCCCGTGTGGAGGACGCTGCAATTCAGATCGGGGCTGATGGTGATCGACGTCAGCGGACCAGCGGACACGATCGACGCGGCCGATGCCGTAGACGACAGAGCGAGTGACGCGCCGGCCAGCAGGCAGACGGCAGCGAGGAACTTGAGCCCGCGCCGGCTACGTGATGAAAACCTGGTAAACGACTGCATTTGGAGTGCCTCCTTCGTTGCTCTCCCCGGGGCCAGTACGCCCGCTCCGTCGCAGAGCATTTGCAAGTCAGTTCGGCGACGATTCCAATAGCCCTCGCGGGACGGGGTCAGCTTGCGGTGATGTAGTCGTGCAGGAATTGGAGCTCGAAGCTCTGCTGCTTGGACTTGAACCTGACGACGTCCCCGATCGAGACGATCCCCACCACCTCGCCGTCATCGACCACAGGCACATGGCGAATGCGCCTGTCGGTCATCAGCGCCATGCACTCGTCGACCGAGGTCTCCGGCGTGGCGACGAGCAGCGGGGACGACATGATCTCCCGAACCGGGGTTTCCTTGTCCGGGCGCCCCTCGAGGGCGGCACGGCGGAGGTAGTCGCGCTCAGTGACGATCCCCGTGATCTCGCCGCTGACCGTCACGAGCAAGGCTCCGACGTTCGCCTCGACCATCCGCTTCACCGCCTCGAACACCGAGGCGTCTGCGTCGATCTGGAGCACATCGTGACCCTTTTCGTCAAGGATCCCCGACAACAATTGGTTCATCGCGTCTCCTCCCAGCCTCGCGATCCGACCCTGGGGACTTTAGCGCCGCGAAAACGTTGAACCTAGGCCGCCTCTCGCAACCTTGTAGGCAAGGACAGCGGTTGAGACAATCGGGATCCATGCCCAGCGACAAGGAGAGGTCGTCGATGAAGCCACCGCTCACCTCAGTTGCGCTCGTCGTCGTCGCCTTAGCGGCGGCAGGATTGGCGGCCGACAGGATCTTCTCTGCCGGGACTGCCTCGGCGACTCCGGGAGTGGGGTTCTCGACCACGATCCTCGCCCGGGGCATCTTCGGCGAGAACTTCACCTTTGGAACGCCCACGCAAATCACGGTCAAGCGGAAGGTCAGCATCAAGACGAAGAGTGGTGTTGTCACGAAGACCGTGAAATTCAAGGTTGACTCCGTCCTGAGAGCCATCACCTGCTCACCGACGAACCCGTGCGACACGGCGTTTCAGCAGGCGAGGGTTGAGCCGGGCGGGTCGTCTGGTTGGCATACGCACCCAGGGGCGACCTTCGTCGCCGTAGTTGAGGGCGAGGGCACCCTGTATCGCGTCGTCGGCTCGGACTGCACGGCCACGAAGCTTGTCGCCGGAGCGGGCTTTGCTCAGATGCCGACCGAGCGTCACGTCGTCCGGAACGAGGGAGCGGTCCCATTCGTCGTGGACACGCTCTACGTCCTCCCGCCCGGGACGCCGAACACGGGAATCAGAGTCGACCAGCCCCAGCCGACGGAGTGCCCCTTGATTCACTGAGGGCTCGAAAAGGCCGAGGCTGCAGGGGAAGAACCGCTTAGCGTCGCGCGATCTTGGCCTGAAGTTACCCTTCCGGCTCGATGCCGACGGAGGAGAAGCCCTACCGCGTCTACCGGGGCGGGCGTGTCAAGGGCAAGGTCCCGCTGGAGCGGCCGCAGCAGGCGCGGCCGGACCGGAACGGGCGCGGCCCGCGCGAGCCGAAGATTCGCCGACCCCGTCGCCGCTGGAGTTGGAAACGGCGCCTCGGCCTCGGCCTGATCGTCCTGCTCGTCGTCGCGGTGGTCTGGGGAATCGCGGGCTACCTGTCCTTCCGCAGCGGGGTCGACAAGGCGAACGCCCGGCTCGACCAGTCCGTGCTTCCCGTGCTCTCGAAGCAGAACGGGCTCATGCTGTCGAACCCGACGACGATGCTGCTGCTCGGCCGCGACCACGAGAACACCGACCGGCGGGCCAGCCTGAACCATTCGGACTCGATCATGGTCCTGCGCACGGATCCGAGCCGGCACCGGCTCGTCTACCTCTCGATTCCGCGGGATCTGCGCGTGCCGATTCCGGGACACGGCGAGGACCGGATCAACTCGGCATTCCAGTTGGGCGGCGCCGCGCTCACGGTCCGGACGATCGAGAGCCTCACAGGGCTCCAGATCAATCACGTGATGATCGTCGACTTCCGCAGCTTCAAGAGCCTGATCGACAACATCGGCGGCGTCGACATCAACGTGCCGGCGCCGATCCTGTCGAACAAGTTCGATTGCCCTTACAAGGCGTCACGCTGCGCGAGCTGGCACGGCTACCGATTCAACAAAGGCATGCAGCACATGAACGGGCAGCGCGCGCTCATCTATTCACGCATCCGCGAGAACCAGCTCAACCCGGCGGACAGCGACATCACACGCGGCCTGCGTCAGCAGGCGGTGATGCGTGCCGTGATGGCCAAGCTGCTCGGCTTCGGGACCGTCGTGAGCCTGCCGTTCAACGGCGACTCCCTCTTGAAGCCCCTGACCACCGACCTCTCCGCCTGGCAGTTCGTCCAGCTCGGCTGGGTGCTGAAGCGCGCAGGCCAGAAGAACGCGCTGCACTGCCGCCTCGGCGGGACCGCGACCTCGATCGGCGGGGCCTCGGTGATCGTCGGAGACGAGCAGAACATCTCCGTCGTGCAGATGGTCACCGGCCGGGCAGCCCCCCAGCCGCCCCAGCCGGGATCGGGTCAGTACGGACCCGGCTGCGTCGTCGGGAACCGGCAGTTTCGTTAGCTCAGGTCAGCCCTCGGCGGCTTTCTTCTCGGTCGACGTGTCCTTCTTGTCCTTCTTGTCTCCCGAGCTGGAGCCCGAGTCCGATCCGGACTCCGATGAGGACTCCTTCGCCCGGTCCCTCTTGCGACCGCCGCGCCCGTAGTCGGTCGAGTAGAACCCGGAGCCCCGGAAATGGACTGGGACGGGATAGAGCACTGTCTCGACGGGCGACGCCCCGCAGACCGGACACGCCTCAGGGGGCGGGTCGGCGATGCGCTTGAAGACTTCGAAAACGTGCCCGTTCGGACACTTGTATTCGTACGTGGGCACGAGATTTAGGACGCTAGCAGTGTTATCGGCTTGGACAGCGTCAAAACAAAGCCCCTGATCGAGGTCGCGACCGACCCCTCCCCGCTCGCGCGCGCCCGCACGCGCGTCCGGGACGTGAACGCCTTTTGGGCCGGCACGACCGCGGTGGCAGCGACGCTGGCCGGGGTCCTCGGCTGGTTCCTGCGCACCTGGCCGCCGCACGAGGACGAGGCGCTCGCGCTCTTCGTCGGTCGCGGTTCGCTCGGCCATGTACTGCACACGGTCGTCGCGGAACGCGGCGGCGCCCCGCTTCACTTCGGCTTCGCGTGGCTGGTCGTGCACCTCGGCGGAGGGCTGACCGGGCTCCGCCTGGTCTCACTGCTCTTCGCGGTCGCGAGTGTCCCGCTGATCGCACTTCTCGGTGCGCGACTCGCCGACCAAGCCGTCGGGCTCGTCGCCTCCGCGCTCGCCTCGGGGAGCTGGGTACTCATGTTCCACGGGATCTACGGGCGGATGTACAGCCTGTTCCTGTTCACGAGCCTGCTCTCGTTTCTCGCGCTCTTGTCCGCGCTCGACCGTGGCGGCAGGGGCCGGTTCGCCCTCTGGGGACTCGCGCTGCTCCTGATGCTCGCCAGCCATCCCTACGCAGCGCTCGTGGTTGCCGCGCAGGGACTGTTCGTCGTCCTCCGGCGCAGGCGACTGCGGCCGGCGCTCATGACGCTGGCTGTGGTGGGAATCGCCGGGATCCCCTTCTGGTTGGCGGACCTCGTGTTGCGCGACCGCTTCGACGTCGGCGTCGGTGGCGGCGGGCCGGCGCTCGGGTCACCGACCTCGGTGTTGCACTACTTCTGGTGGGTCGCCGGCGATTTCAGCGCCGGCCATCGCGCCTGGTCGACGCCCGTCCTCGTGCTCGCGCTCGTGGGAACGATCCTGCTCTGGCGCCGCCGCCCCGAGAGCGTCGGGCTGTTCGCGTGCGTCGTCGCCGTGCCGGGCCTGGCATTCATGCTTGCGACGCTCAACTCGACTGCGTCGCCCGAGGCGCGTCACCTGATCTTCGCGCTGCCGTTCTTCAGCGTGCTGCTCGCCGTGCCGCTGGTCGAGGTCGGGCGGCGCGGGGGACGCCTGGGGCCGGCCGTTGCGGCGATCGCAGTTGTGGTGCTCCTGATCGGAGAGGTGCGCTGGACGCACGAGAAGACGCCGCCGATCTTCGACGGCGATCCACCCGGCGAGGCGCAGGCGCGTGACGCTGCAGGGGCGTGGCTCGCGTCGACGTATCGACCGAGCGACGTACTGCTCGGTTACGAGCCCGTGTACCTGCAGGCGTGGGAGCAGAACCGCTCGTTCTCGGGCCACACGCTTCCCCGAGCCGATCCGGCCCTGCTCGCGTCGGCATTGAAGGAGATTCCGGAACCGCTCGGTCGCGGCGTCTGGGTCTTCGACGCGAGCGACACCACGAACGTAAAGGAGCGGCAGACGATTCGGTATGCGTTACCGACTCCGCAGGCCGCGTTCGAGGCTCGCGTCTACGGGCCGTTCCTCGTGATCCGCTCGCGCAAACCGCTGGGGACGCGTGCGAACTACGTCGCGGTTTCGGAGGAAGTGATGCGGCTCGGCCGCACGCTCGAGATCGGCGACGCGGACATCAACCTGCGCGCGCTGCTGCGCGCAGAGTCAAGGCTGTAACTCGTCCCGCTCCTTCTCCACGACCTCGCGGTAGCACGGCGCGCCTTCGAATGCCTCGAGCCCCTGGAAGACCGGCCGCTCTGGCTCGATCCGGCGCCGCCTGCGACGTGCCGCGGCCAGGGCTGCGGAAGCGCCAAGCACCCCGCCCACGACGAACGAGCCGAGCCGGCCACCCCTGTGCTCGCCGTCCATGGGACGATTGTAGGCGTGCTGGTCGTAACCCTCGGTGACGCGCTGCTCGACGTGATCGTGCGTCTCGGGGAGCCTCTCGTCTTCGGAGCGGACGTCCCGGCGACCACGCAGACGTCCGCGGGCGGGCAGGCGGCGAATGTCGCTGCCTGGGTCGTGGCGCTCGGCTCCCAGGCGCGGACCGTCTCGAAGCGTGGCGATGACCTCGCTGGTCAACTCGTGACGGCGGAGCTCGAAGAACGCGGGGTCGAGCTCGTGGGGCCGGTCGAGGGGCGAAACGGCATCGTCGTCTCCCTCGTGGACGCGGACGGTGAGCGCACGATGGCGTCGGATCGTGGTGTCGCACCGACCCTCTCTCCGGCCGACCTCGACCCCGCGTGGTTCGCGTGCGACTGTCTCCACATCTCCGGGTACGCATTGCTGGCCACGCCGATCGACGGCGCCGCGCTCCATGCCGCGACGTTGGCGCGCGGCCAGGGTGCACGCGTGAGCGTCGATCTCTCCGCCTGGACTCGCATTCGCGAGCACGGCGCTGTGCGCTTCCGCGGACAGCTCGAGCAGCTCGAGCCCGACGTGATCTTCGCGAACGAGGCGGAGTGGGAGATCGTCGGCGGTGCGTACGGGCTCGCGCCGATAGCGGTCGTGAAACGCGGCGCCCGCGGCCTCCTCGTACTCGGGGAGGATCGTGTGGAATTGCCGGCGCGCGAAGGCGAGGTCGTCGACGCGACCGGTGCGGGTGACGCATTGGCCGCCGGTTTCCTCGTCGGCGCGCCCGAGCTTGCGCTCGAAGCCGCGGCACGTTGCGTCGCGCAGCCGGGAGCGATGCCGTGATCGTCGTCTCCGAGGAAGTGCGGGAGGCGGATGCGATCGTCGCGCTCGAGACCACGCTCGTCGCGCACGGCTTTCCTGCGGGTGAGGGCATCGCGGTCGGGCTCGAGGCCGAGCGCCGCGTTCGGGCTGCCGGCGCCGTGCCGGCGACGATCGGCGTGCTCGACGGGAAGATCCGCGTGGGCCTCTCGGCGGAAGAGCTCGGGCGGTTCGACGCGAGCGCGCGCAAGGCCGGCCCGCGCGACCTCGCTGCCTGCGTGGTGCAGAGAGCTGTCGGCGCAACGACCGTCGGCGGCACGCTTGCCGTCTGCCGCGCTGCGGGGATTCGCTTCATGGGGACGGGCGGGCTCGGCGGCGTACACCGCGGCTTTCCCAATCCACTTGACGTTTCCGCGGACCTCGGCGAGCTCGCCCGCACGACGGCGCTCGTCGTCTCCGCCGGAATCAAGTCGTTGCTCGACGTGCCCGCGACTCTGGAGGTGCTCGAGACACTCGGCGTGCCTGTGCTCGGCCTTCGCACGGACACACTGCCGCTGTTCTACTCGGCGCAGGGCGGGCCGGCCGTGCCGGCTCGCGTGGAGTCAGCGTCGGAGGCCGCCGAAGTCGCGCGGGCGCACTGGGAGCTCGGCGGCGGTGGGCTCCTGCTCGCGCGCCCGCCCGACGACAGCCTCGACGACGTCGAACCGCTGATCGAAGAAGCGCTCGCAGCAGCAGCCCGCGACGGTGTTACGGGTCAAGCCGTGACGCCGTTCGTCCTGACGTACCTGCACGAGCACAGCGGCGGCCGGACTCTGGCAGCGAACCGCGACCTCGTCGTCGCGAACGCCGGGCTGGCCGCTGAAGTGGCCGCCGCGTTTCACTAGCCAGCGAGCCTTACGACCGGCTAGCAGCGTGACGAAGGCGGTCTTCGCGTCCGTGTAGCCACTCGGTCGTCACGGAACCTCCATGCCAGCCCTCGCTTCAGCGCCTCGTACTCGGCCGCTAGCTCTGGGTCTGCTCGCAACCGGTTGCGAAATGCGAGCTGTGCGCGCAACTCCTCGCTATCGGTCGGGGAGACGTAGAGATGATGACGTCGCTCACCCTCAGGGACGCCGAACGCTTCTCGTCCTTCGACCCCGAGGTTCCCCTGATGGACGTAACCGATCACAGTGAGGCGGTCGATCGCGGCCTGCACGTCCTCGGGCTCGACCACGATCACGAGGTCGATCACCGGCTTGGCGGCGAGACCGGGGACTGCGGTTGAACCAACGTGCTCGATCGCGATGGCGAGGTTGCCGACTACAGCGGCCGCACGGTCGCGAAGCCGCTCGAACTCGAGCGGCCACGCCGGGCTGTAGTCGACGATGACGATCGGATCCGGCATGGCGTCACACTCGTCGGCAGCCTAGTCACCTGGCAGCCCGCAGTCGGCCGCTCGTAACACGGCGATACGGGCCACGCCGGGGACTGTCCCCGCCGTGGCCGAGCCAGTCACGTCCGAGGCTCGGCTGTTCCGGACGGGATGGGTGTGACGAGTGTCTGACTTTTCTTCCACAGCCGGTTCCTCGGGACACGGCTTTCGGCTCGAGGGCGCATACGTTTGACGTTGGCACGCCGCGGTCCAACTCGGGATGAGGACAGGGGCGCTACAGATCTCGCCGCGCGAAACCGGCAACGGCAACGAGTCCGACGAGCACGAGGTACGCGACCGCCCAGAGCCGCAGAGCAACACCGCCCTGCTCCGCGCCGCCGAACGGGCCGAGCCGGAGGAGGAAGCCCGTCAGCCCCGACGTCTTCTCCGTGATCGCACGCAGCGCGTCCTGGTAGAGGGCCTCGAACGGAATTGCCCAGGCCGCGATCTTCGCCGCGTGGACAAGGCCCGGCGAGTTGAGGACATGCCCGATGTTGCCGAGCAGCCCGGCGACGAGACCCGCGCCGAAGAGCATGAAGATCGCAATCCCGTTCGCGATCGAGCTCAGAAACACCGAACCGAGGAGCGACAACGCAGCCACGATCAGAACGCCAGCGGCGAGCTCGAGCCCCGGCGTCACGATCCGGTCCGGCCACCAAGAGCCTTCGAGACCCGTGAGCACCATCGCGGCGAAGTAGAGGATCAAGACGTACGGGACACAGACCGCCCCGGCGCCAAGAAAACGCGCGATGAGCAACGTCGACCGGCCGATCGGGCGAACTACGAGCGGCTGGAGGAGCGCCCGCTCCGCATCGCCGCGGACGGTTCCGAGGGTGAGGAAGATGGCCAGGACGACGCCGAGAAAGAGCGTCCCGAACATCGCCATGCCGAACAGGAACGCGCCGGCGAACGTCCGCGCATCGACACCCTCGGGCGGCGCCACGTTTGCGACGTGGTGGAACGCATAGCGCGCCCCGAGCCAGTACAGGGCGAGGAACGCAATCGTCAGGAAGCACACGACGACGAACACCTTGCGGCGTAGCGCCTCGCGCAGTCCGTAACCGGCGATCGTCCAGATAGCTGTCACGAGCCCTCGCCGCCGACGGCCTCGACATAAACGTCTTCGAGCGTCGATGTCAACAGACTCGCGCCGTAGACGCTCTTCCCGTCGCGAACGAGCTCGGCGACGAGACGAGGCATGTCGTCGCGCCCCGCCTCCGGGTATGTGCGCTTGCCTGCGTCCGTCTCGATCTCAACGCCGCGCGGCCTCGCCAACTCGGCCGGCGTCCCAGCGGTCACGACGCGTCCGTCGAGGAGGATGACGACGCGGTCGCAGACGAGCTCGATCTCGCTGAGCAGGTGCGAGTTCAGCAGGACGGAGACGCCGCGCCGCTGCAGCTCTTCGAGCAACGTGCGCACCGTCCGCCTGCCGACCGGATCAAGCGCACTCGTCGGCTCGTCCAGCACGAGCAGTCGCGGCGACCCGACGAGCGCCTGCGCAATCCCGAGGCGCTGCTGCATTCCCTTCGACATCGCTTCGATAGGTCGCCTTCGTGCGTCGTGCAAGCTGACGAGCTCGAGCAACTCGACACGCTCGCGTTCACCGCCGCGCGAGCCGGCCAGGCGCTGGTGCAGCTCGAGCAACTCGTCGGCAGTCATCCAGCCGGGAAAACGGAACAGCTCCGCGAGATACCCGAGCGCGGCCCGCGCCTCCCGCGAGCCTGCACGGGCGCCGCACACTTCCGCGCGGCCGGCCGTCGGCCGGACCAGGCCGCACGCGATCTTGACGAGCGTGGACTTCCCGGCGCCGTTCGGCCCGAGCAGGCCGACGAGCTCGCAGTCTCCGACCTCGAGGTCCACGCCGCCGAGTGCTTCGACGGCGCCGTAGCGCTTGACGAGACCGCTGACGGCGAGCGCTGCGGACACGACGGCGAGCGTACACTCACTCGTGTGCCACGCGGTTACGAGGAAGGACCGGTCGCCGAGGAAGCGCAGGCGCGCCGCGACGCACTCGAGCGTGGCGAGCCCATCGAACCTCTACCCCATCCCCCGGGACGGCGCGCGGTCTACGGCTCAACGGACGAACAGCCGGAGAAGCACTTCCTCGGCTGGGCGGACGAGGTCGATCCGGACGAGCTGTTCGAGTCCGGGCGCGCCTGGGGCATCACCGTGCTCCGCGAGCACACGGACCAGGGGCGCTAGCCGAGCGCCGTCAGGAACTCGTCGATCGTTAGCGCGGTGAGCGTGCGGATCTTCGTGCTGCCCCGCGCACCGAGCGAAACAGAGACGCGAGCGATCGTCGCCGCGTCCGGCGCCTCAACGATGTTGACGAAGTCGTAGTCGCCGAGCGTCGCCCACTGGTGGAGGACCTTGGCGCCGAGCTCCTCGACGTCCTTGTTGACCTCGCGGAGACGGTCAGGGTTCGACTTCAGCGTCTGAACGCCCTGCGCCGTCAGACTCGAAAGCAGAATGTACGTCGGCATCGCGCTTCCTCCTCGGTCGGGGGCTCGACTCTACTCGCGCTTCCTGGTCGACGTACAGGATCGCGGCACCGAGCATGAAGATCGGCGCAAGCACGAGCAGCGCCAACAAGGCCGCTACGCGCAGTGCCTGGTCGCTCAGCGCGCGCAGCGAGAAGAACAGCACGAGGCCGGTGAGAAAGATGGTGATGAGGAGCGTTGCGAGCGAGCCGAGCACGTGGACGTAGTCCGCACGGGCTAGCTGCACACCTCGTCGCAGCGCAGGGACGAAGCCGCGGCGCTCGACGAGGGCCGCAGGGACGGCCAGACAGAAGAATGCGAGCCAGGCGACCGCCATGAGATTGATCCCCGGAAAATCCCGGAAGAGCCGCGCCAGGCAGATCGGTAGAAATGCGACGAAGCCGGCCGCCAGCGCGACGACGACGTAGCGACCGCGGCCGATCGGCCTGACCAGCGCGACAGCGCCGCCGTACGAGGCGGCGAAGACCAGGGGCCCGAGGGCGACGTCGAAGACCGCCCGCGCCGCGCCCTCCAGCTCTGTGTCCGCCACACCGAACAGCGCCGGCCCGATGCCGAGAGCCAGTGAGGGCCAAAAGCGTGCGCCGTAAAGCTTCACTGCTTCGGCGACGAGCTGCCCGACGGTGCGGGTCTCGGGTGGAAGCGGGGCCGGGAGCGGTGGACGAGGCACGCGTTCGAATCTAGCTATGCCTGGGGAAGACCGCCTTGCCGCCGACCCAGTCGACTTCCAGTTGCACCCGTGAATTGTGGAGCGCTTCCAAGTTGGCCACGATCTCGCGCTTGCGCGTGTCGATCACGTCGCCGGCATCGCCGACGTAGACGAAGCGACCGTCCGCACTGTGCAGGAGCGAGCCGATGCGACCGCACGCATGCGTGCACGGGCTCTCGTCGCCGGAGATCGGCTTCGAGAGGCGGATGTCCTCGAGTGGCTGCGGCGGCCGGCCGGGGAGCTCGCTCACGTCGAAGACGTGCACGACGCTGTTCGGCGCGTCGAGCACCCAGAGCTCAGGGCGGTCCGGAGCGAGCGAGAGCCCGTGGCTCGGCGGGTCCGGCCCGAAGCGGGGGTTCCAGGTGAAACCCTTGAAATGCATGACGAAGAGCGTGCGGTTCGTGTTGAGGTCGAGAACGCGAACCCCGAGCAGGCCACGCCGCGTCACGAACGCGACTCCCTGCCCCGCGTCCTCGACACGGATCGTGCCGGATTCGGTAGGCACTGCGGCAGTGAGCCACTTCGCCTGCGCGAGATCCAGCGCTCCGACCAGACGCTGCTGACGGTCCATGTCGAAGAAGCAGGCGGAGCGATCGAGGATCACGACCTCGTAGCGGTGTGTCGCAGCATCTGCAGGCGCGCGCCAGGCTTTCGCTCCCGACACGAGGCAGCGCGGAACCTTCTCGGTGCTGAAATACACCGTCAGACCGGCGACGGCACCGACGACGACCACCGCGAGCGCGGCCGCTCGCAGCCACACCCGCCTCATCCGTCGAACGCTGAGAGCAGCCTCGGCAGAGCGGCGTCGAGGGCGGCGAGCGCGTCGTCGAAGCGCCAGCGCTCTCGATCCGGCTCGTCGATCTCATTGGAGACGGCGCGCACCTCGACCGCAGGCACGCCCGCAAGCTTCGCAGCCCGCAACACCGCGAAGCCTTCCATCGCCTCGACCTCGCAGCCAGTCGTCCCGCCGACGCGCGCGCTCGTGCCGATCGGCAGGACGCGCGCGTCGGGGAGGGCGCGCTGCGCCGCGTCGACGAGGCGCGGATCCGCCAGCACGCGCGCCGGCACGAGGCCGGCTGCGAGTGCGTCTTCGTAGACCGCCTCCGAGCCGATCACCACCTGAGGCACCCGAATCCCCCGCGCACCCGCGATTCCCACGTGAAGCAGCGCGTCGGGCCGCTGCCCTTGCGCGAGAGCGCGTGCCGTCGAGGCGGCCGCCTCGACCGGGCCGATCCCGCAGGCGAGCGTCGCCGTTTCAACGGCAGCTGCGAGCTCGCGCTCGGTTGCGGCGACGACGAGGATCATCCCGGTCAACCGTAGCCGTGTCACCCCAAAGGGTGAACCTGTGCAAGGTTCGCCCGACGACGGCATCTCAGTCCGTAGCCGCAACTCTTCGCCGCCGCAGGCCGCTAAGCGGCGATGACAATCAGAGAGCCGCCCACCGCAGGGGCGGCTCTTGCCTTTCACAGCCGGGTCACCCCGAAGGGGGATTTCTCGATACCGGGGCAAGATCCGGCGACTTCGAGCGTCTATGAGTGAAAGGAACAACAAGTAAGTCGCCCCGGAGGCCCGCCGCAGGCCGAAGGGGCAAACCATTCCCACAAAGGGCCGCGGCAGCGGCCCTTTGCGTATTTCGGAGGTATGAGATGTACGCGATGCAGATCCAAACGGGGGAGCTGCGGGAGACCGATCTACCGCCCGGTTACGGCGAGTGGAGCGACTACGCCAAGTTCGCCGTGACATTCGCCCCACGGGACCGGGACCTGTGCTCCGAAGCAGCCAGCGACGCCTTCGCGCGCTGGCGGCGCACGGGCGACGTCCCGCGAACGCTAGAGGAGCTCCGCGCCTGCCTCTGGTACGAGCAGCGCCGGTGGCGCTTCCTCGGCCGCGAGCCCGACACCGAGGGCATGCGCTACGCAGGGGCGCTCATCCGCGCCATGCGCCACTGCCTCTAGAGACCGGCCGCCATCACCGCCTGGGTCACCGTGTCGTCGACCGACGACACCGGTGACTCGTGCCCTACCCACGGGTCGCCGCCGAAGTAGCGGACGAAGACCTTCTCCGCGGTTCGCGTCGCCAGCGCTTGCATCGTGAGCGTCGGGTTCGGCCCGCCAAGGCTATTCGGCAGAGCCGAGCAATCGGCGATGAAGAGACGCTTGACCGCGCGCGCCTCGCCGTCGGCGTCGAGCACCGAGTCGGCGGCGCTGACGCCCATCCGCATGGTGCTGTGGATGTGAAGCAGCACGGGCGCCCAGTTGAGCCTGACGACTTCGCGCGCACCCGCGGCGCGGAGAAGCTCCACCGAGCGCGCCGCGAGGTACTCCCGATTCGCGAGCGTGCGTGCGCTTCGCCGCGGCAGACTGATCCGCGCGATCGGCCCATGGGCATCCGGGCTCATCACGGTCGAGAGCGTGACACGATTCTCCGGTAGCAGATCGTCGTCCGTGAGAACGGCGACGCCGAGCAGGCGGTCGACGTTGCCGAGGAACCGCTTGAGCCGCTCACCTACGAGACGTCCGGCGGCGTCTGCTCCGGCACGCGACCCCTTGCCGTTGTCGTAGAAGCCGGCGATGCCGGCGTCGCTCGCACCCATGGACTGCGCCTGGAGCGCAGGTGCGGCGCCAACCTGCTCGATCGAGCCGTAACCCGGGAAGTCGGCGCGCGCGGCGGAGGCCGGGCCCTTGCTCGACCCCGTGTACGCGGGCACCCGGCCGACGATGTAGTCGAGGTAATGATCGGTGAGCCCGCGGCCGACCTGCCCGTTCGGATTCGGCAGGCCGCTGTTGAGCCACAGGCGCGGCGACTCGATCGCTCCCGCTGCGACGACGACGACCTTCGCCTGCTCTGTCGTCGTCTCCCCCGTGCGGACATTCCGCCAGGTGACGCCAGCCGCTGCGCCGCCTGTCGTCTCGATCCTCGTGCCGAACGCGTCGGGTACGACCGTGGCGGCCTTGCCGCGCGTCCACCGGTCCGCGGACAGCGCCATCGGCACGTAGCTCGTGTGTGTCGAACGCTTCGCGCGGAGGTTGCGAGGCGAATTGAGCGGCTCGATGCAACCCTGCGGACAGTGCCCGCAGAAGGTGCAACCGCGTGCACGCGGATAGACGAGCTGCTTGCGATCGGCCGTACGCCCTGCGGTTCCAGCCGGTTGGAGGATCGCGTTCTCCTGCGGCCGGAAGGAGGCTCCGCTGATGTCCTTCGACGTCTGCGCCGTCCAGCCGAGCTTCTCCGCAGCGCGCAGAAAGCGCTCCTCCTTTGTTCCCATCGCGGCCGTCTGCACGGGCAGCGTGTGCTCGACCCACTCGTAATAAGGGATCAACTCGCGGTAACCGAACGGCACTGCGTGGTCGCGGTCGTAAGCGGCGGCATCGGTTCCCACGTAATCGGAGAAGACACCCGGCATCGCGCGGGGCGAGTTGCCGAAGTAGTGGACGGTGGAGCCGCCGACGCCGGCCGTCTGCCAGACAAAGGAATTCTGCGGGAGGTCTCGCGCCCACGGTGCGAGCGTCCGGTCACCTGGGCCAAAACGGAAGATCCCCGTCGCCGGGTTGTTCGCCTCGCTGGGGTGATGCGACCAGTTGCGTTCGCTGTGCTCGAAGGCGGCCCCGGCCTCGAGCAGCAGCACGTCGAGGCCGCGCGCGGCCAGCTCCTTGGCGACGACCGGGCCGCCGCCGCCTGCGCCGACGACGATCACGTCACGCACTCCGAGTTGCGGCCTTTCTGCCTTGCCAGTAGCCCTTCAGCTCCTTGCGCCCGTCGGCGACCCCGGCGTACTTCGTCAGCTTCCGACCGAGCGGGCGCCCGTAAGCGACAAACGCGACCAGGTCGGGCAGGTTGCCAACGAGGAACCGGATCGAACCGGCACTCTCGGCTTGCAGGCTCTCGACCGTCTGGAAGACCTGAGCCTTCCGCGCCACCGACAGGTTCGCGAACGCCGACAAGAACGGGTGATACCCGCGGTTTACCGGCGTGACCTGCGCGGCGAACTCGTTCAGGATCGTCGCGGCGGTCGCCGACAACGGCAAAGGCCCCGGCAGGAAGCGGTCGAGCGTGCGAATCAAAACTGGCGTCGCCCCGGCCTCGATCCCGCCCGGCGTTTTCGTCGTCGTTCCCTGCGCGCGCGAATAGCGGTCGCGTCCGGGAACGATGAAGGCGACGAGCCCGTTCATCGTCTGCTGGACGACGTTCGGCGTCGCAGCGTACGCATCATCGAGCCAGCCCTGGAGTCGCAGCGCGTGCAGCAGCTGGTCGAGCACCGCGGCGCCCGCCACGAGTGCCGTCGCCCGTTCGAGCAGCTCGCGCCGTGAGACCCCTGTCATTGCGTCACCCGCGCGGGATGACCTCCCGTGACGGATCGTTGGCCGGATCGTTCTCGGGCAGCACGTCGTGGGCCCAGTCGCTCTGCTTCCACTGCGGCACAGGCGTCTCGCACTCGACCTTGGGCACGAAGCGCGACCGTTTGACCAGCTTGTACTCGTGGATGTAGCGCGGGCAGTTGGGAAAGACCTCGGTCGCGTGCACGCGGACGACGAGCTGCGCTTCGGGGTACTCGGGGAGCAGAGGGTCGGCGTCGTCGACGGATGCGACGCCGTTCAGGCGCATCCGCTTGCGGCCCTCGAAGTCGATGAAGAGCAGGCCGACGTTCCTGGTCGCGACGAGATTGCCCGCCGTCAGGTACATCCCGTTGCCGTCATAGATCGGGAAGGCGATCGTCGTGTCGTCGAGCACGCGGACGAACCCGGGCTCACCGCCCTTGTACGAGCACTGCGGCTGTCCCTCGTCGTCGGTCGTCGCGATGAAGAACATGTCGCGCGCCTCGATGAACGCACGGTCGCCGTCGTCGATGCGGTCGTGAACGATCCGCTCCTCGATCCGGTCGGCGAGGCGCCTCGTGTCGAAGCGGTCCTGGAGCTTGCGGCTGGCGGCGCTGTAGAGACCCACATCCCGATTTTCTCAGGGAAACCTCACGAGCACCAAACAATCAGTCGTCAGGATCTGTCCAGCCGCAAGACGGAGGGCCGCTGTGGGGAGCGGCCCTTTTTTTATGCTTCCGTCGTGGGCTACCACGTCGCCGACGGTTCGAAGCTGGAATGGGAAGAGCGGCCGCCCGCGGCCGAGGGGCTCGAGCCGCGGCTGGCGGCCGACGTCACTACTGCCGCGGAGCTGAAGCAGTCCCGTGGTCGAATCTGGCGCTATCCCGCGGGCGCGCGCGGACGACGCCATGCCGACAAGGCACAGGAGGAGGTTTTCGTCGTCATCTCAGGGACCCTGACGATGTTGCTCGGCGAACCGCCCGAACGGGTCGACGTGGGCCCCCGAAGCGTCGTCGCCGTCGAGCCGGGGACGCCGCTGCAGGCGCGAAACGAGAGCGACGAGGAGCTTGTCCTCTACATCTACGGCGCTCCGCCCGAGCAGGCTGGCGCCGACTTCTTCGACGACGTCGAGCTCTAGACGACGGCGGGCTCGCGCGCGGGAGTGCGCTCGAACACGAGCTGGCCGTCCTGCGCGTCCACGCGAACCGCGTCGCCTTCGCCGAAGTCGCCTTCGAGGAGCCGGAGCGCCAGCGGGTTCTCGACCATGCGCTGGATCGCGCGCTTCAGGGGCCGCGCGCCGTACGTTGGATCCCAGCCGGCCTCGGCCAGCACGTGCTTCGCCTCGTCGGTGAGCTCGAGCTCGATGCCGCGGTCGGCGAGCCGCACTCGGAGCCGTTCGAGCTGTAGCTCGACGATGTCGGCGAGCTGATCCTTCGTCAGCGGCGCGAACTCCACGATCTCGTCGATCCTGTTCAGGAACTCCGGCCGGAAGACCTCGCGCATCTGTTCCTGCGAGCGCAGGTTCGAGGTCATGATCAGCACGGTGTTGCGAAAGTCGACGGTGCGGCCCTGGCCGTCGGTGAGGCGGCCGTCGTCGAGGATCTGCAGCAGGACGTCGAAGACCTCGTTGTGCGCCTTCTCGATCTCGTCGAGGAGGATCACCGAGTACGGGCGGCGGCGCACGGCTTCCGTGAGCTGACCTCCTTCCTCGTAGCCGACGTAGCCGGGCGGGGCGCCGATCAGCCGCGCGACCGTGTGCCGCTCCTGGTACTCCGACATGTCGAGCCGCACCAGGGCGCGCTCGTCGTCGAACATGAACTCCGCCAGCGCGCGTGCGAGCTCGGTCTTGCCCACGCCGGTCGGCCCGAGGAAGACGAAGGAGCCGATCGGACGATTCGGATCCTGTAGGCCGGTGCGTGCACGTCTGAGTGCGTTGGCGACCGCTTCGACGGCCTCGTCCTGGCCGACGACGCGCTGGTGCAGGCGGTCCTCCATGTGGATCAGCTTCTCCGTCTCCCCCTCGAGCAGCCTCTCGACCGGGATTCCGGTCCACCGCGCGACGACCGCAGCGACGTCGTCCTCGTCGACCTCTTCCTTCACCATGGGCGGCGCCTCCGGCTCCGCCCGAGCTGAGAGCTCTCGTTCCAAAACGGGCAGTTCGCCATGGCGAATCTCCGCTGCCCGGTTGAAATCGCCAACTCGTTCAGCACGGTCGTATTCCATCCGGAGTTCGTCGATCTTCTGCGTGACCTCCTTTACGCGGTCGAGAGCCTCCTTCTCCTTCGCCCAACGCGCGGAAAGACCGTCTCGCTCCTCCTTGGCACTGGCAAGCTCGGCAGCTAGAGGATCGCGCAAGGCGCGATCCTCATTTTGCATTGCGGCCAGCTCGATCTCGAGCTGGCGCACGCGGCGATCGGCTTCGTCGAGCTCGACCGGACTCGAGTCGATCTCCATGCGGAGGCGCGACGCCGCCTCGTCGACGAGGTCGATCGCCTTGTCGGGGAGGAAGCGGTCGGTGATGTAGCGGTCGGAAAGGACCGCGGCGGCGACGAGCGCCGCATCACGGATGCGCACGCCGTGGTGCGCCTCGTAGCGCTCCTTCAGGCCGCGCAGGATCGCGATCGTGTCCGCGACGGACGGCTCGCCGACGAAGATCGGCTGGAAGCGGCGCTCGAGCGCGGCGTCCTTCTCGATCTGTTTCCGGTACTCGTCGAGCGTGGTCGCGCCGACGGCACGCAGCTCGCCGCGCGCGAGCATCGGTTTGAGCAAGTTGCCGGCGGAGACGGCACCTTCCGCCGCGCCGGCGCCGACGATCGTGTGCAGCTCGTCGATGAAGAGGATGATCCGCCCTTCCGCGGACTGGATCTCGTTCAGCACCGCCTTGAGACGCTCCTCGAACTCGCCTCGGTACTTCGAGCCTGCGAGCAGCGCGCCGATGTCGAGCGCCCAGACACGCTTTCCTTTGAGCCCCTCGGGGACGTCGCCGGCAACGATGCGCTGCGCGAGCCCTTCGACGATCGCGGTCTTGCCGACTCCGGGGTCGCCGATGAGGACGGGATTGTTCTTCGTGCGGCGCGAAAGGACCTGGATCACGCGGCGCACTTCCTCGTCGCGGCCGATGACAGGGTCCAGCTTCCCTTCCTCCGCCGCGGCGGTGAGGTCGCGGCCGAACTTCTCGAGTGCCTGGTAGGTCTCCTCGGGATCCTGCGAGGTCACGCGCTGGCCTCCGCGTACAGCCTTGATCTTCGCCTTGAGCTGGTCGCGCGGAACGACGTCGAGGGCAAGCAAAAGATGCTCGGTCGAGACGTAGTCGTCCTCCATCCGCTTTGCCTCGTCGGCGGCCTTGTCGAGCACGCGCGAGAACGCGGCGGAGACGTTCGGCTGCTGCTGCATCCCCTGCACGGACGGCTTCGCGCTCAGCGCAGCCTCGGCCTGCGCGCGCAACTCGGCAGCGTCGGGTACGAGCTGCTGCGGCAACTCCTGGTCGAGCAGCGCGAGCACCAAATGCTCCGGGTAGAGCTCGGGGTTCCCCATCCGGCGCGCAAGCTCCTGAGCAGCCGCGACGGCCTCCTGGCTCTTGATCGTCAGCTTGTTGAAGTCCATACCTCGTGCGCCTCTCGTTTCAGTTTCGTACCCGTGCCTGGCACCGGCACGTCCGCCTGTGGATCCAGGCGGTTCGCAGATCTCGTCGCAATGGCGTCACGGTCTCGTTCCCGTGCCTGGCACCGGTACGTGTCCATTAGTGCCGCGTCGGGATCAGGTCGATGGGCGGCTTCCACGGGACCAGGTCGCGGCGATATTGGCGATGCACCTGGTTGACCGCCTCGCGCATCTCGCGCTCCATGCGGTCCAGCGTCCGCCGCATTCGCTGCACCTGATCCTGCAGTTCCAGCACCTGCTCGACGCCCGCCAGATTGAGGCCGAGGTCGTTCGTCAGCTGCTGGATCAGCCGCAGACGATCGATGTCCAACTCGGAGTACAAGCGCGTGTTCCCGGCGGTGCGCTTCGGGCGGATGAGGCCCTTGCTTTCGTAGATCCGCAGCGTCTGCGGATGCATGCCGACGAGGTCGGCGGCCACCGAGATCATGTAACGCGGACGGTCGTCCATCACTCGCCCTCCTTCAGCCGCCGCAGGGCCTCGAGCTTTCGGCGCATGATCACGAACGTCACGAGGACGCCGACTGTGCCGACGCTGACGAGGACGATTGCCGCGGTCTTCACGAGAACAACGCCTCCCGTGGATCGTCGCGCGACAGCTTCTGCAATTCCTCGAGCGCCTCGCGCTCCTTCTTCGAGAGCTTCTTCGGGACGCTCACGCGCAGGCGCGCGATCAGGTCCCCCTTGCCGCTCCCTTCGAGCTTGGGAGCGCCGTGGCCGCGGATGCGCAACTGCCGGCCGTCCTGCGTTCCCGCGGGAACCTTCAGCGATACGCGCTCGCCGTAGGGCGTTGGCACCTCGACCGTAGCGCCGAGCGCGGCCTCCGTGTACGTGACCGGAACCTCGATGACCAGATCCGCGCCGCGGCGTTCGAACTTCTTCGACGGCGCGACGCGCGTGACGACATAGAGATCGCCCGCGGGACCACCGCCTTCGCCGACCTCGCCCTTGCCCTTTAGCCGGATCCGCGTGCCGTCCTTGACTCCCGCGGGAATCTTGACGGTGTAGCGACGGGTACGCCGCTCGCGGCCGGAGCCCTTGCACTTCTTGCACGGCTTCTCGATGACGGTGCCGTTTCCGCGACAGCGGGGACACGGCTGCGACAGCGCAAACAGTCCCTGGCTCTCCGAGATCACGCCGCGTCCGTTGCACTCGGGACAGATCACGGGAGACGTCCCCGGCTCGGCGCCCGTGCCGCCGCACTCGCGGCACGCGGTCGTCACCTCGACCGGGATCTTCGTCTCGAGCCCGCGGAGGGAATCCTCGAACGACAGGCTGACCGGAATCTCGATGTCAGCGCCGCGCTCGGGCTGAGGCCGCCGCGCACGCCCGGCCTGGCCGCGGTTGAAGATCCCGCCGAACAGGTCGCCGAGATCGCCGAGGTCGTTGATGGTGAAGTTGCCGCCGCCGCCGAAGTCGCGCGGATCGAACCCCGTCGTCCGCCGGCCGTTGGCCGAGCCAAACGCGTCGTACTGCTTGCGCTTCTCCGCATCGGAGAGCGTGTCGTACGCGTTCTGCACCTCCTTGAACTTCTCTTCGGCGGCGTCGTCGCCGGGGTTCTTGTCGGGGTGGTACTGGGCGGCGAGCTTGCGGTAGGCCTTCTTGATCTCGTCCGCCGAAGCGCCCTTCTTCACCCCGAGCGTGTCGTACAAGGTCGCCACTTAGGCCTCCGGAGCCGCAGCGATGACGACACGGGCAGGCCGAAGCACCTTGTCGCCGAGCCTGTAGCCCTTCTGCACGACCTCGATCACGGAGCCCTCCTCCGCCTCGGACGGCTGTGAGAGCAGCGCCTCGTGCACGTGAGGATCGAACTTGCCTCCGGTCTCGATCTCGGTGAGCCCTTGCTTCGCGAGGAGATCGGCCAAGGCACGATGGACGAGCCGAACGCCGTCTTCGACCTTGCCCTCCTCGTGCTCGGACGCAGCCTCGAGCGCCCGCCCGAGATCGTCGAGGATCGGGATCAGCTCCTTCACGAGCCGCTCGTTCGCACGCTCGGCAAACGCTGCTTGCTCGCGTGCGTTCCGCTTGCGGTAGTTGTCGAACTCAGCTGCGAGCCGCTGCAGCCGGTCGAAGAGCTGGTCGCGGTCAGCCTGGAGAGCGTCGACGTCGACGCTCTCCTCGGGCTGCTCGGTCACCTGAGACTTGTCAGTCATTACGCCTTAGGAGCTTCCTGCTCCTCGTCGATGACCTCGTAGTCACCCTCTTCGACGACCTCGTCATCTGACCCGCCGCCGTTACCGCCGGCGGAAGCCGAAGACGTCGTCTGCTGCTGCGCTGATGCGTACACCGCCTCTGCGAGCTTGTGCGACGCCTCCTGCAGCGCCTCCGTCTTCGCGCGGATCTCGCCGAGGTCGTCGCCCTCGAGCACCTGCCGGAGCTCCATGACCCGGCCCTCGATCGTCGCAGCGTCGGCTTCGTCCAGCGCGGAGCGGTGCTCCTTCAAGGAACGCTCCGTCTGGTAGGCCAACTGCTCGGCCTGGTTCTTCGTGTCCGCGACCTCACGCAGGCGGCGCGCCTCGTCGGCATGCGCCTCGGCTTCGCGGATCAACTGCTGAACCTCCTCCTCCTTGAGGCCCGAGCCGCCCTCGATCCGAATCTGCTGCTGGTTCCCGGTGCCGAGATCCTTCGCAGAGACGTTGATGATCCCGTTGGCGTCGATGTCGAAGGAGACCTCGACCTGCGGCAGTCCCCGCGGCGCCGGCGGAATGCCGACGAGCTGGAACTTGCCGAGCGTCTTGTTGAACGTGGCCATCTCCGACTCGCCCTGCAGCACGTGCACTTCCACTGAGGGCTGGTTGTCCTCCGCCGTCGTGAACGTCTCGGACTTCTTCGTCGGGATGGTCGTGTTGCGCTCGATCAGCCGCGTGAACACACCGCCCTTGGTCTCGATCCCGAGCGACAGAGGCGTCACATCGAGCAGGAGGATGTCCTTGACCTCGCCCTTGAGCACGCCACCCTGGATCGCGGCGCCGACCGCAACGACCTCATCGGGGTTCACACCCTTGTGCGGGTCCTTGCCGATCAGCTCTTTGACCTTCGCCTGCACCGCAGGCATGCGGGTCATGCCGCCGACGAGCACAACGTGATCGATCTTCGACTTGTCGATGCCGGCGTCGGCGAGCGCCTGCCGCGTCGGGCCGACGGTGCGCCCGAGCAGGTCGGCAGTGATCTCCTCGAGCTTCGCGCGCGTCAGCTGGAGGTCGAGATGCTTCGGACCGTCCTGCGTCGCGGTGATGAAGGGGAGATTGATCTGCGTCGTCATCGTGGACGACAGCTCGATCTTCGCCTTCTCAGCCGCTTCGTAGAGACGCTGCAGCGCCATCCGGTCGGCCGCGAGGTCGATCCCCTGGTCCTTCTTGAACTCACCGACCATCCAGTCGACGACCGCCTTGTCGAAGTTGTCGCCGCCGAGGTGGTTGTCGCCGTTTGTGGCCTTCACTTCGAAAACGCCCTCGCCGAGCTCGAGGATCGACACGTCGAACGTGCCGCCGCCGAGGTCGAAGACGAGAATCGTCTGGTCTGAGCCTTCCTTGTCCAGGCCGTACGCCAGTGCGGCGGCCGTGGGCTCGTTGATGATCCGAACGACGTTGAGACCGGCGATCTTGCCCGCGTCCTTCGTCGCCTCGCGCTGTGCGTTGTTGAAGTAGGCGGGGACAGTGACGACCGCGTCGCTGACCGGCTCGCCGAGGTACGCCTCGGCGTCCACCTTCAACTTCTGGAGAATCATCGCGCTGATCTCCGGCGGCGCGTACTCCTTACCGCCAGCCTTCACGCGCGCGTCCCCGTTCGGTCCCTTGACGACCTCGTACGGAACGATCGTCATCTCCTCGGAGACCTCGTCCCATTTCCGGCCCATGAACCGCTTGATCGAAAAGACCGTGTTCTCGGGATTCGTCACCTGCTGGCGCCGCGCCGGCGCCCCGACGAGCCGCTGACAGTCTTTCGTGAACGCCACGACGGACGGCGTCGTGCGGCCACCCTCGGCGTTCGGGATCACAGCGGGCTCGCCGCCCTCGAGCACGGCCATCGCGCTGTTGGTCGTGCCGAGATCGATGCCGATTGTCTTTGCCATACCTGGTTTCGCCTTTCTTTGTGGGTCTACTGAGAAAATCTAAGCCAGATCATATCAAGTCTTCGACCGTCCAGCGGCCTAGACTGGCTGCGATGGTGGAACGGGAGGACATCAGGGCCGCGATCGAGGCTCGCCGCGAGCTCGGCGGCGAGATGGAGCCCCATGTAATCGACTCCTTCGTCGACCGCATCGAGAAGCGGATCGACGAGCGCGCTACTCGGCGGATCCCTGCACAGCGACACGGCCGGGAGGGCTCGTTCGTCCTTGCGCTCGCCTCTCTCGCCGCTGCGATCCCAATTACCGCGATCGCGGCCACGCACGGCGGCATCACCGCGATGGTCGTGGTCTGGGTCGGGATCGTGCTGCTGAACGCGGTCTACAACCGCTAACGGCGCACCAGGCGCCCGAGCGCGGACGCGGCCGCCGGCTCCGCGAGCACGATCCCCGCCATGATCACGGCGCAGCCTCCCCAACCGAGGGCACCGAGCCGGTCGCCCGCGAGGGTGTAACCGAAGAACGCGGTCCATACCGGCTCCATCGTGAACGCGAGCGCGGTGCGCGTCGCCGACGCACGCCGCTGCGCCCAGGTCTGGACGAGATATCCCAGGGCACTCGCGAAGACGCCGGTCACGAGCAGCGCGCCCCAGACCGTCCAGCCACGCGGGACGGAGAGATCGCCCAGGGCGAGCGCGACGACGAGCAGTCCGACGAAGGCCGCCGCCATCTCGACGAACGTGAAGGCGAGCGCGTCGTAGCGCGGGGCGTACCGCTCCATCAGCACGATCTGAAGCGAATACACCGCGGCGGCCGCGAGCACGAGCAGATCTCCCGTCACCGAGCCGGCGTGAATCCCCGACAGCATCGCCAGGCCGGCGGTCGCGACCACCACTCCTCCCCACGCTGCAAGCCCGATACGGGAGCGATAGAGCAGCGGGGCGATCAGCGGGGTGAGGACGACGTACATCCCGGTGATGAATCCAGTGCTCGAGACCGTCGTGCGTTCGAGCCCCGCCGTCTGCAACGCGTAGCCGGCCGCGAGCAGCAGACCGAGGAAGGCCCCGCCGCCGATTCCACCCCGGCCGAGCCCGCGCAGACGCTTGGCCGCGGGGAATGCAAGCGTCCCCGATGCGATGGCGAAGCGAACCGCGAGGAAGGCGAAGAGCGGGTAGATCGCGACCGCGTCCTTGACCTGGACGAACGTCACACCCCAGACCGCGGTGACGAAGATCAGCGCGACGAGAGCCGGCATCGCGCGATTCTCTCCAAATGCTTGGGCTAAGCTCATTCCATGGAACCGCTGCGCGATTCGTGGGGCCGGGAGATCAAGTCCGTGCGCGTGTCGGTCACCGACAAGTGCAACTTCCGCTGCACCTACTGCATGCCGGCCGAGGGCCTGGAGTGGCTCGGCCGCAAGGAGATCCTGAGCTTCGAAGAGATCGCCCGCCTCACCGGCGTGCTTGCGAAGCTGGGCGTCGACGAGGTTCGGCTGACCGGCGGCGAACCGCTCGTCCGCAAGGACCTGCCGGTGCTCGTCGGCATGCTCGCGGATACAGACGGCGTCCGCGACCTGTCCCTGACGACGAACGGCGTCCTGCTCGACCGGCTCGCCGGTCCGCTGGTCGAGGCCGGCCTGCAGCGCCTCAACGTCTCGCTCGACTCGCTCAACCACGTGCGCTTCGCGGAGATCACCCGGCGCGATGCGCTCGACGCGGTCCTGCGCGGGCTCGAGGAGGCAGAGCGCTATCCGGAGCTGCGTCCGATCAAGGTCAACTGCGTCGCCGTCAAAGGGTTCACGGAGACAGAAGTTCCGGCGCTCGCGGAACTGGCGCGGCGCAAGCCGTACGTCGTCCGCTTCATCGAGTTCATGCCGCTCGACGCTGACGAGGCGTGGCGTGAGGACGACGTCCTCACGGGCGCTGAGATCCGCGCGATCATCGAGGCGGAGCACGGTCCGCTGGTCGAGGTGCCGGCAAAAGCGTCGTCCACGGCGCGACGCTTCCGCTTCGCGGACGGCATCGGCGAGCTCGGGTTCGTGAATCCGGTCTCCGAGCCGTTCTGCTCAAGCTGCGACCGCATCCGCGTCACTGCGGACGGGCAGCTGCGCACGTGCCTTTTCTCACGAAGAGAATGGGATCTCAAAACGCCGCTTCGCGAGGGCGCGAGCGACGAAGAGCTGGTCGAACTTCTGCGTTTCGCCGTACGTCACAAGGAGCTGAAACACAGAATCAACGACCCCGGTTTCGTCCGTGCTTCGCGGTCGATGTCGCAAATAGGGGGATAGCGCCCCAAACGGGGATTTCTCACAGCTTGCGCGACGTTTAGAATTCATAGGTCATGACTGCCGCCATCGCAGCCGGAAGGCGCCTTTTTCCGCGTGGTTACGCGGATTTCGGCTACCAGCTACTGATCTGGTTCGGCTTCCTGGCGGCCTACCAGGTGGCCCGCGGCGTGGCGGACCGGGATCCCACGCGTGCCTTCGCCAACGGGTGGCGCGTCATCGACGTCGAGCAGCGCCTCGCCGGCCTCGGCGAGCTCACGCTGCAGGGTTGGACGCAGTCGTCGCGCGTCCTCGAGACGCTCGTCTCGTGGACCTACTGGAACTCCGAGTTCACTGTGATCGGGCTGGCGCTCCTCTGGGTGTACTTCCGGCGCAACGGGGCTTTCTTGCGGTTCCGCAACACGATCCTGCTCGCGAACGTGCTCGGCCTGATCGGCTACGTGTTCCTGCCGACTGCACCGCCACGCCTGTTCACGTCGATGGGCTTCACGGACACCTTGAGCCAGTTCGGCGGACTGAATCACGGCAGCGGCCTGGTCGAGCTCGCGTCGAACCCGTATGCGGCGATGCCGAGCCTGCACGCGGCCGACGCGTTGATCGTCGGAGTGATTCTTGCGTCCGTCGTCAGGCACCCTGTCTGGAAAGCGCTCTGGTTGCTGTGGCCGGCGTGGGTCTGGTTTGCGGTGATGGCCACCGGTAACCACTTCTGGCTCGACGTCGTCGCCGGCATCGTGCTCGCCGTGATTTCGCTGGCGATCGTGTACCGAGCTCGGTTCAAGAGCGCCATCGCAAGCCTGCTATAGTTCGCACATAGCAGGAATGCGATGGGCGAGAACATGAGGGAGCCGCCGTTCTGCAACGCCTGAAGCAGGGCTACACGACGGGTGCGCGCGCACTGGCCTCCCGTTCGATCGTCGGCCTTGCACGCACTCGCATCACGCCCAACGCGCTGACCACTTCTGGAGTGTCGCTTTGCCTGGCGGCCTCCGTGCTCGTCTTCTTCGAGTACCGCAACGAGCTTCTCTTCTATTGGCTGGGCGCGTTCGTCTTCGTCGTCGGCTCGATCCTGGACATCCTCGACGGAGCGCTCGCGCGCGCGGGTGGCAAGACCACGCCGTTCGGCTCCTTCCTCGATTCGACCACAGACCGGGTCGGCGAGGGAGCGATGCTCGGCGCGATCGCGCTGATCTTCGCGCGGCAGGGCAATACGGTCGCGCTCGGGGCGACCATCGGGGCAATCGCCGGCTCGTTCCTTGTTAGTTACACGCGCGCGAAGGCGGAGGCTCTCGGTCTGCGCGGCGACGTCGGCTTCGGTTCGCGGGCCGAGCGCGTCGTGGCGATCACGGCGGGCTTGGTGCTTGCACCATGGGGCGTCCTGCAGTGGGTGATCTACCTGTTGACCGTGACAGCCTGGCTGACGGTTCTCCAGCGGATCCTGTACGTCCGCAAGCAACTGCGGGAACAGACCTGACTTCATGACGCGCCCATGTTGATCTTCATCGTCGGCCTGATCATCTGGGGGTTTGTCGTGGGTGCTCTCGCCCGGCTCGCTCTGCCCGGCCCCGATCCGATGCCCTGGTACGCGACGATCGGGCTCGGCCTGGGTGGTTCGCTGATCGGCGGGATCCTCGCGAGAGTTCTCATCGGGACGACCGGCGGCCTCTTCTTTGCCTTCCTGGGAGCGGTGCTCTTGCTCTACCTTTACCGCCGCTTCGTCCAGAGGCGCGGGATGACGGGCCCCTCGGCCCGTCGGCTTCCCTAGCGCCATATCGCAAACCTGCTATCTTCTCCTGCATAGCAGGAATGCGATAGGAGGTCACTCAGGATGACTCAGCAGAACGGCAAGCAGAACGGAAAAGCACGGCTGGACGATCGCGTCCGGGTCGCGCTCGTCGGCGTCGGCAACTGTGCCAACTCGCTCTTGCAGGGAGTCGAGTACTACAAGGACTCGCCCGACGACCAGTTCGTCCCGGGCCTCATGCACGTGAACCTCGGCGGGTACCACGTCCGCGACATCGAGTTCACGGCCGCGTTCGACGTCACGACTGACAAGGTCGGCAAGGAGCTGTCGGAGGCGATCTGGGCGCACCCGAACGACACGATCAAATTTGCAGAGGTGCCCAAGACAGACATCACGGTCCAACGCGGGATGACACACGACGGGCTCGGCAAATACATCTCCGAGGTCGTCACCAAGGCGCCCGGTGAGACCGCCGACGTCGTCGGGATCCTGCGCGACACGAAGACGGACGTCGTCGTCAACTACCTGCCGGTCGGCTCCGACGCCGCCACCAAGTGGTATGCGGAGCAGGTGCTCGAGGCGGGCTGCGCGATGGTCAACTGCATGCCGGTCTTCATCGCCCGCGAGGCCTACTGGCAGCGACGCTTCGAGGAGAAGGGTCTGCCGATCATCGGCGACGACATCAAGTCGCAGGTCGGCGCGACGATCACTCACCGTGTGCTCACCTCGCTCTTCCGCGAGCGCGGCGTCCGGCTCGACAAGACCATGCAGCTGAACGTCGGCGGCAACTCCGACTTCCTCAACATGCTGGAACGCGACCGGCTCGAGTCGAAGAAGATCTCGAAGACGAACGCCGTGACATCGATGCTCGACTACGACCTCGGCGCGGAGAACGTCCACGTCGGCCCGTCCGACTACGTGCCGTGGCTGAGCGACCGCAAGTGGGCCTACATCCGCATGGAGGGCTCGGCGTTCGGCGACGTGCCGCTGAATCTGGAGCTGAAGCTCGAGGTCTGGGACTCGCCGAACTCGGCCGGCATCGTCATCGACGCCGTCCGCCTCGCGAAGCTGGCGCTGAACAACGGCGTCGCCGGCGCCCTCGTGGGCCCCAGCTCGTACCTGATGAAGTCGCCGCCGAAGCAGGTGCCCGACGACGAGGCGTACGACGCGGCCGAAAAGTTCATCCGCGACAACGCCCGCACCGTCTCACGGGTCGAGGAAGGCGCAACAACACCGTAGATCGGTAACCCTTTGGAGCGCGGCGGACGTGTGTCACAATTCGCCGCGCAATCCAAGGGGAGGAGATGTGCAGGCTATGAAGCGACCACTTGTGGTCCTGCTGGCGTTGCTCGTCGTGGCGGTGGCGGCTACCACTGCCGGAGCCGGCGACAACGACTCAGGGTTCAAGACGAGCCAACCGGCGATGCTGACTCCGCTGGCGCCGGGCGCGACCGTCACGCCGATCATCACTGTCGGCGACACGGTCAGGGGCTACCGGTTCGAGGCGATCCCGGACGGGATCTCCGTCGACCCGAACGGAGAGGGGACGGTCGACGTCTACGTCAACCACGAGACCTCGACAGTCCCGTTCCCGTACACAGCGGGCGCGGGGGCCGCGAACCAAAACGACTTCGACAACGCCCAGCTCAGCAAGCTGCGGCTGAACCAACACAGCGCGGGAGTGCTCAAGGGTGAGCTCACGATCACGAGCGCAGAGAACTTCCAGCGGTTCTGCTCGAACTTCCTCGCGACCTCGAAGGAGGGTTTCGAACGGTCGATCCTGTTCACGAACGAGGAGACGAGCGACTTCGTCAACCGCACGGGACAGGCGTTTCCGCCCGTTGCCGGTGCAGAGCAGGCCGGAGTCGTCATTGCAAACGACATTCGCTCCGGGCAACACAAGGTGATCTACGGAATGGGCAGGCTCAACCACGAGAACGACGTCGCGGTTGCGGGATACGGCCATCCGGTCGTCCTTTCCGGCGACGACACGTTCGTGAGCAACCCTGCCGGCTCGCAGCTGTACTCGTACATGGCGGACAGCGCCGACGCCCTCTGGAATGACCAGGGTGACCTGTACGGGTTCGTCTCGGACAATTCCGCAGTTGACGACTACTACGACTTCCCGGTCGGCTCGTCGATGTCGGTGAGCGGGCATTTCGTGAAGATCGACAAGAGTGCGGCGACCGGCGATCAGAATGCGTTGGAGTCGGCTTCCGACTCGGCGCACGTGTTCCAGTTCGTGCGACTCGAGGACATCCAGTACGACAAGCGGCCGGGGATGCAGAACGTCGTCTACATCGCGGACACCGGCAGAGGCTCGAACAGCGCCAGTGGCAACGCGTTCGCCTCGACGAACGGCCGCATCTGGAAGCTCGTCCTCGACCCGAGCGATCCGACCAAGGTGTTCTCGCTCTCGGTCTATATCGAGGGCGACGACAACCCGGTGAAGACGATCGGCGAGATCCACCAGCCCGACAACGTCGAGACGACGCAGAACGGGCTCTACATCACCGAGGATCCGGGCTCGAGCCAGCAGTTCCCGGTCGGCTCCACCGATCCGAACGCGACTCCCGCCCGTCTCTGGCGGCACGACTTCACGACCGGGGTGGACGCTCCGGTGGCCGTCGTGAGCCAGTCGGCGGACGAGGGCCCGACCGACGTCGACTCGTCGACAACGCTGGGTGCCTGGGGCTCCTGGGAGTCGACTGGTGTCATCGATGCGTCGTCGGTCTTCGGGCCGGGCGCGTTCCTGATCAACGTCCAGGCGCACACGCTCTGGGTAGAGCAGTCAGCCGCGCCTGACTGGACGAACAAGCGCGAGGGCGGACAGCTCATGCTCCTGCGCATTCCGGGCGCGTAAGCAAGTCGGGAGGGCCTGGCCGTGACGGCTGGGCCCTCCTCACTACACTCGGTGCAGGATGGGTCTCAGGATCTGCCTCGTCACGCCCTTTGCCTGGTCGCAGCCGCACGACGTCAACGAGCACGTGGCCGGCGTCGCCAGGGAGCTGCGCACACTCGGTCACACTGTCACCGTCCTCGCCTCGTCGAATCGGGCCCGAGACCTCGCTGCAGGCCGTCGCGTCTTGCTCGATGGGCTCGAGTCGGAAGTGATCGCGCTCGGCCCGGCAGTCCCCATCTCGCGCCGCAGTCGGATCGGCGTGCCGGTCGGGGCGCGTGCGAACCTCGCGCTCGCGCTCGCACTCGGTCGGTTCGACGTCGTCCACGGCTTCGAGCCGGGGCTTCCTTCACTCTCCTATCTGGCGCTCCGGGACGCCCAGGCGATGACCGTGGCGACGTTCTTGAACACCGAACGGCTCGGCTATCCGCCCGGACGGGCGCAGCGCGACCGCCTGCTCGGGCGCATCGACGCGCTCGTCGCGACCAGCGAGGAGACTGCCGAGGCGGCCGCCATCCGCTTTCCGGGCCAGTACCGCGTCGTCAGCGAGGGGATCGAGCCGAAGCTCTTCGAGTCCGGGCACAAGCGAGACCGGATCGTCCTCGAGTGGCGACCCAACGAGCGCGCCCTTCTGCGCGGGGTGTTTCGCGCGCTGGAGGAGCTGCCGGACTGGGAGCTCGTTCTGCTGCGCACGAAACCCCTGGCCGGCCGCCCGACGATCCCGCGGGTCCTGCGTGACCGCGTACATGTACGAACGGCGCGGGACGGTGCCGCACGAGCGCCGCTACTCGCGGAAACGAGCATCTTCGTCCCGGCGCTCGCCGGGCTCCAGCGCGTACGGCTCGAAGCATCGGCGTCCGGGTGCGCTATCGCCGCCCCGCCCGGCATGCGCGACCAGCTCGAGCTCGCCGGCGCCGAAGTTGCACGGCTTGGCGAGGATCCTGAGTTCCGAGCCCGCAAGGCGGAGCGAGCGCGCGCCGATGTCGTGGGCCAGAGCTTCGCGGACGTGGCGCGCGAGCTCGACGAGCTCTACCGCTCGCTCAGCGAGCGGCGCCATTCACCTCCGCGCTCGGACGATCCGCTCGCCGACCGGCCGTGGGTGCTCTGCGATCTCCACATGCACACGAGCTGGTCGCTCGACTGTGCAGTCGACCCGGCCGACCTGGTCATGCATGCGGCGGCGATCGGGCTCGGCGCCATCGCCGTCACGGATCACAACGTGTTCGGAGGGGCGCTCGAGACGAAGGAGCTGGCACGCGACCACGAGCTCGTCGTCATACCCGGCGAGGAGGTGAAGACGGACGGGCAGGGAGAGGTGATCGGACTGTTCCTGCGTGAGGAGATACAGCGCGGGCTCTCCTTCGCCGACACGGTGGCGGCGATCAAGGAGCAGGACGGCCTCGTCTATCTCCCGCATCCCTTCGACCGCATGCATTCGATTCCCGATCCGGCGACGCTTCAGCGGCACCTCGCGGACATCGACATCTTCGAGGTCTACAACGCCCGTCTCCTCTTCGAGGCCTACAACGACGAGGCGCTGCGCTTTGCGCGGAAGTACAACCTGACGATGGGGGCGGGCTCGGACGCGCACGTGCTCCAGGGGGTGGGCACCGGCGCCGTCCGCATGCGGGCGTTCGAGGGCCCGGAGGAGTTCCTCCTCAGCCTCCGCTCGGCCCAGGTTTTGCGCCGCCCCAGGTCGCTCGTGTACCTCCAGTCCCTCAAATGGATGGCTCAGGCCAAGGAACGGGTTCGGTAGTCCCGAAACTGGAGTGAGCGTGGCTACAACGGACGAGATCTACGAGAAGTACCTCCAGAAGGCGATCGTCGAGATCAACGACCTCGCCCACGAGGTGGCCCAGGCGGGCGGCGGCACGCGAGTGCCGGTCGTCGGGTCCGGCCATCCGCTCGCTGACGTCATGCTGCTCAAATTCAGGCCGCAGCCGGCCGAGGTGCAGGAGGGCGTCGCCTTCTACGGCCGCGCCGGCCAGGCAATCCTGAAGTCGCTGCAGCGGCTCCATGTCGATCCCATGTCCGTCTACGGGACGAATTGTCTCAAGTTCGCGGATGGGGAAGAGGAGGAGTCGCGGCCGTTCCTCGCACGCGAGCTGCACATCGTTCAGCCGAAGCTGATCGTGGCGATGGGAGAGAGCGTCGTCGAGTTCCTCAACGCAATCGACTTCCCGCTTGCCGATACCGTGGAGTACAAGCCGGGCGAGCTCGAGCGGTTCACCGCAACGGTCCAGGTATTGGTTGTCCCCGACATCGACGCGTCGCTCGACGAAGCCCCCGCGAAGACTCAGTTTTGGAACGCTTTCAAGCCACTCGGCCAATGGTGGGCCGAGCTGCCGCCCTACTAGTGCCCCTCCCAGTGATGCCGTCGAGCTTCTGGGTCGCGAGCGCCAAGCCAGAGGCCGCACTCGACCGCAGCAAGGCTGGTTAGCCTTGCTAAGGGCGAGGGTGGACTCTGGCGCAGTGCGATCGCGGGCCAGAAGCCGACATGTATCGCTGGGAGGGGCACTGGCGCTCGGGACGGCGCTCGCCCTCTACTACGCGTTCCACGAGAGGCTGTGGAATGCGTCGACGTGGTGGGACATCGCGTTCATCGCGTTCATCCTCATCCCCGCCTGCTTCGCGCTGGTGTGGCTCGTGCTGCCCCTACGCAATGCGCCCGGCTTGCTCGCGGTCGGCCTCGCCTTCGGCGTGCTCGCGCTTCTGTTTCACCTTGCGGGTTGGAACACGCCGGAGAACTTCAGCAAGCTCTTCGGCGTCACCGCCGTCGGCTTCTGGTTCCTGCGCTACTTCGAGACGCTGAACTGGGTGGTGCTCGTCGCCCTGATCATTCCCTGGGTGGACGCCTATTCCGTCTGGCGCGGGCCGACGAAGGTGATCGTCAACGAGCATCGGAACGTCTTCACAAACTTCTCGTTCGCCTTCGCGATTCCCGGCGAGACGTCGGCCGCGAACCTCGGCCTGCCGGATCTCCTCTTCTTCGCGCTCTTCCTCGCGGCCTCGGTCCAGTGGGAGTTGCGTCCGCGGTTGACGTGGCTGCTGCTGACGCTGTCCTTCGGCGCGACCCTCGCATTAGCGGTCTGGGGCGAGCTCGGCGGGCTCCCCGCATTGCCGCTGCTCGCGTTGGCGTTTCTGCTCGCGAACGGCGACCTGATCTGGACGCGGCTCAGGCGGGAGCGGGCAGCACGCTCCGCGGAAACCGGAACACGTTCTTCTGGTCGTAGCGAGCCTTGACGATTCGCAGGCGCGGCAGGTTGGTCGCGTAGTAAGAGATGTTCGGATGCTCCAGCTCGGGGTCGATGTAGTTCTGGTACGCCTGACCTGACGCGTACGGTGCCAGGGCGGCGCGGAACCCACGCAGCCAATCGGCGTCAGCCGGAGTCGAGCTCGCTGCGACGTATTGCAGGGAGAAGAGCTGGTCGCGGTGCACGAATGCCGTTGCATTCTTCGGAACGCGGTTGATCGCACCGCCGTAGGCGTCCATCAGGATGCTGCCGCCGCCGAGCGCGGGATCGTTTTGGCGCTGCTCGATCTTCTGGATCATGGCTTGGATTCCAGCGGCTGGGAGCGGCGTCGCAACGTAGTCCGACTTGGCCAGGAAGTCGGAGCGGCCGACCTCCGCGCTTGGCACCCCGATGTGACAGCGGGCGACATCGGAACAGTTCGCCCAGTCGAGGGCGGCGTTGATGAAGGAGCGCGTGCGAATCGTCATCGTCTGCGGAGTTGCCGCGTTCAAGAGCGGTTGCAACAGCGAGGGCAGCGCAGCCTCACTCCCGAAGTACTGGCCGTTGGACGCGACGATCGGGCCGCCGGGCCCGTCGGTTGCGATCAGATCGCACATCGAGAAGAGCTCGTCCGGCGCGCTCGGCGCCCACGCCTGCCAGGCGGCGACGACGGCCGCTGCATCGCTCCAGTTCCAGGTTGCACGGTAGGTGACGACGTCGCTGGCCGGATGGATGTCGAAGACGAAGCTCGTCACGATGCCGAACTGCCCCGCGCCGCCGCCACGGCACGCCCAGTAGAGGTCGGGGTGCTGTGTCTGGCTCGCGAGCAGTGCCTGGCCGCTCGCGGTTACGATCGTGAGCCTGCTGACGTTGTCGCAGGTCAGTCCGTACTTGCGGCCGGAAAATCCGTGACCGCCTCCGAGCGTCAGGCCGGCGATGCCGACGGTCGGGCATGAGCCGGCGGGGATCATCACTCCCTGCTGGAACAACGCCTGGTCAAGGTCGATCAGCCTCGCCCCCGCGCCGATCGTCGCCGTTCCTGCCGCGTGGTTCACGGTGACTCCGCTCATCCGCGTCACGTCGACGACGACGCCCTTGCAGGTCGAGTAACCCGCGTAACTGTGGCCACCCGATCGCGCGACGACGCGGATCGAGTGCCGCCTCGACCACCGCACCGTCCGCCAGACGTCCTGCGCCGTCTCACAGAAGACGACCGCGCCGGGACGCACGCCGTCGTGGCGCGGGCTGTAGAGACGCCGCGCTGAGTCGTAGGCGGCGTCCGCGGGCGTCACGACCGTTCCTTGAACCAGACTGGCGAGCTCGACGAGACGAGGATCGGCCGCAGAGCGCGAACCGACCGTGATCCACCCAGGGAGCGCGGCCAGCGCGCCGGCGCCGACCGCGAGCCGTCCTCCGCGGACGAGCAGCTCGCGGCGGTCGAACCCTTCGGTCATTCCAGCTCGAGCAGGGCCACGGCCTCGACGTGCGGTGTGTGCGGGAACATGTCCACGGGCTTCACGCGCTTGAGCTCGTAGCCGTACTCCACGCGCAGGCGCTTGACATCGCCCGCCAGGGTCGTCGGATTGCAGCTCACGTAGACGATGCGCGGCGCGCCGATCTCCCCCAGGCGTTTCAGCGCCTTTCCCGCGAGCCCTGCGCGCGGCGGGTCGACCACGACGACGTCCGGATCGCCGGCGCGCTCGTGCAGCTCCTCCAGCGCCTGGCCGACGTTGCCTGCGAAGTACGCGGCGTTGCCGATGCCGTTCAGCTCCGCGTTCTCGAGCGCGCACGCGATCGACTCCTCGGAGACGTCGATCCCCCAGACCGTGAGCGCATCTCGCGCGAGCAGAAGCCCGATCGTGCCGATCCCGCAGTAGAGGTCGTACACCGTCTCGTCGCCGGTGAGCGCCGCGAACTCCCGCGCGGTCTCGTAGAGCTTCTCCGCCATCCGGGTGTTCGTCTGGAGGAACGCGTTCGGGCGAACGCGGAAACGCATCCCGCACAGCTCCTCCTCGATCGCCTCCTCCCCCCACAGCAGCTGCGTGGGGAGGTTCGTCGTTACTTCGGCGGGAGTGTCGTTGATCGACCAGTGGACCGAACGCACTTCCGGGAATTGCCGCAGCGTGTCGACGAATCCGCCCGTGTCGAACCTCTCGCCGGGACTGGTGACGAGCTGGACGAGTACCTGACCCGTGTTGCGGCCCTCGCGTACGACGAGATGGCGGAGGTAGCCGGTGTGCTCCGCCTGGTCGTAAGCGACGAGCTTGTCGCCGCGAGCCCACTCGCGCACGGTATTCCGGATCGCGTTGCCGAGGTCGGTCGTGAGCCAGCAGTAATCGATCTGGAGCACCTCGTCCCAGCGGCCGGCCATGTGCAGCCCGAGCGTCGGGCCGTCTTCGAGCTGCGTGAACGAGTACTCGAGCTTGTTGCGGTAATGGAAGACCTCTTCGGCCGGCAGGATTGCCTCGAGGGGCGGGTCCGCGAAGCCGCCGATGCGGCGAAGTGCGTCACCAACCTGAGCATGCTTCGCCTCGACCTGCGCCTCGTACGCGAGATCCTGGAACCGGCAGCCGCCGCAGACCGGGTAGTGCTTGCAGGGAGCTTCGACGCGCAGCGGGCTCGGATGCACGACTTCCGTGACGAGCGCCTCGGCGTGCCGTCGCTGCACTTTCGTCACGCGTGCCCTGACGGTGTCGCCGGGAAGCCCGCGCCGCACGAAGACGACGAAGCCGTTCAAGCGCGCGACACCGTTACCGCCGTACGCGAGGCGGTCGATTGTGAGCTCGAGCTCTTGATCTCTGCTTACGGGCGCGGCCACGCGATGAGCCTAGCCGCTCGTCAATGGAGGTCGGTCGGAGGCCGCGGATTCAAGATGAGCGCCGCTCGGGGCCTCTGCTCGAAGTTGAAGTCGCGCACGAGCGTCCCGAGGATCGGCTCGTTCTCGCGAACATCAGGCCGGCGATCGGGTCGCCCGTCCGTCAGGGGATCCAGGCGTTGGCCACGGAGAAAATCGTCCTCGATGAACTTGGCGTAGGCATCGAAGCTCAGCGTCTGGTGGTCGACGAGACCCTTACGTGCGTAGGGACTGATGACGAGCCCCGGCACACGCAGGCCGTACCCGTTCTGGTCGACGCTCCTTGGTGTGACGTGGTCGTAGAACCCGCCCCAGTCGTCCCACGAAACGAAGATCGCCGTGGACTTCCATTCCGGACCGTGCATCGCGGCGTTCACGAGCCGGGTCACGTACGACTGACCCGCCGTTACAAGTCCAGGCGGATGCTCGCTCACGGAGCCCGTCGGGTTGATCCACGAGACAGCCGGTAGCGTGCCCGACTTCGCAGCCTTGAAATAGCTGGAAAGAGTGGTGACGTTTCCGAGCTGACCGTCCTGCTGCACGGTGTCGAAGTACGGCAGCGGGTTCCAGATACCGGGCGTCTTTGCGCCCTGCTTGACGGACTCACAGATCATCCCGTCGTCCTCGCAGTCCGGCTCGGTTCCGCTGAACACGTAGTAGCGCCAGCTGACGCGATTCCTGTGCAGCAGGTATGTGAGGTCGGTCCACGCGTAGTCGGGTGCAAGCCGCGCCTTCGGAGAGCCGGGACTCTCGAGCGCGTTCACGCAGCTCATGGGATCGCCGTGACGTGAACAGCGCGCCGACCACTCCGAGACCATGAACAGATGAGCGGGCAGACTCCACGACGCGTTCGGCTCGAACATGTGGTCCTGCAGAACGAAGTTGTGGGCGTAGGCCCAATAATTCGGAATGTCGCGCCCGTCGTGGTATCCCATGACGTCTGGGTTGGCTGAGCGCTGCGAACAAATCGGGTCGTTGGGGTTTTTCTTGCAGCCTTTCCCCCGCGCACCCTCTGCCTGAGCGATGAACCCGTCCATCTTGCCGCTGTTGACGTCCGCGATCGCGTTGGCCTCGCCGTGCGGGCCGCCCGCATTCAGATCGTTCGTGTCGTGGTACGGCCTCTGACACTCGCCCTTCACCGGATCGGGAACGCAGACCTCGAACTCCCCGCTCGCCCTGCGCGGGAAGCCGTCGGCTCCGGGGTAGGTTCCGAAGTAGTGATCGAAGGAACGGTTCTCCTGCATGATCACGATGACGTGCTTGATCTTGTGAATGCCTGCCGGCGCCTTCGCCGGCTTCTGTTGCGTTCCGGCATCGGTCGAGCGCGCTGAGAAGGAGACGACCGCGGCAATGGCGGCAGCAGAAAGGCCGGCGGCTAGAAGCGACTTTCGCATGACCCCTCCTTGGGTCGATCAGTCGCGTTCTAGCCGCGGACCTTTGCGTTGCCGTTAAGGCGGCGTAAGCGGTTTGGAACGCGTCGTCAGGCAGCCTTCCGCAGGCGCGGACCCGGCAGACGGACAGGGTGGGGCGGGAGGACGCCCGCGTACACGTCGGTGATCGGATAGAGCTGGAACTCGAGGTGCGGAAAGCCGTACGATCGCTCTGTGGATGCAGAAGCAGCGGCGCGTGCATGGGTCGACGCCTGGGACGGCGCGTGGCGGGCAAAGGACGAGAGCGCGCTCGAGCCGGTCTACGCGGAGGACGCCGTTCACCGCTCGCATCCGGACCGCGAGCCCCACTCACCAATCGAGTACGCGCGGTCGGCGTTCGCCGACGAGGGCGACGACCTCGAGCTCTCGTGGGGCGAACCGCTCGTCGCCGGCAATCGCGCCGCCGTCGAATGGTGGGCGGCGCTGACGGAGAGCGGCGAGCTCGTCACGCTCGCGGGCACCTCCTGGCTCACGTTCGGCGACGACGGTCGCGTCGTCGAACAACACGACTACTGGACGGTCACGCCCGGCCGCTCAGCTCCCTGGAAAGGCTGGGGCTCCTAACTAAGCGGGGTGACGTAGACCTTCCGCTCGCGCGGCCCGTCGAACTCGCAGAAGAAGATCCCCTGCCACTTGCCGAGCGCGAGCTTGCCACCATCAAGCGGAATGAGGATCTGCGGGCTCATCAACGACGCACGGATGTGCGACGGCGCATTCGGCCCGTCCGGATCTTCGACGTGCTTCCAGTCCCAGGCGTCGTCCACCACCTTCTCCAACGCCGCCTCGAGGTCCTGCGCGACAGCGGGATCAGCCCCTTCGTTGATCGTGACGCCCGCCGTGGTGTGCGGGACGTAGACGAGCGCGGCCGCCGCGCCGTTGATCGAGCCGAGCGCTTCCTGCACCTGCTCGGTGATGTCCACGAGCTGGGTGCGGCGCTCGGTCTGGAGGCGGATCTCTTCCACGGCTTGCGTATCCTAGGCGCATGCCTCCCGCACCGCCCTCTGACCGGGAGCTGGACGCCTATCGCCAACAGGCGGACCGGTTCATCGCCGAGCTCGACGAGGAGTTCTACCTCCATTACGCCGGTTTGAAGGAAACCTTCGACCTGGCGCCGATCTACGAGCGGCACAAAAATCTGACCGAGCTCGACCAGGTCAAGTCCATCGGCCTGGCCGTCAACGGAGGGGCACGTGTGCGGGAGCTGTGGCGGTTCGCTTGCGAGGGGTATTTCGGCGAGCTCACCAGGGATCACGCCGAGAAGCTCGCCGAGCTGGAGTCGGAGCTCGCGGTGTCCGTGGACGGCGAGGAGATTCCGTATCGGATGGTCCGCCCGGCCTTGGCGAACGAGCCGGACCGGGAGAAGCGCCGTGTGCTGGACGAACGCGCGAACGAGCTGCTCGATGAGCACATGAACCCGCTCCACCTCGATGCCGCCCAGACGGTGCAGCGGGGAACCCGCAACCTCGAGTTCGCGAACTACCTCGAGCTCTACCGCAAGGCTCTGCCGCCCTCTGCGCTCGACGACCTTGCTGCGCAATGCCGGACGTTCCTCGACTCGACGGAGCGGCTCTACGAGGAGTCGGCGGACAAGCTCTTCCGCACGCGCGTCGGTGTCTCGCTCTCGGAGGCGGAGCGTTGGGACGTGCCGCGCCTCTTCCGTGCGCCCGAGTGGGATCCGATGTTCCCCGCCGACAAGATGGTCCCCGCGCTCGAAGGCACCCTCGAGGACCTGGGCATCGACCTGAGCTCCCAGGAAAACGTGACGCTCGACCTCGAAGAGCGCCCGAACAAGAGCCCTCGTGCCTTCTGCGCGCCGATCGAGGTGCCCGATCGCGTCGTGCTCGTCATCCAACCGATCGGCGGACCCGACGACTGGCGCGCGCTCTTCCACGAAGGGGGGCACACCGAACACTTCGCCCACACGTCGCGGGACCTCTCGATGGAGGAGAAGCGGCTCGGCGACAACGCCGTCACCGAAGGCTGGGCGATGCTGCTGCAGCATCTGACAGACGAGCCCGAGTGGCTGACGCGCCGACTCGACTTTCCGCGTCCCAACGAATACGCCGTCGAAGGCGCCACCGGCCTTCTGTACTTCGTGCGCCGCTACGCCGCGAAGATCCTGTACGAGCTCGAGTTCCACGCCGCAGAGGACGTGACGACGATGCGCAGCCGCTACGCGGAGCTGCTCTCCGACGCCCTGAAGATCGAAGTCACCCCCACGAACTACCTCGCCGACATCGACTCCGGCTTCTACGTGTCGTCGTACCTGCGCTCGTGGGCGTTCGAGGCTCAGCTGCGCGCGTATTTGAAGGAGAAGTTCGGCTCGAAGTGGTTCGCCACGCGCGAGGCCGGATCGCTGCTGCGAGAGCTTTGGGGCGAGGGCCAGAAGATGCGCGCCGAGGAGATGCTGAAGGAGGTCACCGGCTCGACCCTGGAGATGGAAGCCGTCGCCGAGCGGGTGAAAGAGGTTCTTCGGTAGTCCATCCTGGCTCCATGCATAAGCTCTATGCATGGCGAGAACTCGAGTCCTGATCGCCGGCGCAGCCGGCCGCGACTTCCATAACTTCAACCTCGTCTACCGCGACAGCCCGGCGCACGAGGTGGTCGCGTTCACCGCGACGCAGATTCCGAACATCGACGGCCGCCGCTACCCCGCCGAGCTGGCGGGGTCGCTGTACCCGGAAGGCATTCCGATCCTGCCCGAATCCGCGCTCGAGCAACTCGTGCGTGAGCACGAGATCGACGTCGTCGTGTTCGCCTACTCGGACGTCACGCACGAGCACGTCATGCACATCGGCTCGCGCGCGCTCGCCGCGGGCGCGTCGTTCGAGCTGATCGCGCCACGAGAGACGATGCTCGCCTCGTCGAAGCCGACTGTGGCGATCTGCGCGGTGCGCACGGGCTCAGGCAAGAGCCAGACCACCAGGCGCGTCGCAGAACTGCTCCGCGAAGCCGGCAAGCGCGTCGCCGTCCTGCGCCACCCAATGCCGTACGGGGATCTGACGAAACAGGCGGTGCAGCGGTTCGAGCGCTACGAGGATCTCGACGCAGCGGACGCGACGATCGAGGAGCGCGAGGAGTACGAGCCGCATCTCGCCGAGGGCAACCTCGTCTTCGCCGGCGTCGATTACGAGCGCATCCTGCGAGCTGCGGAGCAAGAGGCGGACGTCATCCTCTGGGACGGTGGCAACAACGACACGCCGTTCATCAAGCCCGACCTGCACATCGTCGTCGTCGACCCGCACCGCCCGGGACACGAGCTCCGCTACCACCCGGGTGAGACGAACCTCCGCATGGCGGACGTCTGCATCGTCAACAAGATGGACAGTGCGTCACAGGAGGGCATCGACGCGGTTCTCAGCTCGATTCACGAGAACAACGCGGACGCACGCATCGTCCTGGCGGCGTCGCCCTTCCACGTCGAAGGCGACGCCGAGGAGATCAGGGGAAAGCGCGTGCTCGCGGTGGAAGACGGACCGACGCTGACACACGGGGAGATGACCTACGGCGCGGCGGTCCTGGCGGCCAAGCAGTACGGCGCCGCCGAGCTCGTCGACCCACGCGCAGGCGCGGTCGGCTCAATCGCCGAGACGTTCGAGCAGTATCCGAACGTCGGGACGCTCCTGCCGGCGATGGGCTACGGCCGGGAGCAGATGGAAGACCTGCGCCAAACGATCGAGCGTTCCGACGCCGACCTCGTGCTGATCGGGACGCCGATCGACCTGCGCAAGCTGATCGACCTCGACAAACCGGCCATGCGCGTGACATACAAGCTCCAGGAGATCGGCGAGCCGACGCTCAGGGATGTGCTCGCCGAGAAAGGACTGCTGGAAACGGCGCTCGTGTGAGCACGGTCGTCGCCCTTGGCGGGAACGCGCTCATGCGACCCGGCGAGCGCGGCACCGCGGCCGAGCAACTCGCGAACCTGCGCCGCGCGGTCACCGCGCTTCAACCCCTGCTCGCCGAGCCCGGACTGGTCATCACGCACGGGAACGGCCCGCAGGTCGGCAACGAGCTGCTGCGGCAAGAGCGCGCTGCCGCGGAGGCTCCACCGTTGCCGTTGTGGCTCGCGGTCGCGCAGACGCAGGCAGAGATCGGCGCGTTGATCGCCGCCGAGTTGCGACCGGCGCTCGCCCAGCGTGAGACGGTCTGCGTGCTGACGCACGTGCGCGTGGCCGCTGACGATCCCGCGTTCGACCGACCGACGAAGCCGATCGGCCCTTTCTATTCGGCCGAACAGGCCGAGCGGCTCGAGCGCGACCGCGGCTGGGCGCTGGCAGCAGATGCAAACCGCGGCCATCGACGCGTGGTTCCGTCCCCCGCCCCACTCGAAATAGTCGAGCTCGCGGCGATTCGACAGCTTGCCGGCGCGGGGACGGTCACGATCGCGTGCGGCGGCGGCGGCATCCCGGTCGTGCGGCGCGGAGGTCGCCTGTCTGGAGTGGACGCAGTGATCGACAAGGATCGAGCCTCGGCGCTGCTCGCGCGAGAGCTCGAGGCCGAGCGCTTGATCATCATCACCGAGGTACCCGCGGTCTATCGCAGCTTCGGCGAAGAGGATCAGGAAGAGATCCGCGAGCTCTCTCGCAGCGACGCCGAGGCGCTGCTGCCGCAGCTGGCGGAAGGCTCAATGCGGCCGAAGATCGAGTCCGCGCTCGGTTTCGCCGGCGAGACGCTGATCACGAACATCGACTCGCTCGCGGGCGCGCTCGCCGACAACGCGGGCACGCGGGTCCGCCCGTAGGATCGAGCGAGATGGTCGCGATCGCCGACAGCCTCAAAGGGCGCTCGTTCACCCGGGTCGCGTCTTGGAGCAGGGACGAACTGCTCGAGGTCCTCGATCTCGCCGACGAGCTGAAGCGCCTCCAGCAGGCGCGCGAGGAGCACCACCTCCTCCCCGGCCGAACGCTGGGAATGATCTTCCAGAAGCCGTCGACTCGGACGCGCGTCTCGTTTGAGGTCGGCATCTACCAGCTCGGCGGCACCGGGCTGTATCTCTCGGCGGGCGATCTCCAGCTCGGCCGCGGCGAGATGATCAAGGACACGGCCGTGGTCCTTTCCCGCTACCTCGACGCGATCATGATCCGCACCTTCGCGCAGTCCGACGTCGAGGAGCTTGCGGCCAACGCAACCATTCCCGTCATCAACGGGCTGACCGACAGCTCGCATCCGTGCCAGGCATTGGCGGACGTGATGACGATCCGCGAGCGCTTCGGCCGTCTCGAAGGGCTGAAGGTCGTCTACCTCGGCGACGGCAACAACGTCTGCGCGTCGCTGATGGTCGCGTGCGCCAAGCTCGGACTGGCGTTCGTCGCCGCGACGCCTGCGGGTTACCGGCCCGACGAGGACGCGGTGCGCATCGCCCGCGACGTGGGCGGCAGTGTCGAACTCGTCGACGATCCACGGACCGCGGTCGCAGGCGCCGACGTTCTCTACACCGACGTATGGACGTCGATGGGCCAGGAAGACGAGCGTCAGCAACGGTTGCACGATCTCGCGGGCTTCGGCATCGATGCGGATCTCGTGAAGCAGGCCGACGCAGGCGCGATCGTCCTGCACTGCCTTCCCGCCCACTACGGCGAGGAGATCACCGAGGAGGTCCTCTACGGGCCGCGGTCCGCAGTGTGGGACCAGGCCGAGAATCGCCTGCACGCACAGAAGGCGCTGATGGCGCTCGTGATTCGGTAAGACTCCCGCGGCATGCTGCCGCTGAAGGACAACGTCCCGACTCGAACGTTTCCGGCGGTCACGGTCGGGATCATCGCCGTGAACGTGATCGTCTGGATCTGGGAGTTCACCGGAACCTCCGTCCAGACCGACGTCATCCACTACGGCTACTACCCGTGCAAGATCGACGCACCCTGCGTCGGGCCGGCGCTCCAGGCTCAGATCCCGTGGTACGAGGAGGCTTTCAGCTCCATGTTCATGCACGGAGGCTGGGAGCACATCATCTTCAACATGCTCTTTCTCTGGATCTTCGGCAACAACGTCGAGGATGCCATGGGCAAGGTGCGCTTCTTCGCGTGGTACATCGCAGGTGGGCTTGCCGCAACAGCCGTCCAGACCTTCGTGACGCTGCAATACGGCTCCGCGCAGGACGCGAGCATCCCAAACATCGGGGCGAGCGGCGCGATCGCAGCGGTGCTCGGTGCCTATTTCGTCCTATTGCCGAACGCGCGCGTCCTGACCGCGATCTTCTTCATCCTCATCTTCTTCCAGGAGCTGCCGGCGATCTTCTTCCTCGGCTTCTGGTTCCTGTTCCAGCTCTGGCAGGGCGGCTTCGCGATCGTGCAGCCCGAGGCCGGCGGTGGCGTTGCGTTCTTCGCGCATATCGGCGGCTTCCTCTTCGGAGTGCTGACCGTCCGGCTCGTGGCGATCCGCCGTCCGCTGAATCCCAAGTACTGACATGGGCAGCTCGACCGGGCAATTCGACGAGCATGTCCGTCGAGCCCTCGATGCTCTCCCAGCTGACCTCGTCCGGGGCCTCGAAAACGTCGCGGTGGTGGTGGAAGACGAGCACCCCGGTGAGCCGGATCTGTTCGGGCTCTTCGAGGAGGCGCCCTACCTGCCGGCGAAGGTCACGATCTATAGGCGGCCCCTCGAAGAGGAGTTCGGGCACGACCCAGAGGAGCTCGAGCACGAGATCCGGATCACCGTCCTGCACGAGCTCGCCCACTACTTCGGAATCGACGAGGACCGGCTGGACCAGCTGGGCTACCGGTGACCTCCGTCCTCAACGCTGTTGCGGTCGGGGCTGCCGTCGTGGGCTTTCTGGTGCTCGTCTTCTTCTTCCTCGGACCCCGGGAATAGAGGGCCGCCCAAACCTCGTTTTTATAGACATGACCGTGACTGAAATTCACCAAGAGATAGAGCAGACCAGCGAGCGGCGCACCGAGCTGTGGCACATCCTTTCGCAGGGGCATGACCCAGCCGCGGCTGCGGAGCTCAAGAGTCTGAGCGAGCGCCTAGACCACCTGTGGGACGAGGAGCGCACGCTGAAGGCGGAACTCCGCTTCGGCGATCGCAGCCACATCGTCGCCCGGGCCCGGGTCGAAGAGCGCCTCGAGCGCGCGGCCTAAGCAACCTTCCCTCTGCCCATCCGCGCTGAAGGGTGTCGGCCCCGGAAGAGGGATTCTCCCCTCTCCCGCCGGGGCCGACACTTTTCGCAAGGACTTGTGGCGGGCACTGCGGCTCGAGACAACGACCAAGGAGCCGTGATGCCGGGTTCGCACGCTGAAGAGATCGTCGGGGACTACTTCGAGTCGGATGACTGGGCCGAGCAACTCGTGGAGGACAGCGAGGCCGAACCGGATCTGGATTTACCGCCGTTGCCGCAGCCTCATCCTGAAGCTGCCTGACCAATCGGATTCGAATCCGGCTTCCGCTACGGGGAAGCCATGATGATTCGAATCCGATTTGGTATCGATCCGGGCTGTAGTAGCCAGCGCGGGCAAAGCGCGCACCGGCGGTCGCGCGCCGCGTTGCGCGTCAATCCACTGCCCCGAAGACCGGCTGCCGGGCGGCGCGCGAGCGCGCGCCGCCCCGTCCTCGTCAAGTGCGCTAACGAAGGGTGAGCAACCCTTCGTTGCGTGAGCTCCAGGGCCCGCGTTCGAGCCACACATCGCCGCTCCGTCCGCCTCCGGCGATCCCGGCGTACTGGCCAGTCCCGCGCACGACCTTCCAGGTGCCGGTGCCGACGTGATATCCGTTACCGGCGTCGACGTACTCGCTGTGATAACGCATCACGAGGGTGCCCCGCTTTCCCCTCAAGGTTGAGACGCCGTCATAGACGGAGACGCTCTGCCCTTCGCGGATCACGACGCGTTCGGGGGGCAAGGCACCCGTCGCGGTACCCGAGTCCCGCTTGAGGAGTCCGGTCTCGAGCAGGGTGAGCACGAACGGAGATACGGGGGTCGTCGTCCCCGCCTGACTTGTGATCGCCACCAGCGGTTGAGCGGCACAACGGGATGGGAGAACAGCGGAGGGCCGCTCTTGGCTCTACGATATGTGTACGGGGCGTTAGCTCAGCTGGGAGAGCGCCGGCTTTGCAAGCCGGAGGTCACCGGTTCGATCCCGGTACGCTCCATCGCCGCTCGAAGTCCGGCCGCGCGCTTTGCGCGCGACCATGGTGACTTCGATCGGCTCTCATTTCCATTCCAGCCGTAGCCGACGCCGGCGCAGCCGGCTCGGCGGCGATGAGCGAATGCAAACGTGTACTTCGAGGGCTTTCTCGGTCAAACTCATGGCCGTGACCGCTTGTTCTCAATGTGGAGGTTCCATTCCCGAACAAGCTCGGTTCTGCCCTCATTGCGGGACTCGCACGACGCCTGATTCGCCGACGGAGGAGCGGAAGATCGCGACGATCCTTTTCGCCGACCTGGTGGGATCGACGGAGCTCGGCGCCTCCCAGGATCCCGAACGGACGCGGGCAATGCTCGATCGCTTCTACGAAGCAATGAGCGCGGAGATCGAAGCGGCGGGCGGCACCGTCGAGAAGTTCGTGGGCGATGCCGTCATGGCTGCGTTTGGCACGCCGACCGCACACGAGGACGATGCCGAACGCGCGCTGCATGCGGGGGTGGCGATGCGGCGCAAACTGCACGAGCTGTTCGGTGACCAGCTCATCCTGCGGATCGGCGTCAACAGCGGCGAGGTGGTTGTCGGCGGCGGCCGCGAGGGGAGCTCCTTTATCACCGGCGATGCTGTGAACGTTGCCGCGAGGCTCGAGCAGAACGCTGCACCTGGGGAAATCGTCGTTGGCGAGCGGACGGCGTCGGCAGCGATCGACGCATTCGAGTTCTCCGATCCGGAAACGATCGACGCGAAGGGAACACGTGGCATTGTCTGTCGCCGCCTGATCCGCGAGTTCGACGGTCGACCCTCTCGAGGCTTCGGAAACCTACGACCGGTGTTCGTCGGGAGAGAACGAGAGCTCGACGGTCTGCTCGACGAGTATCGTCACGCGGTCGCAGCCGGAAGACCGCGGCTTCTGACCATCATTGGGGAGGCCGGCGTGGGCAAGACGGCTCTCGCCTCGCACCTGTGGGAGAGGCTCGACGGAGAGTCTCCACGACCTTTCCGCATGGTCGGCCGCTGCCCGTCGTACGGGCGCGGAATCACGTATGCGCCACTCGCAGAGATCCTGCGTTCTGCGCTTCGCCTCCTGGAGAGTGACGCGCCCGTGACGGTGCTCGAAAGGCTCGGACCGCGGCCGATCCTCGGTCTCACGCTTGGCGTAGACGTCGCAGGGGATCTCCACCCCCTGGCTGCCCGGGAGCGCTTGCAGGAGGCGTGGATCGACCTCCTCGCTTCGCTCGGACGCGACCAGCCGTTGCTGATCGTGCTCGAGGATCTCCACTGGGCCGAGGAGCCACTGCTCGACCTCGTGGAGCGTGTCACCAGCGATCTGCAGGCGCCGCTGCTGATCGTGGCGACGGCTCGGCCCGACCTTCCAGACCGCTGGCGCGCCCGACTGGCCGAGCACGGAACCTTGTTGGAACTCGATCTCCTATCGCGCGGCGACTCGCAGCGGCTCCTTCGGGAAACGCTGGCCGCGGACCTCCCACCGGCGGTTCGGGAGGAGTTGCTCACTCGCGCAGAGGGAAATCCGTTCTTCCTCGAAGAACTGCTCGGTGCGCTGATCGACGGCGGTGTGCTTCGGCCCGACGGCGACGGGTGGACGACAAGGTCGCAACCGGAGGCCTTTGTCATTCCCGATTCGGTGCACGCGACTCTTGCCTCGCGCGTGGATCTGCTCGATCGACCGGAGAAGGAAGCTCTTCAAGCCGCTGCGATCGTGGGCCGCGTCTTCTGGACGAGCGCCGTGTACGAGCTACTACCCGACGTGACGCCGGACTTTCGGGTGCTCGAGAGCCGCGGCTTCATTCGCCGACGGCCTCACTCAACCCTCGAGGGCGAACGCGAATACGCGATCAAGCATGCGCTGACGCGCGAGGTCGCATACGGCAGCGTGCCGAAGGCAAGGCGGGCGCATCTGCATGCGCGATTCGCCGAATGGCTCGAGCGTCGCGGTGCTGGTCGCGACGAGGACGCTCCACTCTTGGCGCATCATTACTTCGAGGCGGTCAACCCTGAGGCCTACAGCCTTGCGTGGTCCGGCGAGCCGGAGGAGGGACAGCGCCTGCGGGACAAGGCTGCGACTTGGCTTCGCCGCGCCGCCGAACTTGGCATCGGCCGCTACGAAATCGACGACTCACTGGCCCTGCTCGAGCGGGCACTGACGCTTACGCGCGACAAGGCGGAGCTGGCGAACGTGTGGCGGACGATCGGTCGAGCGCGCGCACTGAAGCACGACGGCGACGGGTTTTGGACCGCGATGCGGCTGGCGCTCGACGCGACTGACGAGACGACGGATCCACACCTGGCGGCTGAGATGTACGCAGCACTGGCTCTGCAGACGGCGCTTCGGCCGGCAATGTGGAAGCGCAATCCAGATCGCCAGTTGGTCGACGGCTGGATCGAGCGTGCCCTCGAGCTCGCACCGGCCGAGACACGCGCGCGGGCGGAAGCACTCGTGGCGCGCGCGTTTTGGCACCGGCCCGACAGTCGCGGAGCGGCGGACGCTCGCGAAGGCGCCGCAATTGCCGAAAAACTGCGTGCCGTTGATGTGCTGTCGTACGCGTTCAGCGCGCGTGCGTTGGACGCACTCGCGTCTTCAGACTATGCGGAGGCGGAAGAAGCGACGCGCCGCCGCCTCGCCCTCCTTCCGGAAGTCTCCGATCCGGATCACCGGGCTGACGTCTACTGGAGCGCGCTGCTCGTGCATGCCGCGCTTGGTCGTCTCGCAGAGGCGGGACGTCTCGCTCGGCTCAACGACGAGATCAATTCGCTGCTCACGCCACACCATCGCGTGCACGGCATCGCGGCACGCGTACGGGTAGACGAGCTATGTGGCCGTTGGGGCGACATCCGCGATCTCCAGAAGGATGCTGAGTCGCGGGTCGCTGCGAACGAGGACACGCCTTGCTCGGACAACATGTTCTGCCTCCTCGTCTGCGCGCTTGCGTGTGCCGAACTGGGCGACGAGAGCGAAGCCGCGCGGCTCGAGCGCGCCGCCGACAAACTCGGCTTCGAAGGCTATGTCGGCGATCACGAGGGGCCGAGGATCCGGCTGGCGCTGAGCCGGGGCGAGCTCGGGCTCGTCGAGGAGCTGCTATTCGCTCTGCAGGAACAGGACCTCCGTGGTCGTCCCTCGCTCAGCACGCGCGCAGCGCGCATCGACGGGTTGGTCGCGCTGGGGCGGGCGCAAGAAGTCGAGGACGAGACCGAGACGCTTCTCCTCTCTTCCTACCTCGAGCCCTTTGCGCTCCGCGCACTCGCAGTGGCGAACGATGACCAAGCGTTGCTCGAGCGCGCTCTCGGCAAGTTCACGGCGCTGAAACTTCATTGGCATGCTGCGCAAACGCCGCTGCTGCCTTCCGTTCGCCACTGAGCGGTGCGGAGAAGCTGACCGCACGAAGGGCTCGGGCGCAGCAGTGCGCGGTCCCACTACCTTGCACGGATGGGAGCTACAGAGTCTGAATCACGCCGAAGCCGCGTAGACCAGCACGTTCCCAGCGCCCAAATTCACACCGGCCAAGGAGCGACGTGACCACAGCACCTTCAGAAGCGGTAGGCGATTTCGAGGGGAGACCTGGGCAGTTCCCACTTGTCCTCGGCCTCGACACCTTCGGCGATGTCACCCACGACGATGACGACCGCCCGCTCTCACATGCGCACACAATCAGGAATCTCGTCGAACAAGGCGTCCTTGCCGACCAGGTCGGCGTCGATTTCTTTGGGATCGGTGAACACCACACCGATGACTTCCCGTTGTCGGCCGCCGACGTAGTGCTCGCCGCGATCGCGGCACGCACGAACCGCATCCGCGTCGGGTCGGCAGTCACCGTATTGAGCTCGGACGATCCGGTCCGCGTGTTTCAACGCTACTCCACGCTCGACGCAATCTCCGGCGGTCGGGCGGAAGTCATCCTCGGGCGAGGTTCCAGCATCGAGTCTTTCCCGCTCTTCGGTTATGACCTTGCCGACTACGAGGAGCTCTTCGAAGAGAAAACCAACCTCTTCGCTGAGCTACTCAAGGGCGGACCGGTCACCTGGCAAGGCAAGACCCGCCCTTCGCTCGACAACCAGGATGTCGTGCCGCACACCGAGTCCGGGCCGTTCCCGGTTTGGATCGGTGTCGGCGGCAGCCCCCAGTCGGTGATGCGCGCCGCGCGTTACGGATTCTCGCTGATGCTCGCAATCATCGGCGGACCTCCAGCGCGTTTCGCGCCTTTCTCCCAACTCTTCCGCCAGGCCCTCGAGAGCGTCGGGCGAGAACCTTTGCCGGTCGGAGTGCATTCGCCCGGTCACGTCGCCGCCACCGACGAGAAGGCCCGCGAAGAGTTCTGGCCGCGCTACCTGGAGGTCATTCGCCACGTCAGCAAGACCCGCGGATTCGCTATCCCGAACAAAGAGTCCTTCATGTCCGAGATCGGGCCAGGGGGAGCGCTCTACGTCGGATCACCAGAGACCGTCGCGCAGAAGATCGCATACAACCTCACTGCTCTCGGCGCGAACCGCTTCGATTTGAAATACGGCATGGGTGGACTCTCCCATCAAGCCCTCATGACCAACATCGAGCTTTACGGCACCCAAGTGATCCCACGCGTCCGCGAACTCCTGGCCTGATCGGACGGTTGGGTCCACTCTTCTAGCCAGCCCTCACGTCGACAAGGAAGGAGCAATCGTGATCCCCGACGCCGACGAGCCCGTGAGCTTCGAGACCCACATCAAGCCCCTGTTCCGCCAAGGCGACCGCGAATCGATGCAGCTTGCCTTCGACCTCTGGTCACACGACGACGTCAGCAAACACGCCGACGCGATCCTCGGCCGCCTCCAAGCCGGCACCATGCCTTGCGACGGCGCGTGGCCCCAGTCACAGGTCGACCTCTTCCGACGCTGGACCGAAAGCGGTAAACCGAGCTGACCGAGGAGTAGTCAACGAACATCGCCAAGCCATGGGCGTAGGCTTCCTTCGGTGGAGAAGCGGCGCCAAAAGCACCTGGTTCTCATCCTTGCCCGCGAGTTCGCATCCAATCTCGCCACCCCGACGTTGATCGCTGACGATCAAGGGAAGCTCGTGTTCTACAACGAGGCGGCCGAGTCTGTCGTCGGCCGCCCGTTCGCAGAGGTTGGCGAAATGCCACTTGACGAATGGTCGGCGAGTTTCGAGCCGCGGACCCCCGACTCCGAGCCGCTTTCGCCCGAGCGCTGGCCGACGCGCATCGCCCTCAACAAGCGGCGTGCAGCACATGATGACCTGCGCATAAAGAGCGTGGACGGAGTCGAGCGTGACGTCGGGGTGACGGCGTTTCCACTCTTCGCGCATGCGGATGAGTTCGTCGGGATCGTCGCGATTTTCTGGCGTGAGTAGAGAGGGGGCGGCGTGCGCGTGACGATCTGGGGCTGCCGCGGCTCGGTGCCGACACCGGGGCCGGAGACCGTCACCTACGGCGGAAACACGTCCTGCGTCGAGGTTTCGCTGGACGACGGCACGATCCTCGTGCTCGACGCCGGCACCGGGATCCGACGGCTGGGTTTCGAGCTCGTGGACCGCGGCATGCGGAAGATCCATCTCTTCCTCACTCACCTCCACCTCGACCACCTCGAAGGATTGCGCTTCTTTGCGCCGCTCTGGGATGAGCGCGTAGAGCTCGACATCTGGGGACCTCCGTCCCAGCAACTGAGTCTCGGGGAGCGCGTCGCGCGCGCCTTCTCGCCGCCGCTCTTTCCGGTCGAGCTCAGGGACGTCCCAGCCACAGTGACGTTCCACGATGTTCCGCGCGAGCCGTGGACGATCGACCACGCCTCCCTCGCGGCGCACCTCGTTGTCCATCCCGGTCCCACCGTCGGGTACCGGATCGAGACGAGGAGCTCGAGCTTCGCGTACCTCCCCGATCACGAGCCCGCGCTGGCCGGGGCAATCGCCGGAAGGTCGACCGACTGGATCTCGGGCGCGTCGCTCGCGTCGGGCGTCGACGCGCTCGTTCACGATGCCCAGTATTTCGAGGACGAGTACGAGCAGCGGATCGGCTGGGGTCACTCGAGCGTTGCCGACGCCGTCGCGTTCACGCGTGCCGCCGGCGCGGGCAGACTGGTCCTCTTCCACCACGAGCCACGTCATAACGACGGATTGCTCGAGCAACTAGAGGATCGAGCGCGTGAGCTCGCGAGCGGACAAGCGGGGCCCTCGCCGACGCTTGCGCGCGAGGGGATGGTCATCGAGCTTCCCTGAAATTGGTCTTGCTCGTTGCCGCGATCCTCGGCGTTGTCGGCATGGATAGGGTAATGCTCTGGCTCGATACGTGACACGGGACCTCGCAGGCGGGGATCGGGGACGTGCGCAGGTCACGGTTCCTGTTGTCGTGGGCATGGTTCCTGTTGTCGTGGGCATGCTCGCGCTCGCAGCCGCGCTCGTCGCGGCCGCCACGGCCTCTTCCTCCGGGAGCCGGAGCCGCGTACCTGTCTACTTCCTACAGGGCGAACAACTCGTGCGAGTTACGCGCCCCGGCGCTACTCCCTTGGACGCGCTGCACCAGCTCGTGGCGGGTCCGACGCGCGCGGAGGCGAAGCGCGGAGTGCGCACATACGTACCCGTCGGCACCCAGGTGCACAGAGTCAGCGTCGCAGGTGGGGTGGCGACCGTCGACCTGGGCCGTCGTTTTGCATCAGGACGCGATGCGCCGAGCCTCCTGGCGCGGCTGTCGCAACTCGTGGGCACGCTGACCGGCCTCCAGGGCTCGACGAAGGTCAAGCTGCTGATCGACGGCAGAACTGTCCTCGGCGTCTTCCCGGGCGTTCCCACTCAGTTACCGATCACGTTTCGCTACCTGCAGACCCCTAACGTGCCCGTGCCGACGCCGCCGTCCCCCAAGCTGCTGCCGCCCGACGACCACACCAGGCAGGTTCAGCAGCGCCTGATCACGCTCGGTTTCCTCGGAGGGCGCGCCGACGGTCGACTCGGGCCGGCCACCGCGAACGGCATTATCGCGTTCCAGAAGTGGGAGCGCCTCCGGCGCACGGGGTCGCTCGATGCGCGCACGGAGTCGCGGCTGCTAACCGCAACACAGCCTGCTCCGGTCAGCCGCGGCCGCGCCGGCAAGCGCGCCGAGATCTTGCTCGACCGCCAGCTCGCGTTGCTCATCAAGGACAACAAGGTGCTGCGGACGATTGCGGTCTCGTCCGGCAAGCCTTCGACACCCACGCCGCCCGGCGACTACCGCGTCTACGCGAAGATCCGGCGCTGGTGGTCGACGCCGTTCCGCGAGTGGCTTCCATACGCCCTGCCGTTCGTCGGCGGCATTGCCTTCCATGAGTTCCTGGAGGTGCCCACCTACCCGGCGTCGCACGGCTGCGTTCGCCAGGCCGTATCCGTGGCTCCCTGGACGTATGCCTTCGCCGAGGTCGGCATGCCGGTCAAGGTGATCGCGAGGTCCTGATCGGCGCGTACAGGCGGTCGAGGAGCGCTAGTCGGGCCCGTCGTCTGAGACGACGATCGACGCCAGCGCGACGAACCCGAGTCCGACAAACGCGAGCAGAGCGGAAACCCCGACGATGTGCGCCCATGACGTCTCGAAAAAGAACGTCAACGTGCCCCCCACCGCAAGAGACACGCCCGCGGCGACACCGAGCAGAGGCTCTCTGCCTGCCGCTCGGGTGGCAAGCGCAGACGTGGCTTGGGGCTTGACTATGTGTGGATCGAAGCGCCCACGCAAGACCAGACCGAACAGGAGCACAAGCGACGGCACGAGCACGATGGCACCGATCGCGGCGCCGACGATGACTGCGACGAGCGCAGAGTGGCCGGCGGCGGCTTGTTCCACGGTCAGCCCCGGCAGGATGTCCGGCTGCTGAGCGAGCGCCCATCCGGCCACGATCGCCGCGACCGCGAGCGCCGCCGTCACGCGGGCAGGGCCGAACCGCCGCCGGAAGACGAGCGCGAGTGTCGCCACTCCAGCAAGCCCTGAGACGATCACCGCCGAGAGACCGTCACCGCCCGTCAGGCCGTCCCAGATCCACGGCGCGTCGCTGCGAACGATCGGCAAGCCGGCGAGGGCGAGGGCCCCGGCAACGACGCCGGTTCCCAGTGCACGGGTGCGGAACGCGTCCGCAAGATCCGAGCGGCCGACGCGCACAGCATCCGCCGCGAGGTAGACGGCCGCGAGATAGGCCGCAGTCGCCACGGCCAGGATGCCGATGAAGATCGACGTGGTGTTGAGCCAGCTGGTCGCGAGATCGCCCTTTGCGTTTCCAACGGGGACCCGGCCCGAGGCGATGCCGCCGATCATCGCACCGAGGGCGAATGGAGTGAGAATCGACGAGATCGCAAAGCCCACCTCGATCCTCCGCTGCTCTCGCAGCGTCCTGGTGCCCGATCGCAACGCGTATGCCGTTCCGCGCATGATGATCCCGATCCCGGCGATGAACAGCGGGACGGAAAGTGTCGACGCGATCGATGCGAATGCCGTCGGGTAGGCCGTCCAACAGATCACGAGGACGAAGATCAGCCAGACGTGGTTCGTCTCCCAGACGGGTCCCATCGCATGATGCGCGTGCTCCCGTAGCGCCCGGTCGCGCTCGCCACGACCACCCCACAGCTGCCAGAAGCCGGCTCCGAAGTCTGCGCCGCCCAGCACGGCGTAGGCCACGAGCCCGGCGAGCAGCAGGATCAACGGAACGTCAGCGAGGTGCATCTGCCGTGCTGGTTGGGTAATCAAGCGGAGCGCGACTCAGCCGGCGGAGAATCCAGGCCACGGCGAAACCGAGCCCGATGTAGACCAGCGCAAGTGTCGCGTAGCCGATCGGGATCCCGCGCGCGCCGGTGACGGCCTCGGAGGTACGCATGACGTCGTAGACGACCCAGGGCTGCCGCCCGACCTCCGTCGTGATCCAGCCCGAGATGAGGGCGACGAGCGCGAGCGGGCCCGACGCGACGAGCGCACGGTAGAACCACGGCGAGGTCGGCAGGCGGCGGCGCCTCAGCCACGTCCCGACGTAGACAACGCTCAGCAGCGTGAGCGCGGTTCCGATTCCCACCATGGTCTGGAACGCAAAGCGGACCACGTTCACGGGCGGCTGATCCTCCACCGGGACCTCGTCGAGGCCCTTGACCTCCGCGTTGAAGTCATGGGAGGAGAGGAGCGAGAGCAGCTTCGGGATCTTGATCCCGTACTTCACGTCGTGTCCGTCGTACCACCCCAGAATGTGCACGGGCGCGCCCTTCTCCGTCTTGGCGAGCCCTTCGAACGCCGCGAGCTTGACCGGCTGCGTCTTTGCGACGTCCCGCGCGGCCCAGTCGCCGACGAGGATCTGCACAGGCGCCGCGAGCGCGGCGATCGTGAGCGGGATGACGAGCGCCGTCCGTTCGTACCGGCCTCGGCGACCGTGCAGCCAGCCGAACGCATAGAACGTCGACATCACGAACCCTGCAACCATGAAGCCGGCGAGGTACATGTGCACGAGCTCATGCCAGAAGTAGTCGTTCTCGAAGAGTGCGGCAAAGGGATGCACGTCGACCGCGCGGCCGTTCTCGAGCCTGTACCCCGACGGATGGTTCATCCAGCCGTTGACGGAGATCACCATCAGTGAGCCGCTGAAGCCTGCGATCACGATTGGGACTCCGGCGAGCAGGTGCATCGTCGGGGACAACCGCCCCCACCCGTAGACGTAGATCGCAATGAAGATCGCCTCGACGAAGAACGAGATCGCTTCGATGGCAAAACCCAGACCAAACACGGAGCCGAAGGCCGCCATGAAGTTGGGCCAGAGCAAACCAAGCTCGAAGCTGAGAATCGTGCCGGTCACGACGCCGACCGCAAAGAGCGCGAGCATGATCTTCGACCACCGCTTCGCCAGTACGGTGTAAACGGGGTTGCCCGTCCTATGTCCGAGCCATTCGGCGAACAGCACCATCGCGGGAAAGGCGATCCCGAAGCAGACCAAGGGGATGTGCGCGGCGAACGAGAGCGCCTGCATCTGCCGCGCCTGCAGGAGGTAGTTCTGGTCGGCCGGGCCGAAGGCGCCGACCGACGAGCCGGCTGCTGCCGTCGCAAACAGGACGGGGGCGGCGACCATCTCAGGGCCACCGTACGCCCCGCCGCACCGCTATGCGCCGACACTCAGCCTGAACCCAACGTTTGGAAGCGGCTAAGGCCGTGGCCAGGCCGGCGCAGCCTGTTCAGGCGGCGACGCGCTCCCTGACTTGCGCTCGGCGGCTGAAGATCGATTCCGCGCACACCTCGCACACCGCGGACTGCAGTCGAGGTGGAGCATCGAGCTCGTAGGAGCGAATCTCCCTGATGACACGCTCTGCCTCGGCCCACTCCGAACCGCGGTGCACACGCAAGCAAATCGAGCATGTGATCAAACCCGTTGGTGATTTCTTCTGCACGAGGCGCATCGTTTTCTCTCTCCTTTGTCGGTTCAGTTCACTGTGAGGGCCCGCGACTCCACGGACATTGAGGCGAGTGGCGGCCCTCGCTCCTCGTTCCGCAGGAGGGGCACACGTACGCCCCTCCTGTGTAGATGTCGGCGAGCCTCTTGGCCATCACGACGACGATCACCACGGTCACCAGAAGCAACGGGCTCATGAGGGCTGCCGTCCGGAGCGGCGCACCGACGCTCAGGCCGCCTGACGCTCCAGGCTCGTGCCGCCGACGGTGAGCGTGACCTCGATGTTGCCGCGCGTTGCCCGGGAGTAAGGGCAGGTCTCGTGGGCCAGCCGCATCAGTTCGAACGCCTCGTCACGGCCGAGCCCTGGCGCTTCCAGGTCGAGCGCCGCCGCGAGGCCGAAGCCGCCGCTTTTCAGTGAACCGATCCCGACGCGTGCGGTGACGCGCGAGCCGCTCAGGTCGAGCTTCCGCCCGGTAGCGAACCGCATCAGCGACGACTGGAAGCACGCGGCATAGCCGGCCGCGAAGAGCTGCTCCGGGTTGGTGCCCGGCCCGCCCGAGCCGCCCATCTCGGACGGAACGTCGAGGTCGACGTCGACGCGCCCATCGCTCGTGCGGGCGTGACCTTCGCGACCGCCCGTGGCCGTTGCCTCGGCGGTGTAGAGGATCTCGGGTCGGTTGCTCATCGTGCGTTCTCCTTTGCTGGCTGCGAAACGAGGAATGTCATGGTCAGCGAACCGTGAAGACGCCCTTCATCCCCGCAGCGGCATGCCCGGGCACGGTGCAGAGGTACGTGTACTTGCCCTTCTTCAAGGTGACGGAGATCGTCGCCGTCTTGCCCGGCCCGATCAGCGGTGTCTTCTTGCTGCTGATCTTGAAGTCGTGGAGGATGTGGCCGGTGTTCTTGAAGACGAACGTGACTTTTCTCGGCGTCGCAACCGACTTCGTCGAGAGCTTGAAGAAGAACTCGCCGCCCTTGACCTGAACCGTGGTCGCAGTCGAGCGCGCTTGCCGGTCAGCGTGTGCTCCGGCAAGCGGGACCAAGGCCAGACCTGCGATCGCGAGCGCCGCGAGCGCGGAGACGAAGCGGATGGTGAGCTGTTTCATTTGCATTACCTCCTGCAGATTTGAATGTCAGTTGCTGAGCGAGTACGCGATCAACTGGAAGTGAGGGTTCTTGTCGAACCCCGTCGTGGCGGCGGTGACGAGCAGCGTGTCGCCGTCGATGGCGGGGAAGGAGTTGATGCCGGCGGGCGCCTTCGTCGTCCAGAGCGTCTTGCCGGTCGTGGTGTCGAAGGCGTAGACGGTGCCGGCGTAGGTGCTCGTGAAGACGACGTCGTTGGCGACCGTAGCGGCGCCGAAGTCCATCGACGGCAGCTTCCGCTGCCAAAACACCTTGCCGGTGGCCGCGTTCACTGCGGTGAGGCCGCCCCGGCCGGTCTTGAAGCTGACGCTCGCGGTGAGTCCTCCCGGGAGGCCGCTTGCGCTCGCATGCGTCGGGAAGTTGAGCCAGGGCACGAAGAGCCGATTGCCCGCGAGCGCCATCGGCGTCTCGACCCCACCCAGGTCGCCCGGAAAGATGCTGACGACCTTGCGCGGCAGCGGACCCGTGTCGTTCTGGTGCTTGCCGACGGAGAGCGTCCAGAGCCGCTTGCCGTTGTCGGCGCGATAGGCGTAGGCTTTGCCCATCTTGCCGGCGACCAAGACGATCTCCGTCGGCGTCCCCTGAACGCTGGTGGTGGTGATGATCGCGGGGATCATCAGGTCGTAGTCGCGGACGTCGTGCGCGATTGCCTGCCGGAACCAGAGCAGCTTGCCGGTGTGACCGTCGAGGGCGACGAGCGAGTTCGTGTAGAGGTCGGGGCCCGGCCGGCTAGACCCGTTCGGGAACTTGGGCGTGCCATAGAGCGGCGCCGGGTTCGCGACGGAGATGAAGACCCGCCCCTGGCTGTCGACGGAGGGCGGGTACCAGAGGCCGCCGCCGCTGTTGACCTTCGGGTTTCCCCAGAGCTTGGCGCCGTCGGAGATCGTGTTGAACTTCCACTTCGGCTTGCCGGTGGCAGCGTCGAGCGCCCAGACGACACCGAGCGCACCGCCTTTGTAGAAGGACGAGAGGCCGTTGCCCGGCACCGTGCTGATCAGGACCGTGTTGTCGTACACCTGGGGCGTCATGTCGATGCCCTCGCGGTTGTTCCGGATCAGCTTGCGGCTCCAGAGCAGCTTGCCTGTATTGGGATCGAGCGCGAAGGCATTCGTCTCGGTCGCGCCGTAGATGCGGCCGTAGCCGTAGGCGATCCCGTTCGGCCCGATGCTCGGCTTGTTGAACGCGTGTTGCCACTCGAGCTTGCCGGTCGAGCGGTTGAGCGCATAGACGTTCGAGTTCAGGTCTTGCAGATACACCGTGTCGTTGAGGACGATCGGCGTGGAAGCGAAGACACCGAACGCGCTGGCACCCTTCAAAGCGAAGCGCCACTTCACCTTCAGCTTCGACACCGTCTGCGAGTTGATCGGCGTCTGGGTCGTGGCGCGCGTGTTCGCGAGGTCGTAGTTGTGCGCCGGCCACGAGTCGGCGTTCTCGGCCCACTCGGGCGGAGGCTGACCAACCGCCACAGCGTCGCTGCTCCCGGATGAGATTCCTCCCCAAGCCGCGAGGGCGGCCGCCGCGACGAACACGCCCGCAACGACGAGCGCCGCTCTACCTCGGGGGCGCGTTCGAATTCTTTTCGTGAATGACATCGTCTTTCGGCTCCCTTCGGGGGTTGATCTGGCCGAAACACGATTGCTGCGCAGTCCCACGCGCGTCTGCACAGCCAGCGTCCGTTTGCTCCCCGAGCTACCCCCAATCTCCGACTACCTGCTGGCGGCCATACCGCTCCGCCTCGATTCCCTGGATGCCACCGGCCCCAGCGCAGCGCGCTCGGCGGTCGCGGCGTTCAATCTGCCCCATAATCGCCGGTATGGCTACTGAGCGAACGCGTGTTGTGCTGGCGGACGACGACGTCCTCCTCCGCGAGGGTCTCGCGGGCCTGGTCGAACGCTCGGGGTTCGAAGTCGTCGGTCAGGGCGGCACGGCCTCCGAGCTGATCGCGCTCGTTCGCGAGCACAAACCCGACCTCGCGATCATCGACATCCGGATGCCGCCCAGCCACACGAGCGAGGGTCTGGACGCCGCCCGCGTGATCCGTGAGGAGCTTCCGGAGACCGCGATCCTCGTCCTGTCTGCGCATGTCCAGGTCGAGCAGGCCACGGACCTGCTCGCGAGCGGAGAACGCAGCGGCTACTTGCTGAAGAGTCGCGTGACGGACGTCGACGAATTCATCGAAACGCTCCAGCGGATCGTGAAGGGAGGATCGGTCGTCGATCCCGCGCTGGTCCAGGAGCTCGTCGCTGCCCGTCGCGTCGAGGATCCCCTCGATGTCCTCTCGCCGCGCGAGCGAGAGGTGCTCTCCCTGATGGCCGAGGGCCGCTCGAACGCCGGCATCGCCCATCAGCTCTGGATCACCGAAGGGACGGTCGAGAAGCACGTCCACAGCATCCTCACGAAGCTGCGGCTACCCGCGACCGAGGACGATCAGCGCCGCGTTCTCGCAGTCATCACCTTTCTCGACGCCCGTTAATAGCCGTAGCCGCCTTTCGGGCTCGCGGGCGGCCCGGAGACCTGGTTGCCTGCCGGAGAGAGTGCGAACCAACTGCCGCCGAAGGCACTGAGGCCCTCGCCCTTCGTGTCGCCGGCCTTCTGGTCGCCGACGAAGAGGTAGACCGGGTGACCGTTGTAGGTGACTTGTGGTTTTCCGTCTGGCCGCATCGTCGTCCCGATCAACGACGCATTTGCACCACTACCGACCGTCGGCTTGCCGTTCGCGCCGAGCGGCGGCCAGTTCCGCGCGCAGGCGCCCGTGCACTCGCTCTTCGTCCCGACGTCCTTTCGGAACAGATAGAGCGTGCGGCTTTTCGAGTTGACGAGGATCTTTCCGAGCCCGCCATTCGCGATGCCGACCGTTGCGGGCTGTCCGTTCGCGGTCGTCGGCGGCCCCGAGCCGCTTGCGCTGCCGCAACCGGCGACGGCTAGGGCAACGAGTGGCAAGGCCGCCAGGCTCGCCAGGAAAGTGGTGGACGTTCTGCGAGCCATGGTCACTCCTTTGGTCGTGGAGACAGATCTCAGCTCCAGATCGGAGGCTGGAGCTCTTTGCGCTCATGCTCGAGTGCGAGCGCTCTTCTGTCTGCACCGCCAGCGACCATCCTCAGGCCCGACCAGCCGTAATCCGGACATCCCGACCTGCCCCCAGCCGAGCGGCTGCGAGGCTGCGAATTCACTCGGCTAGGCGCCCTCCGATCCAAGTCCGGCCGCGCGCGTGGCGCGGCCGGACCGACGTGCGATCCGCTCTCGATTCGATTCCACCGTGGCGGGCGGGCTCGACAGCGGGTTAGGCCGCGGCCAGAGCTCGTCGCTGATTGAAGCGGTCGATCCTGTCGCTGCTCACTGCCGCGTGCTCGCGGCCGGTATAGGCCGGATGGCAGGCGGAGCAGACGTCCACCGTCAGCTTCGTGGCGGTCGAGCGGGTTGTGAACGACGTTCCGCACGAAGAGCAGCGGACATCGATGAGATGCAGGTCTGGATGACGAGTCATGGGTTCTCCTTCAAAGGTACTGGGGCACAAACGCCCTCACCTATGTAAACGCTCGGAGCTCTCCGACTGTTCCTCAGCCGTTCACCGTGACGGTACGGACTCGCGCATCGCGGAGGTCGCCGCAGATCCGAGACCGCCACGATGTCGATCCCCTCGGCGGGCTCACCCAGCCTTGCTGGGCCGGATAGGTGGCGACGGTGAGAATCTGTTTGGTCACACCTGCGAAGGGGCTGGATCACCTGCGAGCTGGCCGAGCACCTCGAACATGGCGGCCAGATCGCGATGTTCGTATCCCAGTGCGCGCGCGACGGTGAGCACCTCGTCGGCCGCGGCCGTCGACGGCAAGGGGATATGCAGCTCCCGTGCTGCGTCGAGCGCGAGCACCACGTCTTTCTGCATCAGGCTGACGTCGAACCAGGCGTCTTCGGGAAGGTCGAGGACGAGCTCGGCACGCGCCTTCAGCATCGGGGAGCCGATCGCGCTCCGCGTCATGACGCCGACGGCGAGCTCACGGTCGATTCCGGCGTGGTCGGCCAGGAGCAACCCCTCGGCGAAGGCGAGCATTTGCACGGCGAGGCTGATGTTGATCGCGAGCTTCAGGACCAGCCCTTGTCCGTTCTCGCCGATGTGCGTCGGCGTGCCGAGCTCGCGCAGGATCGGCTCGACCTGCGCGTACGCCTGGTCGTCACCGCCGACCATGATCGTGAGAGTTCCCGCCTGCACCTGGGGAACGCTTCCCGACACCGGCGCATCGAGCATCGACGCTCCGAGCTCCCGCACCCTCGCCGCGAGCTCGCGACTCGCACGCGGGCTGACGGTACTCATGTCGACCCAGATCTTCCCGGCGGCGAGGCCGGCCAGGATGCCGTCGGGTCCCGACGCAACGACCTCGAGCACCTCGTCGTCGGGCAGGGATGTGAAGACGACGTCGGCAGCCTCGGCGACCTCACGCGGCGTGTCCCGCCAGCGCAAGCCCCTCTGGATCAACCCCTGAGCGTCTGCTCGAGTTTGCTCCTCGCCGTAGATCGGATAGCCGGCGGCGAGAAGGCGCCCCGCCATGTTGCCGCCCATGCGTCCGAGGCCGATGAAGCCGATCCTCGTTGCCATTGCCGGTTCGCCTCGCATGCTCAGCTCATCTCCAGTGCTAGCGCACCTGCCCGCTGGTCTTCGCCCTTCGCCGCACCATTCGATCTGGAATTCGTCGCGGCGGGCTCCGCAGGCTCAGCGCGGTCGAGGATCTGACTTGCCGCGAGATAGCGCTGCACGTTCGCCGGGGTTGGTTCCTCGGCGAGGTCGTGGACGGCCTCTCGGAACAGCACCTGAGCGTGCGACGGGGTCATGCGGGCCACGATGGCGGACGCTGCTCGCCGTGTCGTCAGGGCGAGCGGCCATCATCGGTACCGGCCTGCGGGGAAGTTCCGCTTACGGCTAGCTGGAAGCGGTCGGAAGCTCGATCCGTACAGATGTCCCCGCGCCGAGCGGGCTGTCGACCGCAATCGCTCCGCCCAGTGCCTCGACACGGTCTCTGAGCCCGATCAGGCCGGTGCCTCTTGCCGAATCCGCACCCCCCGCGCCGTCATCCCGGACGGAGACGCGAACTACGCCGTCGACCGCCTCCACGCCGACGCGGACGATCGAGGCGTGGGCGTGCTTGGCGGCATTCGTAAGCGTCTCCGAGACGATGTAATACGTCGCCACCTCGATGCGCTCCGGGAGCCGCGCGTCGACTCGGACGTCCAGCTCGACCGGGACCGCGGACCGGCGGGCCAGTGTCTTCAGCGCCGGACCGAGGCCGCCCTCGGCCAGGATCGCAGGGTGGATCCCGCGAGCGGTCTCTCTCAACTCGTCCAGCACACTCGTGAGGCCCTCGGCCACGCGGGACAACTCGCCGTCGAGCTCGCCGAGCTCCGGCGGAAGCATCGCCTGCACGGCTCGCAGCTCGAGCGCCAGTGAGACGAGCCGCTGCTGCGCTCCGTCGTGCAGATCGCGCTCGATCCGCCGCCGGGTCTCGTCGGCAGTCGCGACGATCCGCGCGCGGGAGGCCGCGAGGTCGGCGCGGTTCTCGGCATTCGAGACTGCTGTTGCCGCGATGTCGGTGAAGTCGGCGAGTCGCGCCTCCAGGTCGCTTGGCAGCCGTCGCTCCGACGTAGAGGCGGCGATCAGGACGCCCCACAGACGACGGGCGACGATGACCGGTGTCCCGACCCCCGAGTGTGGACCCGTCTCGCGGATGGCCGCGCCGAGGGCGCCGGAGCTGTCGGCATAGCTGTCCATGCGGGCCGGACTGCTGGTCTCCGAAACGAAGGTGCTGAGGTTCTTGCCTCCGAGCATCGTCCGCGTGCCGACCGGGACATGGCCGCCGTCTCTGCTCCAACTGGCGACCACGGTCACCGTGCCGTCCGACTCGTAGCGACTCAAGCTCGTTCGATCGACGGGAAGCAGCTGACCGGCTTCCTCGGTGACCGCTGCGAACACCTCGTCCGCCGGCGCTGTGCGCGCCACGAGCGTTGCGACCCGCCGCAAGGCTGCCTGCTCCTCGCCGAGCCGGGTGAGGTCGTCGACCAGGATCCCGATGACACCTCCAACGACAACGAACGCGATCAGAGCGACAACGTCGACGGGGCTGTCGGGACGCAGACTGCCATAGGGATGCGCAAACAAGAGCGCTCCCGCCAGAAATCCGACCACGACGGCGGTGAGCGCTGCCCCGACGCCACCGATCAACGCGACCGCGACGACGGCGAGGAGCGTGCAGAAGAGGACTCCGGCCAACCCGAGGGACGAGCGGAAGGGCAACAAGCCAACCGCGACCACCACCGGGCCGACGACCGCCAGGACTCGCGCAGCCGCGCGGTGTCGGCGAGGCAGCCGCAGGAGGCGACGCGCACGGGCAGGCGACCGCTGCCTCAACGAGGCGCCGACCAGACGCCTCAGCGCGCTCATGGCATTGACGGTAGCGCTCAGCGCGAACCGCGGTCGAGAATCCGGCGAATCGCCTCCGCCGACAGCTCCGACTTCGCCACAAACCCCATTGCCTGGCTCTCGGCGATCAGATCCGCGAAGTCAGCCTCCGAATGGGTTGAGATCAGGATCACCGCCGATCGCTTGCCGCGGCTGTCCTCGACCAGACGGCGTGTCAACTCGAAGCCGCTCTCCCGCCCGAGCGTGATGTCGACGAGGAGGACGTCGGGGCTCAGCTGCTCGGCTCGCCGCAGCGCCTCCGCTCCGGTCGAGGCGACACCGACGACGCTCAGACCCTCTCGCTCGAGGAGAACTCGCGCCGCATCGAGGAAGGAACCGTTGTCATCGACGATGAGGACGCTGATAGCCACTCAATCAGCGTGGCAAGCCACACGGGGTTCCGCATTGCAGCTAGCAGGAATCTGAGGAGTTCAGCTAGCCATGCGGCCGGATCGGTGCTGCCTCCGATGACAACGACCCCGGGGCGCGCAAGGCTTCGGCAGCAACCGTGGCTACCCCAGATCCTGGAGGACAGAGCGATGGAACCCATGTTGATGCCCACCGCCGAACAAGACGACGACGAGGAGCTCCTCGTCCACGAGTGGCGGGCCGAGCAGTTGCGGCGTCTCGGTGTGCGGCGAACGTTTGCCGACGCCTTCGCGGGCATCGTCGACCGGCACGAGATCGCAGATCTCGTCGCGCGCGGCTGCTCGCCGGAGCTGGCCTTGGAGATCGTCCGGTGAAGCAGTATCTCAACCAAGGCAGAGCGCGATTCATTCGCGTGCTCGCGCCGCTCGCTGTACTCATCTGCGCGTCCTTCGGGGCGACAGCCACCCAGAGCGCAGCGGCATCGAGCGGTCGTACCGTGACGAACAACGCGATCGAGCTGGAGAGTCTGGGACATGCGATCGCGAGCAGCTCGAACTGGGCGGGGTACGCAGTCACGCCACTCGACGCGACCACGTCGACGATTCCTCCGACTCCTCCGGCTTCTCCGGCTCCGACGACCCCCACGAGCTTTACGAGCGTTTCGGGCAGCTGGGTTCAGCCGAAAGCGAGCTGCACGAAGTCGAAGGCCACCTATGCGGCATTCTGGGTCGGCCTCGGCGGCTTCTCCCCGACCTCGCAGGCGCTCGAGCAGATCGGAACCCAGGCGACCTGCACCACCGCGGGCAAGGCCAAGTACTCGATGTGGTACGAACTGGTCCCAGCGGCCAGCGTGCCCATCCGCTTCAAAGTCTTCCCGGGCAATGCATTCACGGCCTCCGTCAAGGTCAACGGCACGCAAGTGACCCTGGAGATCAGGAACCTGACGCGGAAGACGAACTTCACGAAGACCCTGTTCATGGCCGAGCCAGACCTTTCCTCCGCGGAATGGATCGCAGAAGCGCCGACCGGCTGCAACGCCTCGCGATGTGTGCAGCTCCCCCTGGCGAAGTTCAGCAAGCTGACGTTCACGAAGGCTTCTGCGACGACCTCGGACGGTCACACGGGCACGATCAGCGATGTGTCCTGGGCTCCGACCGTGATCAGTCTGGAGAACAGCGCAAGCGATCCGTTCGCAACCGACACAAGCGGGGCGCTTCCGTCGCCGCTATCGACCAACGGTGCATCTTTCGCGATCGTCTGGCAACAGGCCATCTCGACGGCGGCGCTGTCTCGCGCGAGTAGGAACTAGGAGGGTGGCGAGAGCCGGAGGTGATTCCGGCCTTCGTGCTCAGACGCTCCCGCCGGCGCGATCAGCTGACTCCTCAGAGTGGCGTTCGACTCCCTGCAGTCGAGGCACCGGAGGGAGCCAACGACAGCGAGCGCCTCGTCCAGACGTCGACCGCACGCCAGGCAGCGCAGACCGATTCTTTTCGCATCGGCATCTGGCCCCGAGTCCCAACTCGCCACCTCAGTCGCCCGCCGGGAGTTTCGGCTTGATCGAGCGGGCGGCGTAGGCGAACGGATGCCGATACACCTCTGCCGCCTCGGCGCCGCTGACCGGGACGACGATCTCCTCGCCGGTCAGTCCGTCGTAGGCGAAGACACGTAGCGTCTTGTCGTTTCTGTCCCAGACGAGGGCGACCCCGATCGAGCCGGTCTTGCGCGTCGCCAGGTCGACCACCTGCTCCATGAACTCAGCATGATCCTCGCCGAGCTCGACGCGCTATCCGAAGGGCGCGACAGGCCTAGACCCGCGGCTGGGACGAGTACGCGCGTCGAGCACGCGGCGCCGGCGGCTTTCGCGCCGCCGGCGCCGCACCCAAGAAGCTAAGCCGACGGCGCCGTAGCGGGCCTCGGCATCTCCTCTGCGAACACCTCGCCTTCGGGTGCCTGCAGGTATGCAGGCTTCGTGCGCTGTACGAGCAGGAAGTACACCGCGCCCACCAGCGTGATGACGATCGCGACCGTCCACAGGATCGGCTGGTCGTTCAGCCAGTGCCAGTGGAAGTTCAGCAGCTTGCCCGTCTCGTTCGGAGTCGGGTTGGTCGCGACGCGCGGCCAGGCGAAGTTGACGAGCATTCCGCCGCCCCACAGGAGCCCGAGAGCGGTGATCGGTACACCCCACTTGCCGAGCGAGAACGGCGCCGCCGTTCGCGGCCAGCCGCGCAGCCGAGCACGGATAACGGCGAGATTGCAGATGAGGTAGCTGAGATAGATCATTCCAGTGGCCGCGATCGCGACGATCGCTGCGCCCGTGTACTGAAGCATCGGAATGAATGCGAGCACACCGATGGCGATGCACGAGCCGATCGGCGTGTGCAGGCGCGGCTGCACCTTGCTCAGCAAGGATGATCCCGGCAGTTGCTGGTCGCGCGACATGCTGAAGCAGAGGCGGATTGTCGAGGCCTGGATCGCGAGGCAACAGACGAAGATCGCCGCTGCGACGACGAGCAGATACACCGTCGCGAACGCGTTCGAGAAGTTCGCGTCGATGATCTGCGCCGGCCCGAACGCGCCCTTGATCGCCGCGCCCATGTCCGGCACTGCCATCAACGTGGCCCAGAGGAAGATTGCCCCGACTACGAAAGCACCGACGACCGAGGCAAGGACCGCCCTGGGAGCTTCGCGTCGCGGGTCTCTCGTTTCCTCAGCGAGTGTCGACGCCGTGTCGAAGCCGTAGATCACGTAGAGGCTCATGAACATCGCAACTAGGAACGTGCTGACCGTGAGCGACTGACCGTGCGTGTGGAAGATCACGCCGACGCCCTGATGGTTGTGGAAGATCGCGAGGATGAATGCGAAGACGACCATCCCGAGGATCTCGAAGATCACGCCGGTGTTGTTGATCAGCGCCACGAGCCTCACGCCGAAGATGTTCAGGATCGTGATCCCTGCGAGTGTCACGACCGCGACGATCCGCTGGTTGTGGAGGTTGTTCGCGACGTTCCAGCCCATGCCGTTGAGCGCCGGGATGAACGCCAGCGGGAGCGTCACGCACACGGAGGCAACGGTCAGGATGCCGGCGAACAGGTAGATCCAGCCGGCGAACCAGGAGTACGTCTTGCCGGACAGGTACTTGGTCCACTGGAACACCGATCCTGCGACCGGATAGTGGCTCGACAGTTCCGCGAAGGTCAGGGCAATGATGAACTGGCCCAGCGCGACGATCGGCCAGCTCCAGAAGAAGACGCCGCCGATTGTCGTGAGGCCCAGGAAAAAGAGCGCGAAGATGCCGGTCGACGGCGAGATGTAGCTGAACGCGACAGCGAACGAGCTGAAGACGCCGAG